>OWIM01001134.1_pt1 | contig 11303 bp, 8 predicted proteins | sample 1732751 | NCBI WGS metagenome assembly OWIM01 (sample SAMN05065749, study PRJEB22554) | human gut metagenome | biome: ENVO:2100002; feature: ENVO:00000062; material: ENVO:00002003 | host: Homo sapiens | place: USA
CGAGATGCAGCGTAGTCTCGTGGGCTCGGAGATGTGTATAAGAGACAGATTGTAGAAAATGGAATGAATCATGTTCCTTTATATACTTTTTTTTCTTTAATACTTGTTAATTTATTTAATTTATTCGCATTATTAATTCCCCAATATTGTTTTAGATATTTTAAATACAGTCATAAAAATTTTATGGCTTTAATTGTTTATTTTATTTTAATTTCTTTTCACTTTTAATTAAGGAGATACTTTTATGACTGTCACTTACGAATTAAGAGCTCACTCAAGAAATGTCAATGTAGACTTAAATCCTGAAGAACCAGGAGAAACTCCTGTAGGAAAGCATACCGGATATGATTTAATAACTTATGTAAATGGAGTTCCAACAAAGATTGAAAGTGTTGATTTATATAGAGATAATGGAAATATAAACTTTGATATTCGCAATCAGCTAGTAAATAGAGAACTATATGAGGCTACAGGAGAAGTCGTCGGCACATATATTTGGTACAATAATGAAGAACAATTAGCATCAAGCTATTTTTTAGGAAAAATTGAATACCAAACAACCAATGTATTAGCAACAGATCAAATAGCTGTAAATATTTTCAATAAAATTAAATTAGAAGCAACTTTGTTAAGTGACTTATCAACTAACCTTGATTATAATCTCCTATTCCGAAATTGTAATACTTGTACGAACTATTTTGGGCAAAAGTATTTAGGAATAAATAATGTCTGTTCAATGTTTTTAACAGGGAGTTATGCCGGAGCTGAATATCCGTTCTATGATCCGGATTCTACGGATACGACGGATGTTACCATAAAGACGGTTAGGAATATATTGGACAAGTATAACACGTTAGTGAGCGGAAATATCGATTTGGACAATATTAAATATGGGGTGGTCAAACAGTCAGACGGTTGGTATGTGAGGTTTTCCTCAGATGAATACAAGTATGTCTTTGCCGGAGCGGGAAGTGCGTATATTGTAGACACCGCCGGAGACAGCGTTATTTATGCCGATACCGGCAGCCATACCATATATGCCGGAGACGGAAATGATTTTGTTGAGGGTGGCCAGTTTGTTGATACGGTTTATTCCGGCAGCGGTTTTAACAATATCTATACTTACGGCGATGATGATATAGTTTATACCAATGACGGGATGGCGAGTGATTACAATGAAGTTTATTTGGGAGCCGGAAGCGATAAGTTTTTTGGTGGTGACGGCAATGATACCGTAGACGGAGGCAACGGCAATGGCAGTCATGATAACGGCAACGGTAATTTGGGGGTAACCGATACGGTTGAAGATATAAATGAAATTGATTTAGGCGGCGGAAATAATAAGTATTATGGAACTGTCGGACGGGACTTTGTAACAGGCTCCGGTTTTAATACCGTTTATCTGGGGGCAGGGTCAGATGAATATACCGGTGGAGACGGAACGGATATTGTTGACGGAGGCTCTCTTGATTCTGATTGCAGTCATGATGATGCAGGAGATATAAACGTCATTCATTTGGGTGGCGGCACCGACTCTTATCAGGGAGGAATGGGTGCTGACAAAGTTTGGGGCGGAAACGACGATGATACGCTTTATGGCAATGGCGGGCATGATTTTCTTTACGGAGAAGATGGTAATGACTTTCTTTATGGTGGTGACGGTTATGATAATATAGATGGCGGTGCCGGGAATGACTACATAGAGGGAGGAACCGGGAATGATAATATTCTTGCCGGTACCGGTTATGATATCATTGATCCGGGAACGGGGGTTAATGATGTTGATTGTGGAGAAGATAACGTTAAAGATGTTGTCCGCATTAATACTGACGAGGCAGGTATTGATACTTTGAGAAACATTGATTCCCACGATGAGGTATGGTGTTATGGCGGTTTTGATTTGGGGTCGATAGTTATGTCTCCGAATGATATAATTATATATGGAAACTATAAAAATAAGATTATTTTTGAAAATGTCGGTACACCGGGAGCCGGTTGGGATGTAAATTATAATATGCCTGATTTGGTTCAGCCGGATGGTACTATTTGGGAGTGGGGAGAAAAAGGCTATCGGGATAGTGGCCGGAAAGGTACAGCATACGGGACATCTTCAAACAGTTCATCCTCTTTGTCATCTCAGAATGCATCGGATTTGTTGACGCAGGCGCTGAGTACATTCGGGGCAGACAGCGGTTCGAGGACGGATATGTCAGAGGCCGGAGGTACGGTGAGTGAGATGTATGACCTTGCCTGTGGTTATGATTTGACGAAAAAAACGGCGTAGCCCGATTTGTTGTTATTGAAAGGCTCTATTTTTACAGAGCCTTTTTGCTTGTTTCGCAAAAGCAAAATAAAGATTGATTTTTGTCTAAAATGAGCGTATAGTAAGACCATCTTAAAAAAGTTATTGTGTGGGAATATTATTGATAAAGGTTCAATCCGCTTTCTTAATATTCGTATGATGACTGGAAAATTATTTTTTTTAACATTAAATAAATCATCATGAAAAAAGAAAAGGATTTGATAGCGGCACGCTATCTGAATGCGCATATTATGGCGCCGTCAAACTGTTTTGATTTAATCGACGTTCCGTCCGTCAGTCAGATTATCTGCGGTAACGATTTGCCGTCGAGAATGATTGCCCGACAGCTGGCCGAGATTATTCGTAAACAGACGTTTGTGTATCCGGTCATTTATTCGGGGCCGGAGTTTGCTCTTCTGGATATGGCAAAAGACGTGGACAATCAGGCTGAAAACTTTGTTTCCCTTTTGTGCAAGGGAGGTTTTAACCTGGAGGAAACGCTTATTGTGGCCAGGATGGATATGTTTTTGACGCTGCGCGGTAATGCACGGCTGAACAACGTTTTGTTTTGTATTCGTGATTACTTTATGAGCGATAAGAACTTTGCGTATAAGCCGTTTTTGACCAGAGTGGAGAGTATGCCGAAGTATTTTGGCGGCAAACGACTCAAAAACTGTGATTATGTCGTTGTTTATGACGATGATATGACTTCCGCTTTTGAAGGAGCCAAGCTCTGGTGGGAGTTGAAGCGTTTGTACGACGACAACGGTCCGTCCGGCAAAAAGCGCAAGTTGATTTGTTTGGGCGGAAAGGGGAAACTGTCGACCTTTCTGTATAGTCAGACTGAAGGGCAGATGCTGAAAGCAACGGTAAAAAATTTGTATGTCGAAGAAGGAGACATTATTGTTCTCGACGGCGGAAACAATACCGGCGACAATCTGAAAGCGCTCAATCATAAGATTGGGAGTGACGTGGCCATAGTTGCGGTAACGCAGCGTCTTTCCGCAATTTTGTACGCATCTCAGGAATTTCAGTTTCCGGATATGAAGCTGTTGCGTTTGACCATTTATGAAAAAGTGGACGAGACGCTCAAATGGCTTAACGGTATGAAACTTCGCTCCGGCGAACCGGCTTTACATTTTTGGGCGCATGTTATCAGAAGGTGTGACGCTTATGAAGGCAAGTTTATGATTAAGCTGGAAGGAATTGACGCGCAGGCGAGAATTTCCGGAGAGCAGCTGCAAAAGAAGTATTTAATCAAACAGCCGGGACATATGCTGCGCACGATTATGCAGTATATTCCCATCTTGGCAGATTTGTTGCGCCACAGGCAGGATGTACGAAGCGATTATGCTCAGGCGGTTAAAGACTGTCAGAGTTTTATTCGTGAAAAATACCGAACATATGTTGCCGAGTAAGACTATTAGGTTTGAACCGATAAAAGAAACGGAGGTTGTATTAGGCAACCCCCGTTTTTTTTGTGCTTAAAATAATTTAGTTCAGGCTTATCAGTCCGCGGCTGAAGCCGTAGATGGCCGCAATCGCGATGATAACCAAGGCTGAGGCTAAAATGCATTCGCCGCGGGTGAAGGCCTTTCCCTGAGGATTGTTTTCCTTTCTGGCCCACATATATACGGGGATGCCAAGTGCAATGATTACAACAGCCAACATCAGATATTTCAAACCGGCGGCGTAAATCAGCCACAAGGCGTAAATAGAGCCGATGACGGATGTTATCAGTGCGGTAGAACGTTTGGTCAGCATTGTGTCGGGGTATTCTCCGTCTTCGCAGATTTTCCAGAGATAAGCGCAGGACGCGAAGTAAGCCGGGAGTACCATAACGCTGGTGATGCTGAGCATGGTGTTCCAGGCGTTGTTAGAGAAATATACCAACAAAAGGAACAGCTGCATGGCACTGCTGGTGACCCACAGGGATACCGAGGGAGAACCGTTTGCGTTTTCGGTTGTAAACGCTTTGGGGAAGGTTCCGTTTTGTGCCGCGGCCTGGGGAATTTCAGCGGTTACCATAGTCCAGGCCAGCCAGCTGGTGAGAACCGAAACCAACAGTCCGATGTTCATCAGCCAGGCGCCCCAGGGACCGACGATATGTTCCAGAACGCCGGCGGTTGACGGGTTGGGAACGGCGGCCAGCTGTGCCTGAGACATATAGCCGAAAGGCAGCAGCGACAGCAGGACGTAAATCGCCAGACAGCTGATAAAGCCGAGAATGGTCGCTTTGCCGACGTCACCCGGCGTGCGTGCGCGGTTGGACATTACGACGGCGCCTTCAATGCCGATAAAGGCCCATAAGGTTACCAGCATGGTGCTCTTAATCTGTGTGCTGAGGCCTCCGAGACGTACTTTGGCTGAAACGGCTTCACCCCAAAAATCGAAATCAAAACGGGAGAATTTGAAAACGAAGAGCAAAATCAGGATGAACAAAACCAGCGGTACGATTTTGACTATGGTGCCGATGGTGTTGATATAACTGGCCTGTCGTACGCCGCGCAAAACCAGATAATTGAAACCCCAGATAATGAGCGATCCTCCGATGATGGAAGCGAGGTTGTTGCCGCCGGCAAAATACGGCGGGAAGAAATAATTGAGGGCATCCATGGTGATAACGGCATAACCGACATTACCACAGACCTGACAAAGCCAGTACGACCAACCGATGGTGAAGCCAACGTAAGGGCCGAAACCGGCGCGGCTGTAAGAGTAAATACCGGTTTTCAAATCCGGTTTGGCCATGGATAAAATACTGAACGTACGGGCGATAAAATAAATACCGAAACCGGTAATCAGCCATGCCAGCAAAACGGCTCCGGCAGAGGCTCCGGCGGCCATATTTTGGGGCAGGCTGTAAATTCCTCCGCCGAGCATAGAGCTGACGACAATGGCGGCGAGGGCTAAAACGCCGAGGCCGTTTTTGTTGTAGCTGCCGGCAGCTGAGGCAGGCGTGTCGGCGGAAGAAGTTTGAGAAACTTGATTATCTGCCATTGTTTAAATCCTTGAAATTTTTTGATTAAATTTACTTTTAAAACCCGCAGACCCGGGCACAGCGGTCAGGCTGTGCACCGAGACGGGCGGCAATTAAGCCTGAGCCGGGTTGGCGTGTTCGAAGTTTAAGAAGCCCATGGCGGTCAGACTGTAACCGAACTGCTGCGTGATGTTGACGTAGTTATGCCACATCTGGAATTCAGAGTGCTTTTCAACGCCGCGGATTGACAATTCGTGATTCAAGGATTTGTTCAACCACATTTCGGCATGTCCTTTGGCGATGTCATCGTCAATCTGCGTATCGAAAAATTCAACGTATTCAGCTGCCCAGCCGCCGATGAGTTCGCCGTTTTTGTCTTTTCCCCAGCAGACGCCCAAACCGGTTGCGATGGCTTTGTGCTGGTCGCGGCTGGCACCGTGGCCGGCCATAATAACTTCCAGAACGGCACCGTGTTTGAACTGGCTGACGATTTTATCGTTCAGGGGAACGATTTTGCCAAACAGTTCCTTAGGCAGAACGGAAGTGTAGGGAACAACGTTAAAGTTTTCGATTTTGGCCTGCATCAGGGCAGAGTCATAGCAGAAGGTTTCAAACGGTTGGGGAGGAATACCGTCGTCAGCCTGTCCGGCACCGCCGGTAATGAATGCAAAAGTTGGAAAACGAACGCCTTCAGTCATTTTAATTCTCCTTAAATGCTTGTTAAAACAATATGAATAGTCTGCTCATTTTCATCAGCTGTCCTTATACCTAATCCCGGAGAGCCGTTTTTCAACGCATTTGTGCAATATAAGTTCCGAAATATCCCCAATTTTATATTTATGCATATTTGTATGGAAATTTGCTATATTTGTTGTAACTTATATGTCAGGATTAGTTTAAGCAGAGGATATTGATATGTTTTTTAAGAGTAAAGCATTTGTGATGCTGGCAGCCGTTTTGGCTCTCGGCGGTTGTAAGAAAGAAAGCGGCGCGGGAGATGCGGCGCAGGTTCCTACCGTAGCGGCCGTAAAAGTTGAGCCTCAGAACATTCCGCTGAGTTTTGAATTTGCAGCCAGAGCGCAAGGTTCTAAAGAAACCGAGGTTCGCGCCCGGGTCGGCGGCATCCTTTTGAAGCGGAATTATGTCGAAGGTTCGCAAGTTGAAGAAGGCAGCGTTTTGTTCCAGATTGATCCGGAACCCTTTAAGGTAACCTTAAACCAGGCCAAGGCCAAACTTGCCCAAGTCAATGCTGAACTGAAAAATGCCGAAACCCAATGGCAGCGTACGGAAAAGCTGTATAAAGAAAAATATGCCAGTGAAAAAGCCCGTGACGATGCCAGAGCCAATTTGGATTCACTTGCGGCTTCTGCACAACTGGCACAGGCTGAAGTTGACGCCGCACAGCTGAATTTGGATTATACGACGGTCAAAGCTCCGATCAGCGGCATTACCAGCATGGAGGTTCAATCTGAAGGAAGCCTGATTTCGGCAACCGGCGATTCAAGCTTGTTGACGCATATTACCCAGCTGGATCCGATTTATGTGATTTTTTCGGCATCGGAAAATGAGATACTTTCTTTGACCAATATGGTTGACCGCGGTTTGATCAGAAATCCGGAGAACCAAAACGAAATCAAAGCCAAAGTCCGGTTCGGCAATGACGTTGTGTATCCGCTTGAAGGCGAAATCAATTTTATGAATTCCAATGTTGACCAGAAGACGGGAACGATTAAATTGAGAGCGGTCTTTCCTAATCCGGAAGCTCGTTTGCGTCCGGGGCAGTTTTTGCGTCTGATTATGGAAGGGCTGACCAGAATTGATGCGTTGGTTGTTCCGCAGGAAGCCGTTATGCAAGCATCCGACGGCGCATTCGTATATCGCGTCAACGAACAAGGCGTTGTAGAATCTGTCAGCGTTCAGACCGGCCTGATGACCAAAGACGGAGGCTGGATTATCGACAGCGGTTTGAAGCCGGGTGATGTGGTCATTGTCAGCGGGGTTATGAAAATCCGCCCGGGAATGACGGTAAAACCGCAGTTGATTGCCGACGAAGCAGCTTAACCATTACAGGATAAAAGAAATGTTTTCAAAGTTTTTTATTGAGAGGCCGATTTTTGCAACGGTTATCTCTTTGATTATCGTTTTGGCCGGTTTGGTATCAATGAAGGTGCTGCCGATTGAACAATATCCGAATATCGTACCTACGGAGATTCAGATTTCCGCCGTATATCCGGGAGCAACGGCAGAAGTGCTGGCCGATACGGTGGCGGCGCCGATTGAGCAGGAGCTGAACGGCGTGAAGGATATGATTTACATGTATTCCAACGCCACATCAAGCGGTTATCTGACAATCGGCGTGGTTTTTGACATCGGTACCGACCCCGATCAGGCGACGATTGACGTAAACAACAAGGTTCAGGCCGCAACTTCAAAGCTGCCTTCGGAAGTGACCAAGCAGGGCGTGACGGTGGAGCAAAAATCTAATTCAATTTTGCAGGTTGTCACCATGCGTTCCACATCATCGCGCTATGACACGGTTTATGTGTCAAACTATGCTTTGTTGAATGTTATTGATGAGATTAAGCGCATTAAGGGCGTAGGCAGTGCGTCGCTGTTTGCGAGCCAGGATTATTCAATGCGTATCTGGCTGAGTCCGGATAAATTGGCAGATTATAATCTGACGCCGCAGGATGTGATTTCGGCGATTCAGGAACAAAACTCGCAATTTGCCGCCGGACAGTTCGGACAAGAACCAATGGACGAGGCGGTTCCGTTTACGTATTCGGTTAACACCAAAGGCCGTCTGGTTGATGAAAAAGAGTTCGGAAACATTATTCTCACTTCTGACGCCCAAGGAGGAATGCTGCGCTTGAAAGATGTGGCGCGGATTGAACTCGGTGCTCAGGATTACAGTGTCAGCTCAACATTCAACGGAGAGCCTTCAGTTGCTTTTGCAGTTTATCTGCAGCCGGGAGCGAATGCTTTGGAGACGGCCAATCTGGTTAAGGCCAAAATGGCCGAGCTGTCAAAGAATTTTCCGGAAGGAATCACGTATGAGATTCCTTATGATACGACCTTGTTTGTAAACGTGTCGATTAATGAGGTTATTCATACTTTCTTCGAAGCGGTTTTGCTGGTTATCGTCGTTGTTTATCTGTTTTTACAGAATATGCGGGCAACGTTGATTCCTATTTTGGCGGTTCCGGTGTCGATTATCGGCGCTTTTGCCGGCATGTATGTTCTGGGGTTCTCAATTAACCTGCTGACGTTGTTCGGATTGATTTTGGCAATCGGTATCGTGGTTGACGATGCGATTATCGTGCTGGAAAACGTCGAACGTTTGATGTCGGAGGAAAAACTCTCTCCCAAAGAAGCGGCAATCAAGGCTATGAAAGAGGTTTCAGGACCTGTTGTCGCGGTGGCGCTGGTGCTGTCTTCGGTTTTCCTGCCGATTGCATTTTTGGGCGGGATGACCGGTGTTATGTATAAACAGTTTTCGGTGACTATTGCCGTGTCCGTGTTAATTTCCGCATTGGTTGCGTTGACGCTTACACCGGCTCTTTGCGCTCTGATTATCAAGCCCAACCGGGAGCATAAGGAGCCTAAGGGCATATTCAAGTGGTTTAACGACGGTTTTCAGAAGGTGACCGACTGGTATCTGGCCGGGGTCAAGTTCTTTTTGGAACATCGTAAAACGGCAGTCGGCGGTTTTCTCGGCGTTATTGCCTTCATTATTTTGTTGTTCAGGATTGTTCCGAGTGGTTTGGTTCCCAACGAAGACCAGGGTAACCTTTTGATGGCTTACAGTATGCCGGAGGCGTCGTCGCTGCCGCGGACGGCCAAGTTTACCGACAAGGTTTCCGCAATGGTTCGTGATAATCCCAATGTTGCTGACGTTTTGACGATTAACGGCTATAATATGCTGTCTTCGAGTCAGAATACCTATTCCGGCATCAGCTTTATCATTTTGAAAAATTGGGATGAGCGCAATAAGGCTGACCAGACGGCGGAAGCTTTGGCCAAGACATTTACCGGCATAGGGATGAGCCAGCCCGAAGGCATAGGCTATGCTTTCAGTATGCCTCCGATTATGGGTATGAGTATGTCCGGAGGTTTTGAGGGGTATATCCAAAACCGTGCCGGCGCGACTTCTCAGGAACTGATGGCCAAGACGCAGGAGTTTATTGATGCAGCCAACAAGCGGCCGGAACTTACCAACGTCAAAACCACTTTTTCGGTCAGTACGCCGCAATATCGGATTGACTTGGACCGTGAAAAAGCCCGTATTCTTGACGTGCCGATTAATTCCATTTATGCGGTAATGCAGTCGACTTTCGGCAGTTTGTACGTTAATGACTTTACCTATATGGGACGTAACTTCAGGGTTACTCTGCAGTCGGAATCGAAATTCCGTCGGACTCCCGATGATTTGCGTTATGTTTATGTCAAGTCAAACAACGGTCAACTGGTGCCTTTGGCGACGCTTTTGAATGTCGAACGGGTTACCGGACCGGAGCTGGTCAACCGTTTCAACATCTTTCCTGCGGCCAAGGTATTGGGTGATCCGGCGCCGGGATATTCTTCCGGTCAGGCCATTGCGGCAATGGAGGAAGTGGCTCAGGAGGTGTTGGGTGCCGATTATTCTTTGTCGTGGATTGGTTCCGCTTATCAGGAGAAGCTGACCGGCGGTGCTTCGGCCCAAGCCTTTATATTCGGCTTGATTATGATTTTCCTGATTTTATCGGCTCAATATGAAAAATGGTCGTTGCCGTTTGTGGTTATTCTTTCGGTTCCTTTTGCCGTATTGGGTGCCCTGATGGCAACCTGGATGCGCGGTATTCAAAATGACCTGTATTTTCAGGTCGGTTTGGTTACCTTAATCGGTCTGGCTGCAAAAAATGCAATTTTGATTGTAGAGTTTGCAGTAATGAAAGTTCAGGAAGGATTGACGTATGCCGAGGCAGCAATCGAAGCAGCCAAGCTTCGTTTTCGCCCGATTGTAATGACTTCGCTGGCCTTTACCTTCGGTGTTTTGCCTTTGGCGATTTCAACCGGTGCAGGTGCGGGAAGCCGCCATGCCATCGGTACCGGAATGATTGGCGGTATGATACTGTCGACTTTCGTGGCAACGTTGTTTGTGCCGATGATGTTTGCGGTTATCGGAGAAACCTTTGACGAAGAAAATATTATGAAGCGTAAGATTCAGAAACGGGCCCGCAAGACCGGGCGGCCGGGACTGAAGAATATGAAAATGCGGTAAAGGTTTCGCATCTGCGAGAAAAATACTCTGGTGATGAGATTTTTTCTAAAATTAGAAAGTTTTCATCACCGGGTATTTTTTTCATTTTATTTCGGACATACGCCCGTATGTTTGTATATAAAATTATATGTGTCTGGGGCTATGGGCGTTACATTATATATGTTTTCAATAAATTCAACTGTTTTTTGACATTCTTCTTGGGTGGAAAACTGCATGGGCACGATTTTCTTTGAATATGTTTCGTAGTTTGAGCAGGTGTAAATTATTTCTATCACCATATTGGGGGTGGGTGCTAAACAATTATTACTATTAACAGAAAAGTATCGAAGAATTTGATATCCTTTCATGGGATCGAAAGAGTCCAGCGAACAAGGGCTGCAGAGACCGCAAGAGTTGTCTATAGCGAAATAGCCTATATTGCATGATTTAAGGCTGGCTTTGTTTCCGCACCAGTCACAAGTGCCACCGTTTGGGCAGGTTGTTAGATTATAGCTGTCCGGGCAAATAAAATTATTGCAATAAAGTTTATTTTTATCAAAAGGACACTTTAGGACGTGCATATTTATACAGTCATCAGCGGAGAGAGTGTATCCAAGCTCTTCGCAGGAAGGCGGGGTGACACAGGTCTGAGCGAGAGTTTGAGACATAAGCGCCGCTGCGGTGAATACCGCTGCAAGCAAAAGAGTCGGTAGTCTATTCATTACAGGTCTCCTTATTTAATCCAGCATTTAAGCGCACCGTTGCACCAATAGCTTTCAAGA
>OWIM01001141.1_pt1 | contig 11275 bp, 9 predicted proteins | sample 1732751 | NCBI WGS metagenome assembly OWIM01 (sample SAMN05065749, study PRJEB22554) | human gut metagenome | biome: ENVO:2100002; feature: ENVO:00000062; material: ENVO:00002003 | host: Homo sapiens | place: USA
GGCAGCGTCAGATGTGTATAAGAGACAGGCTACGGAAAGCTCTGCATACTTATTCTTATTTTCAAGTGTTAATTTTTTTACATCTTCAATTTTACCTGTATTAACCGTAAAGTTACCGCTGGATAAGGTGTAAAAATCATATTTTTTGCCTGATTTTTCATTTGCGGCATTGCTTGAACTTGAGTTTACAGATGCAGTGTAATTATCGTTGCCTAATCTTTCTGCATCATCCAAAAGCTTTTGCTTGTCTTTTTGCCACTTGTTCATAGCATTTTTATTGCCTTCGGAAATATAAATTTGATAGGTAAAATCTTGCGGCGTTGCTTTTTTTATATTTGCAACCTCGTTCGCATTTGCTATATATATGCCCATACTCGCTTTATCACTTACAGAATAGCTTATACCAAAGCCTCCGCCTACAACCAAAACAAATGCCATTACCATTGCAATTATTTTTTGGGGAAGAGTAATTGCTTTGTGTTTGCTTTGTGCAGTAATATCATATAAATTATCAATTGTTTTATAAGAAACATTGAGTTGATTAAAAGCTTTTTTGTATTCATTATTCCTCATAATCGTCATCTCCTAATTTAGCCTTAAGCTTTTGCCTAGCTCGTGAAAGTCTTGTTTTTACAGCCGATTCTTTAATATTTAAAAGCGTTGCTATTTCGTTTATTTGCAAATCTTCAAAATAAAACAGATGTATAACGGTTCTTTGATTTTTTGGCAATGACATAACAGCTTTTATTAAATCTATGTCTTGTGTATCGTCAATGTGGGAGAGATTAAGTGCGTCTTCAAGAGGTACATTTCTTTTTCTGAAATGTAACCTTAATAAATCTTTACTCTCGTTCACACATACTTTCGTAAGCCCTTTCGCTATATGTTCGTCTGATTCAAATTCTTTTTTGCAGTTCCATAGCTTTAAATATACATTTTGCAGTATGTCCTCGGCGTCTGCTTGATTTTTTGTAAATGACAACGCAATCAAATACAGCCGCTTGCTTTGTGTCCTTACACATTCGTTAAATTTAGATTCAGTCATTATGTCACCTCGCATCTTTCTTGAAAGGTCCTTTCACTTTAGTAACGGCTGAGATAGGGGAAAGGTTACATTTTTTGACAAAATTATTTTATGCCAATAAAAAACATAAAAAAAGAACTACACATTATGTGTAGTTCTTTTGGCGCAGAGGGTGGGATTCGAACCCACGCGCCCTTTCGGACAAACGGTTTTCAAGACCGCCTCGTTATGACCACTTCGATATCTCTCCGAATGTGTGTCTTAAGTCTTTGTCATCTGTGTTGCTCACCTGACGACAAAAGCTATTCTAACAAAAAGGTTTGCTATTGTCAACACATTTTTACACAATTTTTATTTTATTTTTTTAAGATGAGAAAAAGCCCATTTTATCACGTTTTTGGGCTTTTCCTCTTTTTGCTGAATACAGTTTTTTCTATGAATTGTGTCTGTTATCATGTAATTGTTACAAATATTCCTACTATTTGCTTTTTTACCACTGTCTGCTTTTCCCTGCAAGATACAACTCCCAGTCCGTCATATGATTTTCCATATTAGTGATCAGAACCACTTTGCAGTCATTCTCAGAGTAGGTCACTTCTCTCTGCCACTTGTAAAAATCCGGTCCGTCTCCCAGATTTCTCATATAGCCCATCAGGCGTTTCAGGCAGTAAGCTGTCTCCTTCACATCCGTCAGGCAATCATTGGCATAAAAGTCTTTCCATTTTCCGTGTTCCCGGTCCCTCATGGCGCTGTCCGCCGCTTCAAATGCTTCTGCAGCATTACCCAACAGGAAGAAGGCCTTCTTATATTCCTTCCGTTCATATGTTGCAAATGCTTCTGTAAATAAGATAGCTCCCTGTAGACAATTCCTGTGGATTTTCACCTGCAGCAATACGGAATCTTTCCATAATTCATTTTCCCCAACGGTAAGGCCGCGCTCATACAGACCCTCCAGCTGTTTTCCCGTCTGCAGACATTTTCCTGTAAACCATTCCATCTGTGCAGCAAAGGTATCCTTATGAATACACCAGAACAGTTCTTCCACCGGTTCTGCAGCTCCGTTCTTCATCCAGCTATAGATAAAATCCCTCACAACATAATTATAGAATTGTTCTCCGGCATGCTCATCCTCTTTCTCTCCAAAGGGTAACATAGCCCTCGGATAATCGCGAATGCAGTCTTCCATAATGGAAAGCTGCGCAGTATCATTCTCCGCCCCATAGTATTCGGTGACATAACGCTTTCTATGCTCTTCTGCCGACAGAGCATCCTGTTTCCACAGATTAGCAATAAAAGAAAGAGGATATACATGCGGCTTGATATTGGATGCATTGACAAGCCACAGGTCCGTAATTCCATGCCTCAGAGCATCCGTAAGCTCTTTTTCCACGAACTCCATGGAATTAGGCAGCATGGTAATATGGTTGGCCGCCTGTAAATCATAGAAGGATACATGATAATAGGTGCCATGCCGTCCCTTATCTCCTTCCTCCGGCAGCGCTGACACTCTGGGGTTATGATTGCCTTGACGTCTGGATACCATCTTGCCGTAACCGTTGTCTGCCCAGATCAGGATCACATCCTCCGGAATCTGCAAACAGCCCTCCCGATATAATTCCAGAATTTCACCGTACAGATTTGTGCAGAACACTGCGTCCGGAATCTGTTCTCTGACCATTGCATATTGTTTCTTCATAATATTGCTGATCAATTCTCCCCGCTTCTCGGAAGTATCAAAAGCGGAATCATTTTCCCAGAACGGTACATCGCCCTGTCCCCGGAAGCCAATATTCCAGATGACTTCCTCGTCCTTCTGCCTTTCAACAGCTTCCTGCCAAAGCTTATCGAACAGGTCTCCGTGTTTCAGATAGGAGGGTTTCAGATCCGGATAAGCCCGCAGGAACATTTCCGCTCCCAGCGGCTCCGCATGGTGATGTGTGATCATCAGCCCCATATCCGACGCAATAGGCGCATAGATTCTGGAATTTTTATCTGTTCCGGGAATCACCAGATTACCGCCGCAGCGAAGCAGCGCTTCAAACACCATTTCCCATGGATAGTCTTTTGATACGCCGGCTGTCCAATGGCTGATCAGTACTTCATCATTAATGAACCAGCCGCGGTACCGGATCCTGTCCGCCTCTGAATGGTATGTACCGCAAGGAATCTCTACATAAGATTTCACTTCCATCTTCTGATCATTCCAGAACCAGAATGGCAGCACTCCAAGGTAGGTTTCACTAAGGTAATTTAATGCATAGATAAAGGAACGGGCATCCGCTCCGTAGATCGTAATCTCCTGTTCTGTCACTTCCAGCTCATATTGTTCCGGTTTCAGATCTTTTTTGCACAAAATGATCCTGTTTCTATTCTTGACTATGTCAGTCAAAGTCTTTTCCATGTCTCTCCGAAACCGCTCACAGGCAAATTCTACGGCTTTTTCTGTTACAGCATCCGAAAGTAAGGTAGTGTTTCTACTTAACTGAAATGGGTTCATGCTCTTCTCCCTCTGTCTGTCATAATGATAGCAACATTATAAAAAAATGGGGTTCTTGTATCAAGATACAAAAAAGCCCGTTTCACTGACAAAATTTGTCTGTGAAACGGACTTCTGTATTTTTCTTAATTATCTGCCGGATTACAGTTTCAGATCATCCAACAGCATCTCTGCGTAGATTCCACCGATCTCTTTTAACCCTCTGGCGATCAGAGAAGCAAAATTCACGGCACCATCATAACGCAAATGCGTATTGTCCTCGGATTTCTCCGGATGATTCTTGTACTCCCCCTCCGGGAAGAACATGTACCATCTTCTGCTGTTCTTCTCTCCGGCTTTTTTTAATTCCATACGGCTCATGCTGTAGAGATCCACCAGAGGAACATTATTTTTCTCCGCGGTCTGCTTCATAGCAGCCACATAATCGGAATGTGCTCCGATCCCCAAGTGTTTCTCATCCATAAAGCATCTGCGCTCTAAGGGAGTGATCAGCACCGGATAAGCGCTATGATCTTTTGCCACACGGATAAAGGTTTCAAGATTCTCCATGTAAGTGGAAAAAGGCTCTGTATATCTGGTGGGATCCTCTTTTTTCTCGTCATTGTGTCCAAACTGGATAAACAGGAAATCTCCTGCACCAATTTTCTCCTCTATGGCTTTCAGTCTCCCCTCGTCCATAAAGCTTTTGGTGCTTCTGCCGTTTTTGGCATGGTTTACTATCTGATACTCATTTTTAACAAATAAAGGAAATACCTGGCCAATGCCCGTCTGTGGATATGTTGTGAAATCATTGGTCTGGACTGTGGAATCAGCAGCCCAAAAAATTTTATTCATTTCTGCCCTCATTTCTGCGCTTCCCCTGCGCATCTTTTCTTGTGGAATTTACTCACAGATACAGCACAAGGGAAACCGAAGTTTCCCTTGTCTAAGTCTAAATACGTGTGAGAAGAAAATCACTCCTTAACCGCACCGATATTAACACCCTTTACGAAATACTTCTGCAGGAAAGGATACAATGCCATGAAAGGAAGGATTGCACATACGATCGCTGCATAGAACAGAGTGTTCTGTGATACTGAATACTGCGTGGTAGGGGTATCACCATCCATGATCATATTACGTAACTGATACTGGAAGTTAACCTGGTCAGGATTGGTAATATAGATCTTAACGGTAGAATAGTCATTCCATACGGTAACTGCGAACATCAGGCCGATAGAAGCCAGAGCTGCTTTGGACAGAGGAAGCACGATCTTGAAGAAGATTCCCATAGGGGAGCATCCATCGATCTCGGCCGCCTCGAACAGGCTGGCAGGTATTCCTTCGAAGAAGTTACGCATCAGTACCAGGTTGTACACGTTCATACCGTGCTTCACTACCAGGATCCACATACTGTTAACCAAGTGTAACTGCTTCATTACCAGATACTCGGGGATCATACCACCGGAGAAGATCATGGTAAACAGAAGGAAATATGCGAAGAAGTTACGTCCGGGCATATCAAACTGGATCAGTACATAACCGCCCAGGGTGGACAGGAGCAGACCAAGGAACGTACCGAGCACGGTTGTGATCACGGAGTTGATGAACGGTCTGTACAGTCTCTGGGTATTAATGATGGTCTTATAGCCATCTAAGGTAAAATCCTCCGGCCACAGTCTGAACTGGTATACACCCACAGCATTGAAGGAGTCTACTACTACCTTCCAGATAGGTACCAGAACCAGGAGGCCAATGAGAATAAATACGATGTAGTTTACAATATCGAATACATGAACCTTTTTCTTAGGTTTACGATAAGCTGTCTTTGCCACGTTTAACACCTCCTATACAATGCCACGGCCACGGGTCTTCTTACTAGCCCAGTTACATATCAGTACCAGTACACAGCCAACCAGGGACTTGAAGAGACCAACTGCTGTAGAGTAACCATAGTTCGGCAGAGCGATTGCGAATGTCTGACGATAAATATAAGTAGAAATAACATCAGATACGCTGTATACCGCATTGTTGTACAATACGAATACGGACTCGAACATATTCATAACCTTAGCAAGGTTCAGGATCAATACAGTGATAATAGTATTGGACAGTGCAGGCAGCGTTACGAAACGCATCTTCTGCATACGGGTTGCACCGTCGATATCAGCTGCTTCATACAGCTCCGGGTTGATACCTGCCAGAGTAGCCAGGAAGATAATGGTTCCCCAACCGGTCTCTTTCCAGATATTGATAATGTAGAAGATCGGTCTCCACCATGCAGTGCTTGCCAGGAAATAAATTCCCTTGGCATCCGGTGCCAGGATGCCCCAGTCACGCAGCAATCCGTTTACCAGACCGGTAGAGGAAGGAGACAGGAACAGGCTGAAGATAGATGCAACTACTGCCCATGACATAAAGTGGGGCAGATATATAATAGTCTGCAAAGTTTTCTTTGCAAAGAGATTTCCCATTTCATTTAAGAAGATTGATACGATAACCGCAGTGAAGGTCGTGATCAATAACTTCATGATACTCAGTTCCAATGTGTTCCTGAATGCACTCCAGAACGCATCGGTCTTAAACATACTGTAAAAGTGCTTGAGTCCCACAAAAGTAGGAGCACCTACGGGCTTGTAATCGTAGAATGCATAACGAATACCAAGCATGGGCCAGTAATACATGATCAAAATAAATATAAATACAGGCAGGAACATTACATAATAGCCTCTGTTATTCCAGATCCGGAGACCCAAAGGCTTGTGACGTACTTCTACGCCGGTGGATGTGGTGATTTTATTTTTCTTGCTCATACCATCCCTCTTCCTTTCAACTTCATCTCACACATTCTTTTCTCTCTAAAATATCCTGTCCCATGGGCTTTGTATCCCGATGGGACAGGATAATTATATCATATTTTGCAGCTTCCGCTACTCTATTACGGTCTCAATTACTGATTCAGTTCAGCTAAGCACTGATCAATGATACTGCCAACAGTGTCAACGTAGGTCTGCATAGCTGCATCTACATCGCCGCCATCAACTACTACAGAAGTGATAGCTGCCAGCTTAGCATCATAGATGGTACCGGACTCGTTGGTGTAGGTCTCAGAGGTAGGAGACTGAGGAGCATCCTTGCAGTTCTCGGTGAAGAACTTGTTGCCTTCTGCAGCCAGGCTGGAGATATCGTTAAAGCCGTTGTCCAGAGAGCAGATAACCAGAGCGGGATCCATAGCGTTCTTCTTCCATACGGAGTTAGGATCGTTAGGAGACTGCTTTAAGTGGAACTGACCATCTTCGTACTCGTAAGACTTCTCTTTTTCAGTACCTGCATTGATGGTAAAGCTTTCAGCCTTGGTAGACCAGTGAACATCCTCTGCACCGTAGGTCCACAGTGTCTGCACCTTGTCACCATCCATCATGGTCTCGATGAATGCATCGAAGATAGCCTGCTCACGGGAATTGTCTCCGTCACCGTCATCAATGATAACCCATACAGGAGCTTCTCTGTTCAGGTAAGCGCCAACCTCAGCGATAGGAGCCAGCTCAACCAGCTTCTCATCTACGTTGTTCTTGATCAGGTTGTCGGTCAGAGTCTGATACCAGGAACCTGCCCAGTAAGTGAATACACCTGAAGAACCGGTCTGATCGTTAGAGAACCATTTCTCACGAGCGATCTTGGTGGAAGCGGTCAGGGTCTCAGGGTCGATAGCGCCATCCTTGTAAGCCTGCTGTAATCTTAACAGAGCTGCCTTGGTAGCATCGGTCTGGAATCCATCGTACCAGGTACCATTCTCATCCTGCAGGATTGCGGGATAAGCATCCTGCCAGAACTCAGGCAGATAGTTTACATAAGGAGCCTCGTTACCAATGAAACCAGCTGCGATAACACCATAGGTATCACCGGTTACGCCGTCGCCATCGGGATCTTCGTTGTGGAACTTTAACAGCATGTTGTAGTAATCATCATAAGTCTTGATGTCTTCAGCCTTCAGGCCAACTGCATCTAACCATGCCTGCTTAACGTAAGTAACACATCCATTACCATAGGTAGGAGCGAAGCCATACAGATGACCTTCCTCATCCTTCAGGTTCTCGTTGATCTCAGGCAGGATCAGGTGAGACTGGAATTTAGCGTTTGCATATGCTTCGGACATATCCCACAGCAGACCGGTAGGTGCATACTGCTTGAACATATCTGCACTCATGATCATTACATCAGGATAGTCACCGCCTGCGAACAGACGACCTACTGCATCGGTATAACCGGAGTGGTCTAACTGCTGAATGTTCATCTTAATAGGATGACCGATTGCTTCGGATACTGCATCATCCCACTGCTGAACGAATTCAGCCTGGCCGTTATCAACGGTTGCTGTCAGAGTACCATTAACTACTACGTTAATCTCCTCCAGATTGTAAGCTTCGGTAGATGCTGCCTCGGTAGAAGCTGCTGCGCTGCCAGTTGCTGCGCTGTCGGTGGATGCTGCAGGAGCATCATTGCTGCTTCCGCATGCTGCTAAGGAAGCTACCATAGCAGATGCTAAAAGTACGGATAATACTTTTCTCTTCATTTCTTTCCTCCCTAAAAATTTGGAATCATGATTTGTCATGGGGTCATTCCCTTGACTTGCCCTCACCTTATCATCAGCCATCTGGAAAAACAAGTTACAATTTTTGCGTTCGGGTGCAAATTTTGACCACCGATTCTGCAAACCCTTGATTTTACTGCATTCTTTGAAAGCACTTACATTTGATATTTTTAAATTTGAAAGGGGTTACATCTTGCTTCCTTTGTAAGTAACTGATACAATAGACATGGTTTATTCGGTATATTATCTAAAAAAATTGAGACACGGGAGTGATCATGAATGATTTTTAATAAAAAAGACACCCTTAATGATACAAATTATACAAGCCACAACAATACATTAATGCTGAAAATGGTAACCTCTTACAGTATTTTCCTGCTGATCATTCTGGTTTTGTTCATCTTTTTATACCGTTCTACGATAAATAACGCGCGTGATTCTTATGATCAGCAGAACGAGACAACCCTGATCAGCAATGCAGAGCTGTTTGAAAGCGATCTGAATATCATGGAAGTCTATTGCAGACAGCTTCTGCAGAACGACACTTTCCGGAAAGTCATGAATTATGAGAATACCTATTATCCTTTTACGGAAATGGGAAATGAATTGCAGAACTCTCTGGCTACCAATGTATATGCAGAAGCTCTTCTTCCGTTAAAAGAGTCCTTTGTCTATTTTCCGGAGACAGACTATGTATTGAATCCTACTTATTTTATATCCGCAAAGCGGTTCTATAGCTGGATCCAGAAGTATCCTTCTACCGAAAAAGAAATGTGGCGATCCTATATGACGGAACCGGAATACGAGAACCGCTTTCTTCCCATGGATCAGTTCATGCCAAATTACAGCGAAAAATACTATATGTATATCATCGACCTGAACGATCTCTATTATATGGATGCCAATGCGAAGGTCTGCTTTATCTTCGAACAGGATAAGATGGCGGATCTGTTCGACTGTGTTCAGATGGATGGTGATAATTTCCTGGCGGTGACCGCGGAAGATGACTCCACCGTGCTTACGATAAATACTCCGGACAGCATTTCCGCAGAAATGTTGGATTCTCTGGACTTTAATAAGGGATATGCAGAGGTCCGGATCGATGGACAGAACTTTACTTTGGGGAAATACGTTTCGGATAACACCAGTTATTCTTACTATTTCAGCTTCCCGCCCTACAAGGCGGCCGCCGGATTGGGTGGCACCCAGCTGCTTTTCATCTTTTTTGCCCTGCTGGCATTGCTTACAGGCGGCTGTCTGGTCTATTATTTCTCCCGCCGCAATGTCCGCCCGATCATTGAGCTTGGGCAGGAATTGCAGACCGCTGTGGAAGTACAGAAAAATCTGCAGGAAGTGGTAGACAGTCAGCGTCCAATCATCTGTACCTCCTATGTGAGACAGCTGTTATCCGGTACTGCTACTTCCGAGGATGAAGTTACCTACATGGAAAACTATCTGGGTATTGCGGATTCTTCTTATTATAATGTGTTGTACATCGTCTACTATAATAATTTCGGAGACAATACAGAAATCACTCTCCCCGGCGGCGTGGAATCCATGGAAGAACTGGAAAAGATCATCGAGTCCGCACTGGAGAATTTCTTCGGTACACCGCTCTTCTACTTCAGCCCTTCGGACCGGACCTATTCCGTTCTGCTGCACTGTTCCGAAGAAGAGGGAAAGGATCTGATCCTGAAGATCAACAATTGTATTTTACGACTTCATGATTATCTGCTGGATACTTACGACATCTGGCTCTTCGCCGGTATCGGACGCAATACGGATTCCCTGATGAATGTATGGGAATGCTACCAGCAGGCCTCCGAAGCTGTAAGTTATACGACGAAGAACTATATTTTCTTCCCGTATGAATTTATTAAGAAGGATTCCAACATATTCTATTATCCGCCGGAGATCTCCACGAAGCTGATCCACTTCATCTCCACGGGCAATACGCCGCAGGTATTAGAGATGTTCAACCTGATCCATCAGGAGAATATCGAGGAACGTACCCTGCCGGTCAACCTGTTAAAATACCTGCTGTCAGATATCCGTAACACTTTATTAAAAGCAAGATTTGCACTGCCTCAGGACGCAGATTCCGAAGCTGTAAAGGTGCTGGATGAACGTTTCAATGAGCACCTGACCTTCAAATTGTGCGAAGATCTTGCCTTATCCCTGTGTAATCTCTTCGGCAATAAGGAGGATGACAATACGTTATCCGCCACCATTGAGAAATATATTAAGGAAAATTACAAGGACCCTTCCTTAGGGCTTAACAAGATCTCCGATGAATTCCAGATCTCAGAGAGCTATTTCTCCCATATGTTCAAGGAAAAGACCGGAGTCAACTTCTCCACTTATCTGGAGAATATCCGCATGACGGAGGCCGCAAGACTGATCAAGGAGACCGATATCAGTCTGAATGAGCTGTATATTGCTGTGGGATATAATAATTCCAATACTTTCCGGCGTGCCTTCAAGAAGGTATACGGAGTGACCCCCAGTGCCATGCGGGAAAAATAGAACAATTTCTTGATAGAAATGCACAAAGGAACAGCCGGGACATCTTCGGAGGATTTAATCCTCCAGAAATGCCTCGGCTGTTTTCATATCTTCCGGCGTTGTGATCTTAATATTCTGATAAGAAGCCTCTACCAGCTTCACTCTTGTCTCAGTAAACAGTTCCACCACGCTGGCATCATCCGTTACCTGAATGCCCTGTTCCTGCATCCTGGGAAGACGATTTTTCAGTCTCTCGTATGCCTGCAGGATCAGGCTGGTCTCAAATACCTGCGGTGTCTGGATATTCCAGACGGTTCTTCGATCCGGAGTGGACAGGGCAAAGCCTTCTCCGTCACTGATCTTTACCGTATCCTTGCTCTGTACCGCCGCCACACAGGCCTGATATTGCACGGCCGCTGCATAGGTATCTTCTAATATCTTCTCTGTCAGAAAAGGTCTGGCTCCATCGTGAATGAACACATATCCGTGCTCATTGGGTACTTTCAACCGTCCGTCAGCAATCAGCTGTAAGGCTCTCCCCACGGACAGATACCGTTCCGCTCCTCCAGAAGTAATAATATTTACTTTGGTAAAATGATATTTTTGCACGATTTCTTCCCGGACATAGGGCTGTCTCTTATACACATCTCCGAGCCCACGAGACTACGCTGCATCTCGT
>OWIM01001148.1_pt1 | contig 11233 bp, 10 predicted proteins | sample 1732751 | NCBI WGS metagenome assembly OWIM01 (sample SAMN05065749, study PRJEB22554) | human gut metagenome | biome: ENVO:2100002; feature: ENVO:00000062; material: ENVO:00002003 | host: Homo sapiens | place: USA
AAAGTCAATCTTGGTAGTGGAGAGAAGCCGGCGCGGAGCAGCAACAACGGTGCCGAGTTCGAGCTCGGGCGCGATGTGCCCGCAGATAATCATGTCAACGTCGTCAAGCACGCCGGCCTGAAGAATCGGATAGGCACCGCGAGAACCTTCTTCTGCCGGCTGACAGATAAAGCGGATGCGGCCGCAGAGCCGTTCGGCATTGGCATGAATGAATTTAGCGAGTCCGATGGCAGCCGCCTGATGTCCGTCATGGCCGCAGGCATGCATCACACCGCGGCGAATGGACGAAAAGCCGTCCCGGTAAGGCAAATGCGCGAGCGATTCGGGCTCCTCAACCGCTATACCGTCGAGCTCGACGCGAATGGCCAGCGTACGGCCCGGACGACCAGTGTCCCATTCAGCAATGAGACCGGGATAATCGCCCATGCGGCGCATCAGTCCGGCAGGAACACCGTTCTGCATGGCAAAAAGCCGGCCTTTTTCAACTTCAGCGGCATCGCGCCCGCGCACGAACTGCGGGGAAATGAAGTCCGGACCATAGGTAATCTTGAAGCCTTCAGTCTCAAAAGCCTGCGCCAGACGCGCCGTTGAGATGAATTCCGCCCAGCCGATCTCAGCGGTGCGGTGAATCTCACGGCGAAGCGCCATCAATGCGGCTGGATCCACGGGATCCTGCCAGCCAGGGAGCAGATGCGGCCGATCTGGAGCCGCCGCGGTACGCATCGCGAGTGTCTCGGCCTGCGGGACACTCCTTAAAGAAGAAGTCCCAACCGCAGCAGCCGAGCGTTTCCGCGGAGCGTTTTTCAGAATACTTTTATTTTTTTCGGGCGAGGCGGTGGATGTCATTTTTATGTGTTGGGAAATATCGACGCCGCGCCGAGTCGCGTCTTAGTCGAGAGAGTTAGGTGCTTATGCGTATTTTCTAGGTCTTTATTCTACGCTGTCGAACGAATTCTTCCAACACATTTTTTTAACTGAACGCCTGACCAGGCAATGCGAAATTCCCTGTGTGACAATGAGATAAGGTCATCAGCCATCATCGGGAAAAGTAAACATAAGCTCAGCAAAAATACGCAAATCCCGCAAAATGTGCGCAGGTTTGCATAGATGACAGGTCTTCAGCATGAAGACTGCTGCCTAAACCTAAGTGCTCAAGGCTCGACGTTGTCTACCGTGAACGATCGAGCTGTCAGCGAGCCGCGCCGAGACTCCTTCATTTTGAGTTCCCATACTCGGCCTTCAGGCAGATCTTTGGGCGTCATAAAGCGCTTCACAGACTGCCCGCGGGCATCTGGGCGCGCCCCTCGAACAATAGTGTCCACAATTTCCAGAACTGGTTCGGGCAGCTGAGCTGAAAGCGTGAGCTCTGTCTCGGGAAGCTTGCCGCCCGAGCGGCGGGCTTCAAGAACGCCTGAAGCCGAAGTTTTCTGGGCACCCTTGGGCCCGGATCTGAAACCGAACTCCGTGAGTTCAAAATGCATCGGACCGGCAGCATCGAGCGTTTCCTCAATGCTTTCGTCGTCAACTGCACCGAAAAGCTTGAATGGGACATCAGCCGCCTTCATCTTCATGCGGAAGTCTTCAGCATTCAGATGGCGCTCTAAATCTCCCTTGTGGTTCGTCACTTTGAGCGTCGCTTTTTGAGCAAAGGCGCTGTAGCTGCCGTCAAGGGCCTCTGCCGGAGTCGGATCTTGATGCGCCTGAGCAGAGAACTTCCGCATCAAGACCTTAAAGATCCCGCGCCAGTCACCCGAAGAGAAATCCAGTTCGTCGGCTTTAAGTTCCGCTTTTTCTACATACCAGAGCGCTCGCTCTGAGGATTGGCTGTCATCGGCCGCATCAGCAGGAAGTGTCTCATCCTTCGCGTCAGCTGCCGGCAGCGCCATCGTTGGGTCAGTTTTGAGGGCGATGCCGTCAAAAGATGCACGCGTGAGCCGGACTTCAGAAATATTGGCTGCCGGATCCGTAAGACTCACCAACAGCGCTGGGGCCGTGCAGACTGTAGAGAGAGACCCCTGCTTAGGGAGCTTTAAAGAGCACTCCACGGGCTTTGGGGCGGCAAGTCGCCAAGAAATGGGGCCTACACCGGGCTTCACGAAATTGAGCCGCATGTCAAAGGGCGCAGCGCTTGCTGCAATCTTCAGTGCAGCATCGAAAACCGAGCGGCTCCAGCGAATGGAAAGACGCGGATGGGTGCCTTCGAGCATTTTGAGCAGCTTGGCACTTCCCGTCGTTGCATTGAGGACAAAAATATCGCCTGTTAAGCCAAAGGGGCCAAAGTTGGCCGTGACATCAAAGTCAAGCGTGAGCGGCGGAGCTGAAGGGTTATCGGAATAAAGACTCGAAGCAATTGTGAAGTGAACACGGTCTCTTCGGCTGAAGATACCGTCATCCATCCGATCTCCCACCGCGAGCACGCCTTCGGCCAAAGCCCCCGGCGTGAGCAGACTCCCCATAAATTCATCATACTGAGCTTTCTGCCAGCCAATGAAAGCTGCCTCAGCACCCAAAATGACAACTACCGCCAGAGCAGCTGTTCGCGAGTGAGCACAGATAAATCCGTAGATCCGTTGCATTCAGGCCCTTCAAGGAGTCTTTCTCAGTGGCGCACCATGCACCCTAGTGTTGGGAATCTTACGCGAGCTGTGACCGGTTGTCGTACTTCACCGCCAGCCGTTACCGGCAAAGAGGTAAGCAATGTTTGCTTAAAAACGACACGCGTGTCAACAACCATATGTTATTGCTTGAAAACAAAGTCGGCAGAGATTCACCCGCAAAGAGACTTTTAAAGCGGTGAATCATCTGCCGACAAACCCTGCGGCGCAGTGATGCAGCCTTAGGCTGCCGCCTTCTTGAGCGGGCAGCGCAGTGCATCAACCGAGAAGCGCCCTGCACCGGTGAAGAAAAGAACAACCCAGCCGGCAAGATAAAGGTACGCCAGTTCACGCTGAGCAAACGCAGCACCGCCGCCTACCACAAAGAAAACCACAATAAACGTGAAGATGAGCGGCAAGACGGTCAGCCGAGTCCACAGCCCAATCAAAACCAGAATCGAGCAGACCACTTCGGCAAAGATGGCGCCGAGGAGAGCCGGCAGCACACCAATGCCAAGCGGGTCCAAAAAGGAAGTCGACAGCGCGGAGAAATTGGCAATCTTGGCAATGCCGTGCGTGAGCAGCCCGGCCGCGAGCAGTACGCGCAGAAGAAGCAGACCAAAATCGAGCGAGAGCGGTGAGCTCGTAAAGATTTTCTTCATTTGAAAATTCCTTTTAAACAGCAATCGAACCATTTCCGGCTTTCAACTTTCACGGAAACGTTCGATATCAAATTAAGTTCAGTTATACTAGCCGTTGTCTTAAGGGATTTCCCGCTCGTTTTGCAATTAGTTTCCTTTTTAAGTTGACATAGGTACTTTATTGTAGAACGACATTGTTTACCGACATGTCAATCTATAGAAAAAGCGCGTTCACTTCCCGCTCTTGGAAATGAACGCGCCTGAAAACGCTGGTGAATGTGTATTCACTAGATTTTTAAAGTCCCGCTTTCCTGCAGGCTTCAGTCACAAATCGGTTTTCATTTTTCTGAATCTTTTGAATGCGCTGAGCACGCGTGCACTCCCACTGATCGGCGGGATACATCTTGTTCCAAGCTTCCATCAGCTGACGCTGCTGATTGGAGAGTTTATAAACGTCAGCATAGGCCTCAGCCATATAAAGCGTTGAGCGTGCAATCGGCCCGCGGGTATATTCCGGCGGCTCGGCCCGGCGGTTAGCCACCTTCATCGGACAAGTACCGAATGTTGCCGCCGTATCCGGAAGCATCTGGTAGTTGAAATTGGAGCGTATGGCGTTGACTGCGCCGATAGCCGGATAGAGGTTATAGAGATCGGCCTGCATAAAGCGGTATTCCTTGCTCGCTTTTTCAGCACACTTGCGGCCTTTAAAGCTGCGCCCTTTGGAGTCGACACACTCGGGCGACCCGTCACGCCACTCAGAAAAGAATCGGCCGAAGTTTTCCGCAGGAACGACATGCTCCCATTCAACGCGCTTGGCGCGTTTTTGATGTTCAGGCGTCACGAAGCCTTCCGGCAGCGTAATGTTCTTGTCCCGATCGAAAGATGCGAGGCAGTAAAACGTGATGCGGTGATCCTGATAAACCTGATGCTCAAGAATCTTCTTGGCTTTGTTGAAGGACTCAATCGTGGTATTGCCTGCAGCCTGAACGGCACCGGCGGCAAAAAGCGAGGCACTCAGTAGAAGGCAAAGAAGACGGTTCGACATGGACTCTCCAATGAGAAATAATTTTCACCTGCAGCGTCCAGAGCCGCCGCAGGACGCGGTGATTTTAATCGTTCAGCGGCATTGAAGACCTTGGAACTAAAACCTGCCTCCCTTTTGTCTATAAACGGTCGTTTATGTCTTTGCCTCCTCATTCAGCAGCCGAAAGCACCGCATTCCATCCCAAACTGCCGCCGCCGGCAATATCCGCCGAAACTGCGGCCCGGCTGCTTGCTTTCCGTGACGCCCGCCGCTGGGCGCCCAAACATAATCCGAAGGATTTAGCGGCATCCATTGTCATTGAAGCGGCCGAACTGCTCGAAGTCTTTCAATGGTCGGGCGATGATCTTGAATGCCGGGATAAGCATGAACAAATGGAAGATGAGCTTGCCGATGTATTCGCCTATGCACTGCTTCTTGCTGACCGCATCGGAGCATCGCCCGACCAGATGCTGCTTAAGAAGCTCGAGAAACTTGAAAAGAAATATCCGGCCGAGGTCTGCCGCAGAGATCCTCTGTTTGAGACCTACGAAACACTGAAAACAGCGGAGCGAACCCGCCGCGAGATGCTCGAGGACCCGCAGCTGCAGCGTGTGCTCGGATTCCTCCGTTTTCTTCATGAACATTCGGTCGGCGCATGGACGAGCGCTTCGGACGGGCGAGTTTTCTTTGTGGCCTATGACCGTGCTGCAGTCAACTTTTGGCAGGCCGTAGAAGACTGGACCTCACACTTTCCGGCGAAGATGCTTGAAAACGCACTTCCCGAAAATTTCGCCGCGCGTCCGAGCGCAGAGGATATTGCTGAACTTTCGTTTGCCGGCGCCGCAGCGCTTCTCAAAAAGATTGTTCGCGAAGAACGCATCCATGACGGCGCCTTCCTTTCGGCGGCTGAGTCCGGCGTATTGAAGTGTATTCTCGAACGCCTGCAGTCACTTGCCGAGCCATAAGATGATCGGCAGATCATCTTTTAAAACAATGCGGGTTCGGCGGAGCCAAAGCGCTCGGCCTCCCACATCAGCATGTGCCGCTTGAGATCCGTAAGGGGGCCGGTCATGGCCCCCGAAAATCCGCCGACGGTTTCATAGGGTGCGCCGCCGAGTCGTTTGGCCCGCTTAGCCGCTTCAAGCGCTGATGCCGGAAGCACACGATGACAAGGGGTCATCAGCAGAACAGGATTGCGGCGAAGCGCATTCCCGACAGCCTGAGCCCCTCGCGGCACACCGATTACCCCCGCAATATCGCCGTAGGACGCACACGAACCGGGCTGCACCCGCCTCGCGGCCGCCCAGACACTCTTTTCAAAGTCCGTGCCCGGGAGCTGTTTGGAAAAAAGTTTATCCGCATCATTGAGGGCGCTCCCGTCACCAGCCCACCACGCATGGAGGCGATCCGCAGCTGCCGCCAAATATGCCTCTCCTGCGGCTGAAGCAGGCTTTGGCTGGCTCGCTAAGAGCGTCCCGGCTGCCTCATCGGCCATACAGCCCTGCGAATAAACTGACGAAAGACCAAGAATGCCGTCAGCGTCCGCGGTGAGCATCCAGCAGCGCAGTGCGAGAGGGAGACCTTCCCCTAAAGGAACATGGATAAAGCGTAATGAGATGCCGGCAGCAGCGGCTTTCTTAAGGCTGAGAATCAAAGGCATTCGGTCAGTTTTCAAAAAGTTGTCAGCAAACGCAGTTTGGCGCGGCGAAATGCAGCAGCCCGAATGAGCTGACTCCGTCACGCCGCCCAATATAATGCGCCGATGGCTTCTATGGATTTTTGTATGCCTTTTTCGGCCTGTACTCAACGCACTTCTTTCCCCGACCAGCTCTCCAATATTGCCGGCGCCAAAAAGCCTCTGCGCCCTGCTGTCGTCATACGCCGTGCACGACTGCTCTCGGCGCTCGGCAGTTCTTGCGAAGATACGCTCCGGCAGCTTGCATCGGCAGAAGACCTTTGTGCACAGCTCGCTCCGAGTGATGTGCGAGTACCCGAAAGCGATTTGGCGGAAGCGGATCGGCGCATTGCTGAAGCTGCCCGAACAACGGGACTTAAAGCTTTTACTCGCCCCGCCAGAAGTCTTCGGCTCGCAGCCTCAGCAGCACTTCCGCTGCTTGACGAAGCGCTGCAAGCGGGCATTGCCCCTGCAGACATCGGCCTTATCGTCGGCAACACTGCCGCAGGCACGGCCGAAACCGTCTCCGTCCTGCGCAGTCATCCTGAAACTGAAGCTCCAGACAAATGGATGCCTATTGAAATCGGCGCTGTCGCCGCGCTCACTGCCCGCCTCGCAGGGATTTCGGGGCCCGCCTATTGCGTTTCCACTGCCTGCACGGCTGGGAGCAAAGCCATTCTGGAAGGCGCAAGGCTCCTTCTCACCGGTCGAGTTCGGGCTGTTGTAGCGGGAGGAATAGACGCTGAGTCACCGCTTACCGAAGCGGGGTTTTCTGCTCTGGGCGCCAGAAGCCCCGGCCGAGCGCTTCCTTTTGATGCGCGGCGAACCGGCATGCATCTCGGCGAAGGCGGCGGATTTTTGCTGATGATGCTCGCCCAGACTGAGCAGGCATATTTTGGCGGCATGCCCGATGAAGGTCCTGAAGTTCGGCTTGCCGGCTGGGGAGAAACGTCGGATGCTCATCATATCTGCGCCCCGCACCCGGAAGGCGCAGGCGCTCGTGCGGCCATCGAAGCGGCTATCCGCAATGGTGCGCCGCACCCTGTCGGCTTTGCCCTTTTGCACGGCACCGCTACAGCGCAAAACGATGCCATGGAAGCAAGAGCCATGATGTCTGCCGCTCCCGGCGTATCCGCAGCCAGCCTCAAACGCCATGTCGGTCATCAGTTGGCCGGTGCAGGCGCCTTTAACGCTGCTGTCGCGTGGAGCCTTCTCAAAGGTCTGGGACCAACGCCTCTTAATTTCTCCCGTTCTAGTCACCCCGATCCTGAGCTCCCTGCAGCCTTTAGGGCGGCATTGAGCGGACCGGAAAACACCAGCAGCGACCTGACCGCGAAGCTCGATTCGCCGGGTGCTCCCGGCGTGCTGGCCTCCGCATTTGCTTTTGGCGGCAGCAATGCCGTTCTATTCTTTACCGCTCGGCAGGAGCTTGACCAATGATCAGCACGAATGAGCTCAGTTTTCCGATGCCGGCAGCGAACCTCATCGCACAGCGCGACCCCATGCGCTTTGTCGATACGGCGCTTTATGCTGATGACTGCGCTGCTGAATCGGTCACTCTGGTACGTGCAGACTCTCTGGCTGCTGATGCCTGCGGACGTTTTCCCGCCGTCGCATTAATTGAAATCATGGCGCAGACCATCGGCATTTATGCCGGTCGGCTGCAGCGCCTGGCCGGCGAGCCTCCCGTTGTGGGTCTGCTTCTCGGCACGCGCCGAATGTCGCTGCCCATTTCTTTCTTCACGCCGGGCGACAAGCTTTTCTGCTGAGTTCAAAAGAAATTTGAAAGCGATGAAGGACTCTGGCAGTTTGACTGCGAAGTCATGCTGATTGAGCGGGCGAGCGGCGTCCCCTGCCGCGTCCCTGCGGGGTCGGCAGCGCTCAATGTCTTCAATCCGCCTGCCGGATATTTCGAGCGCCTCGAAGACAGTACTCGCTAGAATGCCAGCCTCAGTATTTGAAAACACACCGATAAGAAAATGATGTCTCCTACTGCACAGTCTGATCGCCGCACCGTGCTCATTACGGGCAGCACCCGCGGCATCGGCCGCGCAGCGGCGCTTCGCCTGGCTCGAGACGGCTACGATGTCGTCGTTCACGGCAGAAAGCCCTCTGCAGAAGCCGACGCACTTCTCGCCGAACTTCGCGAATTCAATACCGCGCCCAGAGCGCTATTTTTTGATGTCGCCGATCGTGCAGCTGCAGCTGCCGCACTCTCGGCCGATATTGAAGCCCACGGAATCTATTGGGGCGTTGTTTTGAATGCCGGCATCAACCGCGACGGCCCCTTGGCCGGCATGCCGGCGCAAGATTGGGATCAGGTTCTCGCCGTTGATCTCGGGGGCTTTTACAACGTCCTGCAGCCGCTCACGCTGCCGATGGCCCGAAAGCGCCGCGGCCGCATTGTGGTGATGAGTTCAGTGTCCGGCATCTCCGGCACGCGCGGCCAAACCAATTACTCCGCAGCCAAAGCGGGTGTCATCGGTGCGGCCAAAGCGCTGGCCGCAGAGCTTGCAAGCCGTTCGATTACGGTCAATGTCATTGCCCCCGGGCTTATCGACACCGCCATGGCTTCGGCGGAAGACCGCGAACGCATTCTCCCCTATATTCCGATGCGGCGTCTCGGCAGTCCTGATGAAGTGGCTGCCGTCGCAGCATTTCTGCTTTCCGACGACGCGGCCTACGTTACCCGCGCCGTTATCCCTGTTTCTGGAGGTCTGATCGGATGAAGCTTCCTCAGACAGCGCGCCGCGTCGTTATTACCGGCATGAGTGCCATCTCTCCGCTGGGTTCGAGCTGGGCGGATGTGCGCAGCGCACTGCTTCACAACCGCAGCGGTATTCAGCATATGACCGAGTGGGAAGACCTGCAGGGACTGAACACCCGAGTCGGTGCGCCGGCCGCTCCCTTTGAACTCGACCCCGAATTCTTCACCCGCAAGCGCACGCGCTCAATGGGACGTGTGGCTCAGATGGCCGTCAAAACCGCCCGAGATGCGCTTCGGGATGCAAATCTGCTCGATTCTCCGGAAGTCTCTTCTCCGCTCTGCGGCGTCTCTTTCGGTTCGTCAGCCGGACAGCCGAGAGCCGTCGCAGAACTCGCGCACATGATTCTCACCAAGAGCTGCCGCGGCATCACCGCAACGACCTATGTGCGCATGATGTCGCACACCGCACCGGTGAACATCTCGGTCGCCTTCGGCTGCAAGGGCCGCATTATTACGACAAGTTCGGCATGCACTTCCGGCTCTCAAGGCATCGGATCGGCCTATGAAGCGATCGCATCAGGCAGACAGACGCTGATGATCGCGGGGGGCTGCGAGGAGCTTGACGCCACCGATGCCGCGATCTTTGACACGCTTTTTGCCACCAGCACCAACTGGAACGACGATCCGACGCATACCCCTCGTCCTTTTGACCGACGCCGCGACGGCCTTGTTGTCGGCGAAGGCTCGGGCGCCCTCATCCTCGAGGAGCTCGAGCACGCCCGTGCCCGCGGAGCCCGCATCTATGCGGAAATCTTAGGTTACGGCACCAATGCCGACGGCGAGCACATCACCAGCCCCGCTTCTGAACAAATGGCGGCAGCCATGCGTCTGGCGCTTGATGATGCCGGACTCGCCCCCAAAGACATAGACCTCATCAATGGTCACGGCACCGCTACCGATCGAGGTGATCTTGCAGAAAGCAAAGCGACTTACGACGTTTTCGGCGGCACCGTTCCCTATACCACCTACAAAGGCCACATGGGACACACGCTCGGAGCCTGCGGTGCGCTGGAAGCGATTTTTGCCGTTCACGCCATGATGGAGGGGTTTGTCTCCCCCATTCTTAATCTTGAAGAGCCCGACCCTGAATGCGCGCCTCTGGACTTTGTCATGGGCGGCGTTCGTGAACTTGAGCAAAAGATCATTATGTCGAACAACTTTGCCTTCGGCGGGATCAATACCAGTCTGATCTTCCGCAAGTGGCCGACAGACGACTCAGCCGCATCGCACTGAATGCATTCTTTTAGTCCGCTCTTCATTTTGAATACACGACCGCAACGCATTGCATAGCCTTATGCCGAACGCACACGAATCGACAGATCCCTGGCCGGCTCCGCCGCAAGAAGACCGCTCTTCGCCTGACCCGTCCTCAGCGCTTCAGGCGCTGCAGCCGCTTTGCTTTACGCAAGCGCTCTTTGACAATCGCTCAGCCTTAGAGGCTGTGCTCGCGCATCTCTTTACCCCGAGTTTTGAAGATTTTGCCGACTTCGAAGATGCCGAGCTGGAAAATGATTCAGACATCAGTGCTGAACCCTCTGTTCCGGCCGGCTGGGCAGCAACCGTCATGGCCATTCCCGACACGCTTAGTCCGGACCTCGAGCGTGCTTTGACGGCGCTCCTGCCAGAGGAAACACAGCACCGGCTCATGCGGTTCACGCATCCTGCACGGCGCCTGCAGAGCCTGTTCGGCCGCCTCCTTGCACAGCGTCTTGCCAACCTTGCCTCGCATGCCGGACAGTCACCCTATCATCTGCGCGAACAGCCGCCTGAAGGCCCTCAGCTCACCGATTTTTCCGGTGTTTCCGTCGGACGTTTTGCGGTGGCTCATACGGACGACTGCGTTGCAGTAAGTCTTTCTCGACGGGCAATGGGGATCGACCTGGAGCAGCCAACCCGCGCGCAGCAAACGAAGCGTCTGGTGAGCCTCGCAGAATTTGCTTTTGGGGCGCGTTTCGCCCGCACGATTGCCGCTGCATCAGCCGTCAACCTGACGCGCGCTCAGGAAGCATTCCTTGCTGCCTGGGGCATTTTTGAAAGCGCTCAAAAAATGAACGGCGACGATCGAGAGCCCGCCAATGATTCTCCGCTGACCGACGAAGTACTGAAGAAATATGCCCGTGCCCGCGAAGTGGAGCTTTTTTGGGAAGACGTACTCCGTACTCGCGCTCCCGATGGTTCTGCCGTAGCGCAGCGCTTTGTGCGTACGCCGGCGGGTCTTTTGACGCTGCTCGGCGGCGGACCGGCCGACGCTCCGCATGCGCTCGAGTGGCTTGATCTCACGCCCGAAGCGCTTCTGGTTGAACTCACCGCTCATCGTCATGCCTATGTGTGACGCTTAAAAAAACAATACGCCAGCATCACTCATTTTTTCCTCAAGGTTTCTCTATGTCCCGCAGCCGTTCGAATTTCCTCGCTCAGCTTGAACGCGCACAGTTCATCGCCTTTTCGCCTTTCATCTTTCAGGCAGCGGCGGCCGCGCTTCGTACGGGCCTCCTCGAGACGCTGAGCCGCAGCCCCGGGCAAAACGTCGCC
>OWIM01001157.1_pt1 | contig 11121 bp, 2 predicted proteins | sample 1732751 | NCBI WGS metagenome assembly OWIM01 (sample SAMN05065749, study PRJEB22554) | human gut metagenome | biome: ENVO:2100002; feature: ENVO:00000062; material: ENVO:00002003 | host: Homo sapiens | place: USA
ATCGTCGGCAGCGTCAGATGTGTATAAGAGACAGAATTGATAGTGTACAATAGCTAAGTTAAGTATACTATTTTCTCCAGTAAAGATAGCATCAGCAGTACGTTTAATACGATCTGTTGGTTTATCTTTTACTGGTCTACGTAATATTTCAGGTATAGCTTTAGCCAAACTACCATCTCTATTACTTGTTAATAAGTCCTTAGCTGCTTGTAATATAGTAGGCTTGTTAACAGAATTGATAGCTGATACTTTATCTACAATTGCTTGGAATAAAGTGTCATAAGTAATAGATATACCTATTCTGTTATAAATATCTAATAATTTATATAGTGCTTGACTAAGATCTTCATTAGTAGATGAATCTGTTAACTTTGCTAATTCATTTGTAGCTTTAGTGAGTTCATCTCTTAATCCTTTAAGTTTAGCCATATCGGGCTTTCTATTACCCTGTTCATCAGTTATCATAAATTCACTGTTATAGAAATTTCTATTCCAGTCACTTACAATACGCTTACCGTTACGTACATTTACACTACCACCTAAGTTAGATATGTACATTACCTCATTAGTACCCACATCTTGATATCCTACAGTAAGGAAATTATGTCTAAATCCAGTAATAGTTTGGAATATCTGTGTCTGTAAGTTAGAGTCTTTTATCTTAGATAATCTATTATATACAGAAGCAAAGAAAGGATCTGTCTTAGCTAACTGAGCAGATTTACGGATTAATCCACCATAACTATCCTCATCAAATAACTTATCTACGATTCTACGCCAAGCTGCCATAAATGGAGTTACACGTGGAATACCTGTTTCAGGATTAATATCTCTAGTATAAGTTTTAGTAGCTGCATTATATAAACGGTCTTCTATTGAAGATAAGAACAATTTGACAGCAGGTCTAATATTATGTAAAACAGATACTTCATAAGATGCTTTATCATATTTATCAAAGTTATCCTTTTCTATTTCACCACCATCACGTTCTTCTGTTTCATCGTACTCTTGTTCTTCCTTGATTTGTTTCAAACTTAGTTCTGCTAATTTTGCTTGTACGTCTTGTTTGAATATATCAAAGTTATCAAACAGTTCTTTAGCAGCAGCTCTCTGTTCAGGTGTAGCGGCTTCATCATATGAAAGATCTTCTAAGAATTCTCTCATATCATTGTAGTCTATGTTAATTCTAGATAAGTCATCTACTATATCTTCAGTAGTCATAGACTGGCTAATATAAGATGTAGTAAAGTAATCTACAGCTTGGAAATAACTATCAAGAGATTTAATATTCTGAAATTCATGACCATGCTGTGTAAAATTAACTCTATAACCATAAGCTTCTATAAATCTATCCTTAGCTTCTTGTGTTACAGGTATATTAGCATATTTACCTTCATATATACCCCTAAATATACTTGTAGGTCTTATTCTACCTACTAAAGAATATACAAAGTCTATAAGCTTATTAAACCATTTAGTGATTCTATAAACCTTAGAAGGTACAGTTTCAAGCATATACTTTCTAAAGTCTTCAGCCAATGCTTCTTCAACTTGTTTGTTAGAAGCATTTTTCATATTTTCATGAGAAGCCCTATAAGCATCATATACCTTATTACGCTGCTGTTCAGACATTAATAACAGAGATACCCTATGATATGCTTCATGATATTCAACACCAGCAGGATCACTAGAGTAAAGATGAATAGCATCTTGTGTCATATGAGATAATGCTGTAGCTGGAATATCAGAAGATACTGCTACATCAATTATATCAATTTCAGCATCAGACATACCTAATTTCTCTTTTAAGAAATTACGTGCCTGAACCTTATTCATCTTCTCTTTAGAAGTATATGTCTTATTGGGAGTAAAGTTTACTCTTACTTCAGTTTCGCTACCACCAAATGTATTGAGATCACGGAAAGTACGGCGTTTACGAGTAGGAGCTGGTTTTTCTTCTACTGTAGGTTGTTCAACTTGAGGTTCACTTACTGTTGGAACAGCTGTAGAATTAGGAATATTAGTTGGAGCATCCTGAGTAATACCATCGGCGATAACAAAAGGTCTTTCGTATCTCTCTGTATTAAGATTGGATTTCAACATACCATTCTTAATCATCCATGCCAATAAAGAATGATCTAAGTCGTCTTTAGTAAATACTACACCAGGCACTAATTCTAACCTACCATTAGCTTTTTCTACACTACTTGCTAATCTACCTTGAAATAGATCTCTAAGCTTCATGTCTACTGATACAACATCATTGTTTTTTGAAGGTACTTTAAAAGGCATAGATCCTTCCTTCATAAGCCAATCTACAAAAGCTTTTCTTTCTCTATCTCTCTGGTCTGATGTTAAACCCGCAATTGACGTACTATTGTTACCATATACTAATTTACCTACTACACCGGTGTTATCTACATATAACTGTTTATTACGCAGGTTCTTAGCAGCAGCATCACTAATATCACTATTATCTTTTACTTGGGTAGCTTCTCCATAATTCAAGAATAACTTTATTAAGTCAGAACCAATAAGATCTGTATTACCTATCTTATCATAGCTTGAGAACCCAGACTTAAACACGATAGTAGATAATAGATTAGCTAGTTCTTCTAAGTTGTTATAGCTTACTGTGCTAATCTTTAATGGCAATGGTCTACCTGATAACCGTTTGTTACCAGCTATAATATAATACACACCACCTGAAGTAGTACCGGTAAAACCAGTATTATCACCGTGTATAGTATATATAGTTTCAGCAGATCTTACACCAGTACTGTAACCAAAGTTATCAAGTTCTTCATCTAAATTAGTACTTAACTGTAAGATATTATTAAACTTAGCATCATTAATAGGAGCATATTTACTAATACCTTCTACTGCATTATGTATTAATGTACGTGTAGGAGTTACTTTAATATTATAATCTATTGCATTAGTAAGATTGCCATTAGAATCTTTAACAACAAATCTAGATATAATATCAGCACGTGCCGCTCTAAGATCATCTATTAAAGTGTTATACTCTTCACTAGTGTCTCCTACTCTAAGATTATTAGGACTACGCATAGCTAACCAGTATCTCTTACCAGTTTTGCTATCTGTGATTATCATACCTACCCTAGCCCAATCGTATGTAGCTGGATTATTCCATTTTACTTTAGTACTATTAGTCTTATAGTGTATAAAAGGCGCTACAGAATATTCAAATGACAAATCACTTAACCTAGTACGGAACAACTCTGGCAATTCTGTATTAAGTGAGAATGTTACTTTATTGCCATTTGCAAAAGTTATTGTTTCACTTAATTGAGCATCGTGTTTATAGTGGAAGGTATTGAGAATACCTAATCTACTATCTTCTGAAAAGTCCTTTAATTCATTATCAGTAATAGCATCTGCTGGAATTGCTGCAGGAGCTTGTGGAGTTGGTAATACGCCATCCTTTACAGCATTGTCTACTTGTTCCTCTGTAAGATCACTTACTGGTGTTTCAAAGAGATCATCCACAGTAATAGCAGCAACTTCTTGAGGAGAACTCATTCTAGCTCTATCTTCCTCTGGCATCTGATAATAGGCAGTAGTATAAGCACCTTTAATGGAATCGAAATGAGTAGTTAATTTTTCCCTATTGTTACCAATAGCCTCATACATATTCAGGGCTACTTCTTTAAACTTGTATGCGCCTAAATTAAATGCATTACCTAATAACTTTAAGAAAGCAACAAATATTTTTGCTTGTTTCTCAGCATTTGCTGCCGGGTCAAAGGCAAAGCCTACACTATTATCATCAAGCAAATCAAAGAAATCTTGAACAGACTTATTGAATTTAGCTTTAGCATCCTGAGCATCTTGTTTAGCTTGTTCTGCTTTACTTGGTTTAGATGGTTCTACTGCTTCCCCACCTCTTTCATCAAAGATACTTTCACCTGTAGGATCACCAAAACCACCTGCAAAAGGATCTTCATCAGAACTTAGTATATCATTGTTTACTACAGGTTTTTCCTTTTCTGTATCTGAAGTATCTACAGAAGAAGGAGCAGCCGTAGCAGTAGGTTGAGCAGGTGTACCTAAACCTATATCTTGACCTTCTGCAGCAGCTATTAAAGCTGCATCTGCTTCATCCAGCTCATTAGCACTTATAGTTCTTCTAGGTTTACTTGGTTTAACAGGTTTGATAGGTTTAGTAGGAGTAGCAGGTTTAACCTGTTCTACAGTAGGAGCAGGTTGTTCTGTAACTGTACCAGTGGGTACTGTAACAGGTTTAGATGGTACTACAGGTTTGTTAACAGTTTGTTGTTCAGTAACGCCAGTAGTCCCTTCCATCATTTCTTTACTTTGCTCTTTTTTAGTTTGATAAAGCTCAAGCATTTCATCAATAAGCTTTTCACCTTGAGCATTATGAATATTGCGTAAAGCTTTTAATTTAAGGTTTCTACGCTTTTTAGGCGTTTTCTTTTCCTTAGCCTCAGTAATGATATCAGCACGTTGTGAAGCCTCTGTAGGGGTTATTTTAGCACCATTTTCAATACCATTGAAAGCATTATAAATTTCCTGGTTTCTTTCAGCATTGATCTCTGAGAATAATCTATCTTCTATAGCATTCTCATATTCAGTAACTTCACTGAAAGCACCAACAGATGCCACCTGGTTATTTAACAATGTCTTATCTCCAGTATAGTTCTTATACCAAGAAGGCATCGCTTTATCTAAAGATTTCTTTCTTGACTGAAGTCTATAACGCATATCCTCTAGTTTAGCTAGAGTATATTCATTACCTCTCAATTCCGCAGGATTAGATGTTGATTTAACTATTTCTGTAGCATTGTTAACTTCCTTGAGCATATTATCTAATACTCTCTGTTGTTCTTGCAACTTAAACAGTTCTCTAATCTCATCTTTAGATACTATTTGATCTGTAGTTTGAGCATTATTATTAATTGCATTAAATGCATTATCTACAGCTTTCTCCATCTGAGTAGCTAATGCTGCATTTGAATTAAGTGCTTGTGCTTTACTGTTGAGTTGCTGATTCTTATCTGTAAGATCTTCTAATGAAGCCTTAAAGTCTTTCTCAGCTTGCATATACAAACCTACTAAATTACCGAACTCTTCAGTATTCTGTTCTATGCCTAAGTCTTCAGCTAAGTCTTTCATTCTATCAGATTTAGCCACAGTAAATACACGAGATGCAAACTGTGCTTCTTCTAAAGCATCATCGCTTGTAAAGCCTTCTGGTAGATTCTCTGTAGGACCTTCAGCTAAATTAGCCCATGCATTTACTACTTCAGATTCAACACCTTTGAACTTGCCACTAGCATAAGTAACTGCTTTAGACATATCTTCCTTAGTATTAATCTCACCTACAGCAAGCTCGTTTACTTTATCCATCCCTTTAGTTTCCTTATATAAGGAATATGCTCCTCTAGCATTTACACCTACTTGCATAGGGGATAAAAGACTAGCAGCTGCACCAAGCTTTACATTATTCCAATATTCACTATCATTTTCATATAAAGCGTCTTGATAACCAAAAGGACTACCGAGTATATTTACAAGAGTTCTACCTTTTTCTTTATAAGCACCAAACAGAGATGAAGCTAACCCTTCTAGATTCAAATCACTATCATCAAAGTCACCTCTTTTATAAGCAGCACCAGTAGTGTATTGAGCACCTTCTTCTAATGCTTCATTGAAAGAAGTAGCAAGATTACGTACAGCTAAATCACCGCCTATATAAGCAGCTTTAGCAGCTCTACTAGCCCAACTTCTAGTTGCTTTATCTATAGCATTTCTACCTAATACGTACTTAGATAAAGTCTTTTTAGCGGCATCAGCAGCTTTATCACCTATTGCTTCAATAGGGTCTGATAATAAAGCGCCTTTCTTTATAGTCTTACCTAGCCAACCATCAGCAATTTTACCAAAGTACGGCAACATGATGACGTCACTAGCTAAGTTAGATGCATAAGTAATAGACATATTCTGAGCAAAGTCTCTATCCAAACCTTGTCTTGCTTGTATCTGAGCTTCTGCTAGAATAGGATTAGTAGATTCAATTTGACCATCTAATATCTTTTCAAATATCTTATCATCAGATAATCTTGCATATCTTTCATCTAGACCGTTTGCACGAGCTTCATCCGCGATATTAGAAATAGTTAAACCTGTACTAGTAATTAACTGAGTTACTCTATCTCTATAATCATCTGCAACATTAGCATTAGCTTCATTCTCAGCCTGTTTATAGTTAGAGTAAAGTAACATACCAGCATTAGCTACATCTAAAGCAGCAGATATAGCACCTACTGTACCAGCAGCTACACCACCAACAGTACCACCAGCAGCAGTACCAGCACCAGGTACAACACTACCTGCTATAGCACCTGAAGCTGCACCTATAGCTGCTTTAGAGATTGCTTTTTTGAAGACAGATCTAAGCGCAGTAGAAGCATATGGAGCTACTTGCCATAACCATGCAGATGAAGAAGAACCTACAGCTTGTGGTACAGTATATATCCATTTACTTGGCTCTGTCCACTTAAACTCTTGATTCTCACTCATAGCTTGTTCAAATCTAGAATCTACTTTATATCTTTCAATATCAGCTTCATCTGTTTCAATATCTGCATAGAGTTCATTAGCTTTATTCTGATAGGACTTTAAATCTGCTTCTTGTTTTTCCCTGATATCAGAAATATTACTCATATCAGGAGAAACACCTAAAGACATTAACGCTTCTCTTGTACTATACAAGTTACTATCTATATTGCTCAATTCATTCTGAATCTGTGATATCTCAGCTTCATCTTGTGAAACTGCTAAATGGTTTAGCAAGTTATTTCTTTGACTCACTAAACCATTATAAGTTTCAAACAAATTAATGTTCGATTTAATTCTATCCATCTGTGGTAATACTTCACGTCTAAGTATACCCTGAGTATTAGCCAATTGTGCTTCGTTCATAGCACGCAAAGAAGCTGCCACAGAGTTAGTTATTAAATCATATGTACTAAGATTATTACGAGATTCGTCTAATGTGTCATTAGTATCTAGAGCAGGCTTATAAGAATCTTTCTGATAACTAGCAAGATCTCTAAGTATTTCATGAGGACTAATAGTACCACCCACTTCAGGGTTTACAGTACCATTAGAGGCACCTAAATAATCTTCATAATTCTTCTTACGAAGCTCTATTGCCAATGGAACACCACTGTTGTTTTTAGTTTTCTCCATAGATCAAATCTTCATTACTTTGTCTATAATTTATATTACCTTTAGAACCTAATTTGCTATATTGGAACTCTTCAAGATTTGCTCTTTCTCTTGTTTGTTCATTATTGAGTACACCTTTCATAACAGGTATTTCAATGTATACTCCATTATATTGAGTTTCGTGACCAGGTGCAAATGTACCATCATCTGCAATTCTCACACTCTTAATATCAGCAATTCTACCATTATAGTTAGGTATCTTACCATTTAGACTATTTACAAACTTTTGGAAGTCTTCATTTTTTATAATTTCTTTAGATGTATCGTCACCAAAGAAACCGGTATCAAAATAGTCTTTATAGATATCTTTATTGTTTAAGAAATAATCTACTGGTATATATGCTTTATATTCCTGAGTATATGATTCATTACCAGGAAGACCATTCTCAAGTAACACCCTACTAGTAGGGTTAATACCCATATTAGGTATGTTATTATTGATAAGGTCTTGTTCAAATCTAGCTCTAGCTGGACTCCAATTAGCACTATTAACAGGCACTCCCATCTTAGCATTAACATATTGTTCTTGTGTCATCATACCAAATATATTATTACCAGAGTAAATAGGACTACCATTAATGCCTTTTACTACTGAACTCTTATCAAGTTCAGCGTCGTTAATAAAGTCAGCTTGAGAACCTATATCCATAGATAGTTCTTCCCACATCGCCTTAGCTGCATTATTGCGGTTTAATGGTAACTGTTGACCGTTCTCTGCTACTCTATCTATATAAGTTTTTTGCCATTTACTTCCTGGTGCAAACATCTTCTGAGCTTTCTCAAATTGAGAATCGTATTTTAAAACAGTACCGTCTTCCAATTTAACATCATTTGGTTTACTTAGCAGTGTAGAAGCAAGTTTAGTAGAGAATTGAACTGGCATAGTATCTTCTCCAGATGCTTTCTTTGTAGCAGCAGCTCTAGCTGTAATTAAAGAGAAAGGATTAACTTCTCTAGTGGGTCTAATAGTTCTATCAATGTTAGATTCTACAATAGAATTTCTTAACCATTGAATTGCTTCAGCATCACTTGCTCCTGTATTTCTCTTATAAACTTCCATATGCTTTTGAGCTTCTGGAGTGTTCACTATATCATTCAAGTGAGCATCTGCTACTTTCTCAATATCACCGCGTGTATTACCGAAATAATCGTAATTACCATCTGTATATAAAAAACCCTTCTGTAATTTAGCATAATAAGGATCTGCTAATTCTCTAATATCTTTATATGCTAAAGGAGCTATATCGTTGAAAATACCTTTTGTACTATCATAGTTTGCAAAGTCTACACCATGCCACATCTCATTGTATTTACCAGCAGCAGCTAACTGTTGATTAAACTTCATTCTCTGCTCCATTCCTTCTTTACTCTGGAGTAATGTAGACAATTTAAGTCTATCTACATTATTGATAATAGAGTTAATCTGAGCTCTACCTTCTGGAGTCTTAAGTAAATCAATATTCTGAGACAATTTATCGATAATTGGTTTAGCTTTACCAAGAGTTTCATCATACCAGGTTTGCATATCCTTTAAAGAAGGAGATCTGAAGTCAGACCATTTATCTAACGCTCCAGATAAGTCTGAAATAGCTTTATCTACCCTAGCATTTGCATCCTTACCAAGTGTATACAGTTGTTGGAAAGGTAGTGGAGCATAGGTATCTATAAATTGAGCTTGTGCTGGATTATCATATCTATTAACCATTCTTCTTACCCTTTCTATTATTGTAATACATATTATCCATATCTGCTATCAATTGACCAGGATTACCGTATGCTAAGAAATTTCTCAAATAAGGGTATATCATAGCATCTCTAGCAGCTTCATTACGCATCTTTTCTTTAGTCTGAGACCATTGACCTAACTGACCAGCAGCAGTAGCACCAAAGTTTCTTGCAGCAGCTCTATTACGAGCATTTAAGTCATTAGTAAGTACAGTATTACGTGCGTATTGCTGACCTAAATTGTTCATCATATTAGCATATTCACCTAAATACTGATTATTAGCATTGTCTCTATTAGCATATACCGAGGCATTCTGAGCATATTCTCCAGTAGCTAATTGATTACCATATGCTAAATTCATACCAGTGTTAGGATTGAGTCTAGCCATGTTATTACGAGCAATTGCTCTAGATCTTCTATTAGCTGCAATAGTGGGTTCTATATTAACTCTACGACTAGCCATTGCTCTGTTAATAGCCCCAGTATAAGGATTAATAACCTGATTTTCTACTTCAGGTCTACGTCTACTCTGAATCCAATTATATAATATAGGGGATAAACCAGACAGACTACCAAAGTTAGTTGAAGACTTACTAGGTGTTTTAATCTCATCTGGTGTTAATGTAGGGTTAAATTCTTCAATATTTAACAATGGAGCATAAATAGGATCAGATGCTAAAGATGGATTAAAATCTTCAATATCCGGTAAAGGAACTTGATTAAGAGAGTTAGTAGCTTTAGCAGGCTTGCTTGCTGGAGTATGTTTCCTAACAGATTTAACCTTTGTTATAGGTGCTGCATCAGGAAATGGTACTTCAGGCAAATCGTATATAGGTTCATTTACACCTACAGGAATTGTTTCACCAGTAATGGCATCTACGCTATTATCTATTGGGTCATTATTATATATATATGTTCTACCAGGTGCAGGACCAGATTTAGGTACAAGGTTTTCTGTCCAATTAATCCCGCTCAAGTAATTCATTACTGGAGCATCCCAATTAGAGTTCTTAGTTGCGCCTAAACCAGCTTTATTACCTGTGTTATTAAAAGCATTTGTAAGAGCACTATTAACTGCTGTACCTTGTACTGGAGAAGTTAAGAAATTAGCAATAGATTTGCCTAATCGTCTAATCCAATCACCTTTACCATCTGCATATGCTGGTATTCCTTTTACTTTAGGCTTAATACCTTTCTTAGCTTTAACTGCTTCTTGCTCTGTAAGTAATTGTTCATACATTGCATTTGCATTTCTTTTATTTAACATATTTGTGTTCTTAGCAAATATGTCATTACCTTTACTTTTTTTCGTCATTTTAGTAAGTTTTTCACCTTCTTGTGCAAATGTTCTATTTGTACCAGGTCTTTTGATCTTATCAGATAAGACAGATTCAAGATTAGAAGCATCTATTAAATGATTATCTGTACCTGGTTTACTATTAGGTACTTGTGCAATATTACCAAAGTCATCTCTTATTACTTCATTATTATCCACATAAGCTAAATCTGGTAATATACCACCATTTTCAAAAGTGTAAGCTAAAGAGTTATCATTCCAATATTCTTGTTCAAGTGTGGCTGCATTACCTTTCCCCATTGCTATTTCTTTAGCATTTGCTTTAATACGTTTCTGTTTGTTAATTGCATTCTTTCTAAATATACCTGATACAAGGTTACCAATACCGCCTACTGCACCACCAATAGCAGCTCCTATCGGTCCAGCAGCCATACCTACAGAAGCACCTTTGGCAGCACCCCCTAGAGTACTGCCAGCAATATCTGCACCAGATCCTTCTTCTGTAAAGCCTTGTAAACCAGCTCCCAATATAGAAGCAATTTCTAAACCTTGATCTATACCAAAAGCATAAGCTGGAACTTTCTTTTTATTTATTTTCTTTTTCATATTATATCAATGAATATCTGTATGCTGTACTAATATAAGGAACTTTAAATGTATTACCACCATTGCAATCATATTTGTAATGACAGATTAAATATTTCCCTTTCATTCTATCTCTATAAGATTTGTTTACTAACTCTTCAGCCTCATTTAATTCTCTACTACTACGAGGAATACAGACTGTCTCTTATACACATCTGACGCTGCCGACGATCTT
>OWIM01001160.1_pt1 | contig 11098 bp, 7 predicted proteins | sample 1732751 | NCBI WGS metagenome assembly OWIM01 (sample SAMN05065749, study PRJEB22554) | human gut metagenome | biome: ENVO:2100002; feature: ENVO:00000062; material: ENVO:00002003 | host: Homo sapiens | place: USA
GAGATGCAGCGTAGTCTCGTGGGCTCGGAGATGTGTATAAGAGACAGGTATTACCAAGACGCAGGACAAACAGTTGTATGCAGACTTCCTGGTGAGTATCAACAAATATTTCGGTGAAGATTGGTCACTCCAGGCCAACGTCGGTGGTTCATTCTCCGATATACGTTCGGATGCAATGAAAACACGTGGTCCGATTGCTGATGGTGGCGATGCCTTCAGCGGCGAACCGGTAGGTTTGACCAACTACTTTGCCATCCAGAACCTGAGTGCCAGCAAGACACAGCGCTTGCAGGAGGGATGGCGTGAACAGACTCAGTCTCTCTTCGCTTCGGCTGAGCTTGGTTACAAGAATACTTACTTCTTGACGCTGACCGGACGTAACGACTGGCCTTCACAGTTGGCAGGTCCCAACTCCAACAGTAAATCATTCTTTTATCCTTCAGTCGGTGGTTCTGTTGTACTGTCTGAGCTAATGCCTAACTTGAACAAAGATTATCTTTCTTTTATAAAGGTTCGTGGTTCATGGGCATCTGTTGGTAGTGCTTTCTCCAGATACTTGGCTAATCCTCACTACGAATGGAATTCAAGTTCCGGTCAATGGAGTATCACGACTCAATATCCGTTGTATAATCTGAAGCCTGAGCGTACCAATTCTTGGGAAATCGGTTTGAACATGCGTTTCCTCAAGAACTTTGAATTGGACGTGACATATTACAATGCCAAGACTATGAACCAGACATTCAACCCGCAGTTGCCTGTCAGCGGTTGGTCGGCTATGTATATCCAGACTGGTGCCGTACGTAACTCCGGTATTGAGTTGTCGCTGAATTACAAGAATACCTGGAAAGATTTTACATGGGATACCGGTATAACCTTCTCCAGTAACAAGAATAAAATCCTGACTTTGGCAGACAATGCCATCAATCCCGTTACCGGTGAGCTGTTCTCTTTGAGCACGTTGAACATGGGTGGTTTAGGTGATGCCCGCTTCTTGCTGAAAGAGGGTGGGAGCATGGGTGACCTTTACTCCCTGCGAGATATGAAACGTGATGCCAACGGACAGATTTTTGTGGACCAAAATGGAACGGTTGCTACGGAAGCCATAACGGACCCGGATAAATATATCAAGTTGGGAAGCGTACTTCCTAAAGGTAATTTGGCATGGCGTAATAACTTCATTTGGAAGAATTTTACAGCAGGTTTCTTGATTTCAGCCCGTTTGGGTGGTGTGGTCTACTCACGTACACAAGCCATGTTGGATTACTATGGTGTGTCTGAGGCCTCTGCGGATGCACGTGATTTAGGTTACGTATTGGTGAATGGCAAGGACAAGGTAAATCCCGAAACATGGTATGGTGTAGTCGGTAGTGGTACAGCTGTTCCCCAATACTATACTTATTCTGCTACCAATGTTCGTTTGCAGGAAGTGTCTTTGGGTTACACCATCCCCAGAAAGTTGTTGAATGATGTGTGCGATATCAAGGTTTCGTTGGTAGGCCGCAACTTGTGGATGATTTACAGCAAGGCTCCTTTCGACCCCGAAAGTGTAGCTTCTACCGATAACTTCTATCAGGGAATCGACTATTTCATGATGCCGGCTTTGCGTAACATCGGCTTTAGCTTGAGCTTTAAATTTTAATACCAAACGATATGAAAAAGAAAAATATTATAAATAAATTGATTGTTGCTCCGTTGGTTATGGGCTTTATGTCCTGTACCGGCAATTATATGGATATCAACTCCAATCCTTATCAACCGGGTGATTTGACTCCGGATGATTATGCACTGGGTTCTGCCATGAGTAACTTGGCAAGTACGGTTATCTCATCAGATGTCAATACGGCACAGTTTACTGATTGTTTGTTGGGTGGACCGTTGGGAGGTTATTTTGCCGATTCAAATGCCGGCTGGTCCAATACAATATCCAATTTTAACGCTACAAATGACTGGACGCGTGTATTCTTGATAAGTGACCGTATCATTTCAACACTTTACGGTAACTTGAGCACAGTGAAACAAGTATCGGAGAATACCAATAATCCGGTTCCTTATGCCATTGCTCAAATCATAAAGGTTGCTGCCATGAGTCGCGTGACTGATGCGTATGGTCCTATTCCTTATTCTAAAATCGGTCAGGATGGCAAGATTACCATTCCTTATGATACGCAGGAAGAAGTATATAACGCATTCTTCAAGGAACTGGACGAATCCATCGAGGTGCTGACTGAAAACAGAAATGCGGCGTTGGTTGCTTCTGCAGATTTCGTGTACAGTGGTAATGTACAGAAGTGGGTGAAGTTTGCCAATTCATTGAAACTGCGTTTGGCTATCCGTATTGCCAATGTAAGCCCTGCTAAGGCTAAAGAAATGGCTGAAAGTGCAGTGAATCACGAGTTGGGTCTGATTGAAACAAATGCAGACAATGCTACATGGAAGTATTTCGGTACAATTAGCAATCCGTTGTTTGTGGCAGTACGTTACAATGAAGAAGCTTCAGGTGGTGATACCCATCCTGCTGCCGACATCATCTGCTACATGAACGGTTACAACGACAATCGTCGTGCCAGCTATTTTGAGGAATCAAAATGGCCTGGAGAGACTTATGTAGGATTACGTCGCGGTATCAACCTCAGTAAGATGAAGGAGTATTTCATCAATTATTCACGTGTGAAGATTTCCTCTTCTGATCCCGTGCTTTGGATGAATGCGGCAGAAGTTGCTTTTTTGCGTGCTGAAGCCACTGCAATCTATGGTTTCAACATGAAAGGAACCGCTGCTGATTTTTATGAACAAGGTGTCCGTCTCTCTTTCGAACAGTGGGGAGCTACCGGTGTAGACAGCTATCTGGCTGATGAAAGCAGTGTACCTGCTCTTTACAAAGATCCCGCCGGTCTTAATACTTATGAAAAGAACCTTTCAGCCATTACTGTCAAGTGGAATGAAGGGGCATCCAAGGAAGAAAAACAGGAACGTATCATTACCCAGAAGTGGATTGCGAATTGGCCGTTAGGTAACGAAGCTTGGGCTGACTATCGCCGTACAGGCTATCCCAAACTGTTGCCTGCAACCAGTGAAGGTAACTTGAGTGGTGGAATTGTTGATAGCGAGAAAGGTGCACGCCGTATGCCTTATCCTTCTGAAGAATATACAAGTAATACTGAAAACGTGCAAGAGGCAGTAAACAGCTATCTGGGTGGACCGGACAACATGGCTACTGACGTATGGTGGGCACGCAAATAATAACAATAAATGCTGAATAATTATGAAATTATATAAGAAATCATTCAAAGGAATCGCGCTGGCAGCTTTTTCCGTATTGGCATTGTCTGCCTGCTCCGACTGGACAGATACAGAAAGCATCAATTTGGCAGAACCCGGAATCGACGAACAGTCTCCCGAACTGTATGCCAAGTATCTGAAGAACTTGCAGGAATACAAGAATTCTGACCATAAGATTGTATACGGCTGGTTTGATAATAGTGAGAAAGTTCCTTTCAGCCGCGGGCAGCACATGTCGGATGTTCCCGACAGCCTGGACGTAATTATCGCAACTACTCCCGATTTGGCGGAATTCGAATTGGAAGATATTGCAAATGTACATGAGAAGGGAACGAAAGTATTCTATTCCATCAGCTATGACAATATCTTGAAGGAACATACCGACAAGGTGAAAGAAGGAACAGAAACATCTGCATTCTCGGCTTATCTGTCGGCTGAGCTGAACAGACTGATAGCTCTTGAAGCACCTTTCGACGGTATTGTAGCCGAGTATCGTGGTAGCAATCCTATCTACATGTCCGAAGCCGACAAGGCTGAAGCAAAGGCAAATCAGGATACTTTCTTCGGTGTGATATCCAACTGGAAGAGTGCCAATTCAGGTAAGCAACTGGTGTTCCAGGGGTATCCTGCCAACCTGATAGGCCAGTCTGTGCTCTCTTCTTGTGACCATATCATCTTGATTACAAATGATGTCACGGATGTTGCCCAACTGGGGATAGAAGCGCTTCAGGCCTTGATGGCAGACGGTGTTCCGGCTGACCGCTTCATTGTATCGGCATCTACCGTCTCTCTGGATACAACAGATAAGACTACCGGATATTACAATGCTTTGAGAGCTCTGTCGGAAGCTGCTTATTGGGTGACAGAACCGTCTGCAGAGTTTACAAAAGCTGGTCTGGCTATTGAGAACATGCAGAATGATTATTACAATGCTACCAATACCTATCAATACGTGAGAGAAGCTATCAATATTATGAATCCTGCTCCTAAAAAATAAAAGAATATCATGAAACTGAAAAGTATATATTTAGTATCGATGGCATTATTGGCAGGTGTATTTGCTGCTTGTAATGATAATGACGTTGAGAATTTCGATAATCAGGTGTATATCAACGGCTCGGCGATGACCAGTACTGTGTTGTTGAAAAACACTGTTTCCGATACGGAAGGTTCATTCCGGATTTCAATGGCCCGTCCTGAATCGCAGGATATAACTATTGCCTTGAAGGCGGACCCTTCACTGGTAGCTACTTATAACGCTACCTATTATGACACAGCCGAGGCTCTGCCGGAAAACTATTATACGGTAGAAACTCCGCAGGCTACCATTTTGGCCGGTGCTGTCATTTCAGACGACATCACTGTCAGCTTCAAGAACTTGACGGAGCTGGACCGTGAGAAGGTATATGTATTGCCGGTTACGGTAGACCAGGCAAGCATCGGAGTCTTGAAGAGCTCCGGTACCATGTACTACGTGCTGAAGGGTGCTGCATTGATTAATACGGTTCCTGATATTACCAAGAATCTGGTTTACGTAACTTGGACCAATCCGGATGTAGCCAATAATATGAATAAACTGACGGCAGAAGCGTTGATTCGCGTAAGCAAGTTCGACAAGATGCTGACTTCCATTATGGGTATCGAAGGTAAGTTCCTGCTCCGCATCGGTGATGCCGGAATTCCTCAAAACCAGTTGCAGGTGGCTACAAGTAGCGGCAATGTGACCGATGAGAGTCTGGTTATTCCGACAAACGAATGGACACATATCGCTGTGACCTACGATGCGGATGCAAAAACAGTTATAATCTACATCAATGGTAAGAATATGCTGGAGACTACTTTGGACTGCGGAGTCGTGAACTGGGGCCAGACCATGACCGATGAAGGTAACGGATTCTGGATTGGCCATTCATACAATCGTGACCGTTGGTTGGAAGGTAATATCTCAGAGGTGCGTATCTGGAACAAGGTGTTGACATCAGCAGAAATCAATGCAAAGGACCACTTCTACCAGGTAGAGCCGGATGCTGACGGACTGGTTTCTTACTGGAAGTTCGATGAGGGCGCCGGTACTGCCATTCACGATTATAGCGGAAATGAGAACAATGCTACTGCAGTGGAATCATTGACTTGGACTGCTGTGGAACTGCCCGCTAAATAATTTAGTTATACCTTAATTCAAATAAAAAGATATTGATTATGAAATATATGAATCATGTAAAATCAGGCTTGCTGGCAATGGCTTTTGCATGTGCAGGAATATGCTTCACCGGTTGTGAAGATGATGTTGTCATCAACACCGGCAACAGTGACAAGCTGGATACTGTGGATGGCGTGTATGGCTATGTAAAGTCTGCCGCCGGTGCACGTGAACTTACTCCGATTTCTGTTTTTGGCGACAAGGTTGCTACCGGACATCTCTATTTTGAACTGAGCAAAGCTGCAGAGCAGGATGTTACGGTGACCTTCAAAGTGGACGAAGACGTTTTGGAGGCTTACAATAAGAAGAATGGAACAAGCTATAAAATGTATCCCGCCGATAAGCTGAGCCTGGCGAACGGTGGAACTGCCACTATCAAGGCGGGCGAACAGAAGTCGGCTTCTGTGGAACTGAATATCAATGCCGGAGGCACAATCGGACAGACTTATGCTGTTGCCGTTTCTGCATCTGCCAATAACGGTGTGGAAGTTTCTACAAACAATCAGGAATATATTTACTTGGTAAAGCCTTTGGCTGCTATTCCTGAGAGTATCAGTAAGGGTGATATACTTACACATTGCTTTGTGGAAGTAAATGACGAGAACATCTTGAATATGGGTGAATATACTATGAAGAGCGACGGAAAGCCTTTCTTTGATGTAGTCAGCATTTTTGCTGCCAATATCAATGTGGATAGCAAGACCGGTCGCGTACATGTTTTTTGCAATGACCAGGTTTCTTTCTTGCTGAGAAATGCGGATAAGTTCATCCGTCCTTTGCAGGCTAAAGGCATTAAGGTGGTGATGACTATTCTTGGTAACCATGACGAGGCAGGTATGGGCAACCTTTCGGAAGCTGCTGCCAAAGACTTTGCCAAGGAACTGAAAGCCTACTTGGATATTTATGGTTTGGATGGCATTGACTTTGATGATGAGTACACCAGTTATAATAACTCCAATCCCAGTCCCGGCTTCGAAAAACGTTCACGTGCCAACTTCGCGCGCTTGGTTTACGAATGCCGCCAAGTGTTTGGCAAAAAGTTGATTGGTGTGTATGAATATGGTTCTCTCGACTCTCCCGACGGCGAGGTAGAAGGTGTGAAAGTAGGTGATATTGTGGATTATATGACCTACGGTTATTACCAGAATCAGAATCCTAATGGAGCCTTTGGCCGTGAAGAGTCTCATTTTGAGAACCTGCCCAAATCCAAGTATGCTCCGTTACCCTGGAAGATTAATGATGAGCTGAACGGAGGCTGGAGTGGATTTGACAAAAGCAAATTCCAAAAAGTGAAGGATGAAGGTTATGGTATTCAGATGTTCTACAACCCCAAACCGCTGATGTATCAGTATTATACGCTGCTTTCGGAAATAAGTAAAGTACTTTTTGATGATGAAGTGGAGTGGAGCGGTAAGTACTGGAACCGTACTGGTGAAGCTTATCAAGGAAAGATGATGGGCTATGAAGATTTGGTCGGTGAATGGAAAGTAACTTCCAGTAACTCCCTCTTTACCTATGTGGATGAAGAAGGCAATCCTCGCTGGTGGGATTGGAAAGGCAGTCAGGATTTTGAGAAGAATGTAATTATAGAGAAAGATGAAGAAGGTACCGGATATGTAGTTTACAACTGGGGTACTTTCCCCGAAATTACCGGTAAGTATCCGATGCATTGCGATTACTATAACGGTGCACTGCTCATCTATCCGCAAACCATTCATGAGGGCGATGCTGAAGACCCTGCTACCTACAAGATGCATTTCGGTACTTACAGCAAGAATTTCCAGTGGAAAGCATATCCTAACTATGATGATTACTATATGGATGGTGCTATTGCTCCTAACGGTGATATGCATATCTATGGCTTAGGCAACAGATGGGCTATCAATCCCTATAAGTATGTAGGCGGTGAGATTGAGACCGACATCTTCCCCGATGTTCCTTACTTCGTGAGTGAGAACTATACGATGAAGAAGGTACGCTGATGCCGTGTTTTCCGTAAACTGAGGTTTCGGAAAACGGATGCTTGAACCTTTTCATACATGAAACAAAGGAGGGCTTTGCTCAAAGTAATAGGGCGGCCCTCCTCAAGCATTCTCATATAACAAGATTCTATTATGAAGCTATACACCTACTTATACAATAAACAATATGAAGAAAAACATGAAATCTAGTTCCATACTGTTGGGCGGACTTTTTCTGCTGGGGGCGGTTTGCAGCTGTACCCAGACGGCACCGGACTATGCGTCTTACGTCAATCCGTTCATCGGTACGGGTGGACATGGGCATACCTATCCCGGAGCGGTAGTTCCCAACGGGATGATTCAGCCCAGCCCCGACACGCGTATCTACGAGTGGGATGCCTGCTCCGGATATTACTATGCAGATACTACTATCAACGGATTTTCACATACCCACGTCAGCGGTACGGGTTGTGCCGATTACGGGGATGTGCTGCTGATGCCCACTGTAGGTCGGCAGGATTACCACTCCATGGGCTCGAAGAGCCAGCAGATGGCGTACGCCTCTGCCTTTTCCCACGAGAATGAAACAGCCGAACCGGGATATTATTCCGTATTTTTGGACCGCTACGGGGTGAAAGCCGAACTGACCTCTACCAAACGTGCGGCGATTCATCGCTATACCTTCCCGAAAGCGGAAGATGCAGGCTTTATCCTCGACCTGGATTACAGTATCCAGCGCCAGAAGAATGAACAGATGGAGCTGGAAGTAATCAGCGATACTGAAATCCGTGGACGCAAGAAGACTGTATATTGGGCTTTCGACCAGTATATCAACTTCTATGCCAAGTTCTCCAAACCATTCACCTATACGCTGGTCACGGACTCCATGGCATTGGACGAAGGCGGTCCGCTTCTGCCTACAGCTAAAGCTTTACTGCAATTCCAGACGGAGCCCAATGAGGAGGTATTGGTAAAGGTAGGTGTGTCTGCCGTGGATATGGACGGTGCCCGCAAGAATGTGGAAGCCGAAATCTCCGGATGGGATTTTGACGGTGTGCGCCGTGCTGCCCGCCAGCAGTGGAACACTTATCTTTCCAAGATTGACATCGATACGAAGGACAACGACCAGCGTACCATGTTCTACACGGCACTTTACCACACGGGTATGCAGCCCAACTTGTTTACCGATGCTGACGGACGTTACTTTGGTATGGACTTGAAGCCCCATCAAGGCAGGGTGGACGAGCCTATCTACACCATTTTCTCTTTATGGGACACTTTCCGTGCCTATCATCCGCTGATGACGATTATTGATCCTGAACTGAACGAGGCTTTCATCCGTTCGCTCATCCAGAAGTCCCGCGAGGGCGGCGTCCTGCCTATGTGGGAACTGGCCGGAAACTATACGGGTACCATGATTGGTTATCATGCAGCTTCCCTCATAGCGGATTCGTATGTAAAGGGATACCGTAACTTCGACGTGCAGGAGGCTTACAAGGCTTGCCTCCGTACGGCAGAATACGATACGACGGGTATTATCACCCATCCTTTGGTTGTGCCGCATCTGATGCCGCAGGCCAAGTACTGGAAGAACAAGATTGGCTACGTGCCTTGCGATAAAGACAATGAATCTGTGGCTAAAGCTTTGGAATATGCTTACGATGACTGGTGTATCTCCGTACTGGCAGGTGCCTTGGACGACGAAGCCAACCGCGATAAGTATGCGGCCTTTGCCGAGGGATATAAAGTTTATTTCGATCCGAGTACCCGCTTCATGCGCGGACTGGACAGTGAGGGCAACTGGCGTACGCCTTTCAACCCCCGCGCTTCCAATCACCGTAATGATGACTATTGCGAAGGTACGGCATGGCAGTGGACTTGGTTCGTTCCCCACGATGTGGATGGACTGGTGGAACTGATGGGAGGACGCGACGCCTTCATCGGTAAGTTGGATTCTCTGTTCACGGCCGATTCCAAGCTGGAAGGTGAATCGACCTCGGTGGATATTTCCGGTCTGATAGGCCAGTATGCCCACGGCAATGAGCCAAGCCATCACATTGCCCATCTCTACAACTACGTAGGCCAGCCCTGGCGTACGCAGGAGATTGTGGATGAGGTGCTGCATACGCTTTACTTCAACAACCCCGACGGACTTTCGGGCAATGAAGACTGCGGACAGATGTCTGCATGGTACATTCTGAATGCGATGGGCTTCTATCAGGTATGCCCCGGCAAGCCGGTATATTCCATCGGACGCCCGCTGTTCAACGAGGCGACCGTTCATCTGAAAGACGGCAAGTCGTTCAAGGTGATAGCCCACAACAATAGCCGCGATAACAAGTATGTGCAGAGCATTGTGCTGAACGGCAATAAGCTGGAGACTCCATTCTTCACGCATCAGGATATAGTGGACGGCGGTACACTGGAACTGACTATGGGCAGCGAACCGCTGAAGCCGGAAGAGTAAATGGATTATTATGCTCACAAGATTCCCTGATGAGCAATACCTTTAATAAGGTGGAGTCCTACCGGGAAATGAATAGCAGCAGCAACGGCATGTATTCTTTTAGCTCGTTGCGCAGAAATTCCAATGTTTTTTGTTTATAGCGGTTGACTGACTTCACACTAAGGTTCAGCTCTTCCGCTATTTCTGTATGCGTTTTTCCCTTGAAGAAGCTCTCGATGAAGACAATGCGGTAGCTCTCGGGAAGCTTGTTCAGGGTACCGTACAGCATCCGGTACATTTCGTCTAAGGTATATACACTGTCCGGTTCCGTTTCGTAGACAGGGGTTTTCTTTTTGACGACTTCCGCATAATTCCATTCATATTCCTGATGCTTCAGGTAGTTCAGGCAATTGTTCCTCACGCACATCTTGAGGTAACCCAATATCGTTTTCGGGTCTATCTCGAAGTTGTCCATGTTGTTCCATAGGGAGGCGAATACTTCGGAAACAATGTCTTCGCGAGTCTCTTTATTGTCAACAAAACGCTTGGCATACAAGCAGAAGGGGGCATAGTACTCCTCGTAGAGCTGCTTGAATACTTGTTTCTTGCTTTGTTCATTAAGAGATAGTTTCATAATATATCTACAGTATTTCGAAGGCAAATATACAATAAGAAAGTCAAATAAAAGGTTCTTTTTGAAATTTAAAAGAACAAAGCTGTGGCAATAGGCAAGTAGTATTTTGCTATTAAGGACCCAATTGAAAAAACTTTGTTTTAGCTGTCCCTTTTTGATTTCCCGATTGTATTATCTATGTAATTGCAATTATAAATAGGTTATAAGGTTTAGAGATTATGGAAAAATTAGATTCGGATTTATTGTTTCGGAAAGCACAAGCATTGGGAGATGATATTAAAGAAATGGAATCCATTGATGTATTGGGTGCCTATTATCAAGCACAAACCAAAATAAAAACTAATAGAAGAAAGAACATGTATAATCAACTGATGCGTTATGCAGCATTTCTGACTATACCTTTATTTCTCTCTTCTCTGGTTTTGGGATATTTATATTTTAGTGGAACAGAAACCGACGAGAAATATGCAGAGGTGGTAACCGCTACCGGTTCTGTCATACGTTATGAACTTCCGGATCATTCTGTAGTATCTGTCTCTTATACACATCTGACGCTGCCGACGATCTTACGCGTGTAG
>OWIM01001163.1_pt1 | contig 11071 bp, 5 predicted proteins | sample 1732751 | NCBI WGS metagenome assembly OWIM01 (sample SAMN05065749, study PRJEB22554) | human gut metagenome | biome: ENVO:2100002; feature: ENVO:00000062; material: ENVO:00002003 | host: Homo sapiens | place: USA
TAGTCTCGTGGGCTCGGAGATGTGTATAAGAGACAGTTACAAGACAATCTTCAATAACAGGTGTTTATGAGATTCCAGTTACCGTAAATCCAATTAAGGAAAACGAAGAGTTAGTTAACTTCTATCAAGGGAAGAAACAGATTTCGCTGGTAGCAAATGAAAGTGTACGTTCTACTTATACTTCTACACTGCAAATGGTAAAAAGTAATCAACCGGTTGGAAATGTAGCTTATCAGGTATGGCAGTGGAATCCCATTACACAACAAGAAGAATGGATGTCTAAGTATACTACAGTTGCTGCCGAGGATCTTTTAGTGACTCCTAAAGATGATGTTGCTGCCAAGATTTATGACTCTTATTTAACCATCAAGGATGACCAGACAAATAACGCCAAAGCCATTAAATATGGTATTTCTGTTGATGGAATGACTGTAAAGAGTGCTGAAAATGCACAAGGTCAAAGTATTGTATTGATAGCTCATTACGTAGATGTTATTGGAAAAGTATACAAACAAGAAATTACTGTTACATTCCAAGGTGAATATGTAGAGCCTGAGACCATTGACTTGACAGCGTCTGAACATACAATTGCATTTGTTAAGAGCGCTGAATCCCCATCTCTTATTGCAAACTTCGATGAATACTTCAAGGATATTCAGGGAGATGACCGTATTGTTTGGAACTCTGAACATGAAATCTTTGTTCCTAAGTATTATCCTCAACAGCAATATGTAGTGAACTATGTATATACAGATCCAGAGGATTATAGCACTCACGAAGGTCAACTGTTTGGCTTTGTTGCTGCTGTTGAAGCAAATGAAGAAGGCGCAACACTTAATACTGAAGAAGGTTTAGCTAAGTTCAAGAATTTGAAAATTTCTTTGGATTATACTAAAGCATTCGATGGAAATGGCATTGATTTGCTGAACTACGATGTTACATATACATTGCAAGTTCTAGTACAGAACACTGCAACTGGTGCCGTTGATTATGTAAATGTACCGTTCACCGTAGAGCAACCTGCCGCTGCTGAAATTGCTAAACAATATGCATTCGATGCCATTGCTTACGATGCAGCAACTAACGCATTTACTGTATTTGGAACAGAGGCAACTTTGAGTGATTTGATTAAAGTAAGTGCCAAAGGCTTTGAAAACGGTGTAAGCATAGCCACTAACGAGGCAGCAAAACCTGCAGGTGTAACAACAGAAGATTACAAGGTAGCAAATGGTAAGGTAACATTGAGTAATATCGATAAGTATGGTACAGCCTACTCTGTAACTGGTGTTTATGTAAAATATGCCAACCATAAGTTTGCAGTTCCTGCATTCAATGTAATCTTCAAGAAGGCTGCAACAGAAGCAACTTACACATTCTCATTGAAGAAGGCTGTTAGCGTTGTTCGTGGTGGTAGCGCAGTTACTCTCAAGGTTGGTACTGACTTGACTATTGCGGATGCTGCAGGTAACCCGATGAAGGACATTGTGGTTACAGCAGTGGATCTTGAGACTGCAGCAAACAACTATGTATCAGCAGGAACAACAGATGGCGAATCTATTATAATTACTCCTAAGGATATACAAATTGCTAAAGATACTGCATTCAAGGCTAAAATTAAATTTACTTATGATAGTGGTAAAACAGGAGAGACCGAAGCTAATGTTCTTGTAACAGTAAAAGCTATCTAATATCCAAAGCTAACCTAAGGAGAGACAAAGAGCATTCTAAACTCTCTCCTTAGTACGGATAATCCTCAAGTAGGGAAAGAAGTTATTTCTTTCCCTACTTTTTTATTTCAAATCTTCTCCAGAATATTCTTTCCTATTACTTTGCTTCCACACTTCCACCCACTTCCTGCATCTCTCTATCCATCGGCATTTGCCCCTCTGTGGAAGCACCCTCCAAAGGTGGAAGCAAATTTTGCTTCCACCTACTCAAAACGCCATGGTTTTACTGCAACTCACTCATTTTTATTTTAATACATCGAACAAATTTTATAAAACACTGACGCCAGTTTCCCCATACTTCTACACCCATCCTACCCATAAAATCTGCAATACCTCTCCCTTATCTTCATCCAAATCCACAACAGCCTCCTCCTCTCCTCAGCATAAAAAATGCCCCGTTCATTTCATTCTCCCTCCACTTTCCACTATCTTTGTCCCCACGATGAAAAAGTTCGCCGACGTCATATTGCCTTTGCCCTTGCACAGCTGCTTCACCTACTCCCTGCCCGACGAGTGGGCGGATGAAGTGCAAACCGGTTGCCGGGTGGTAGTACCATTCGGGCGGAAGAAATACTATACGGCCATCGTGCGTAACGTGCACTATTGTGCCCCCACCGAATACGAAGTAAAGGAAGTGTCCGCCTTGCTGGATGCCCGCCCCATACTGCTCCCGCGGCAGTTCAAGTTCTGGGAATGGCTCTCCGACTACTACCTCTGCACACAAGGAGACGTCTACAAAGCCGCCTTACCCTCTGGCTTGAAGCTGGAAAGCGAAACAATCGTAGAGTACAACCCCGATTTCGAATCCGATGTCCGCCTGCCGGAGAAGGAACAGAAGATACTGGACGCGCTCTCTACCGACCCGGAGCAATGCGTGACCAAACTGGAGAAGGAGACCGGCATCAAGAACATACTTTCTGTCATCAAGTCACTGCTCGACAAAGAGGCCATCTTCGTAAAGGAAGAACTGCGCCGTACCTATAAGCCCAAGACCGAAACCCGCGTACGCCTCACCGCCGTTGCGCGCAACGAACACCGCCTGCATATCTTCTTCGACGAATTGCAGCGCCGTGCCCCCAAGCAATTGGACCTGCTGATGAAGTACCTGGAACTCTCCGGCTACCTCAGCGGACGAGATATAAAAGAAGTCTCCAAAGCCGAACTGCTGCAACGCACCTCCACCACCCCTGCCGTATTCAACGGTCTTATAGACCGTGGTGTATTCGAAGTTTATCAGCAGGAAATAGGCCGCATAGATAAAGCGCTTCTCAAAGAAGTCGTCCCCGTCAATCCGCTGAACGAACACCAGCAACGCGCCTATCACGCCATCTTGGAGAATTTCCAAAGCAAGAACGTCTGCCTGCTGCACGGCATCACGGCAAGCGGCAAGACAGAAGTCTATATTCATCTGATAGAAGAAACCATCCGGCAAGGAAAGCAAGTGCTCTATCTCCTGCCCGAAATAGCTCTCACTGCACAAATCACAGAGCGCCTGCAACGCGTATTCGGCTCCCGACTGGGCATCTATCACTCCAAGTTCCCCGATGCCGAACGGGTGGAAATCTGGCAGAAGCAGCTGTCGGAAGCAGACTATGACATTATTCTCGGCGTCCGCTCCTCCGTCTTCCTTCCTTTCCGCAACCTCGGTCTCGTGATTGTGGACGAGGAGCACGAAAACACCTACAAGCAGCAAGACCCTGCCCCTCGCTATCATGCTCGCAATGCAGCCATTGTACTCGCCTCCATGTACGGCGCCAAAACTCTGTTGGGTACGGCAACCCCTTCTGTAGAGACTTGGCACAATGCCACATCCGGTAAGTATGGCCTCGTGGAACTGAAAGAACGCTATAAAGAGATACAACTGCCGGAGATTATCCCCGTAGACATCAAGGAGCTGCACCGCAAGAAGATGATGAACGGTCCGTTCTCTCCACTGCTCCTGCAATACATCCGCGAAGCGCTGGAACAGAAAGAACAAGTCATCCTCTTCCAGAACCGCCGCGGCTTCGCCCCCATGATAGAGTGCAACACCTGCGGCTGGGTACCCAAGTGCAAGAACTGCGACGTCAGCCTCACCTACCACAAGGGGCTGAACCAACTGACCTGCCACTACTGTGGCTACACCTACCAACTGCCCCGCATCTGCCCCGCCTGCGAGGGCACTGACCTGCGCAACCGCGGCTTCGGCACGGAGAAAATAGAAGATGACATCAAAGCCCTTTTCCCCGACGCTCGAGTAGCCCGTATGGATTTGGACACCACCCGCACCCGTACCGCTTACGAGCGCATCATCTCCGATTTCCAGCAAGGCAAGACGGACATCCTGATAGGCACGCAAATGGTGTCCAAGGGTCTGGACTTCGACCACGTCAGCATTGTGGGCATACTCAATGCCGACACCATGCTGAACTATCCCGACTTCCGCGCCTACGAGCGCGCCTTCCAGCTGATGGCGCAGGTTGCCGGACGCGCCGGACGGAAGAACAAGCGCGGCAGGGTGGTGCTACAAACCAAAAGCATCGACCATCCCATCATCCCGCAAGTCATTGCCAACGACTACGAAGCCATGGTAGGCGGGCAGCTTGCCGAACGCCAGATGTTCCACTACCCGCCCTACTACCGCCTGGTGTATGTCTACCTGAAGAACCGGAACGAGACCCTGCTCGACCTCATGGCACAGACTATGGCCGCCAAGCTCCGCACCGTCTTTGGCAACCGTGTGCTGGGACCGGACAAGCCGCCCGTAGCACGCGTACAGACCCTGTTCATCCGAAAGATTATCTTGAAGATAGAAACCAATGCCCCAATGGCACGTGCCCGCGAGCTGCTCGTCCAGGTGCAAAAGGAGATGGTGGCGGAAGACCGCTTCAAGTCGCTGATAGTGTATTATGATGTAGACCCGATGTAAATAACTCGTAACTAAAGAAATATGAAGAAGATACTTTTCGTTTGCCTCGGCAACATTTGCCGTTCCTCCTCGGCAGAGGGAGTCATGAAACATCTGATAGAAGAAGCCGGACGTGCGGATGAGTTTTTAATCGATTCTGCAGGCATTCTGTCCTATCACCAGGGCGAACTGCCGGACAGCCGGATGCGTGCCCATGCTGCCCGCCGTGGATACAATCTGACGCATCTTTCGCGACCCGTACGTACCGAGGATTTTTACAACTTCGACCTGATTATCGGTATGGACGACCGCAACATCGACGACCTGAAAGATCGTGCCCCTTCAACCGCCGAATGGAGCAAGATACACCGCATGACGGAATACTGTACAAAGTTTACCCATGCCGACCATGTACCGGACCCCTACTACGGCGGTTCCGAAGGTTTTGAGTATGTGCTGGACATTCTGGAGGATGCTTGTGCCGGGTTACTGCAGAGCATTTAATCCAGCGGCATTACATGATACAGTGTCCCCTGCCTTGACTTCTTGTTCGGTATTTCAAGCTTCTTGAGCGTCCGCCCGAATACGGCAACCTTGTTGATTGCCAGACGGTCCCGCGTCTTTGTCTGCAAGGCGGAAAGAATCTGCATGGGCATCATCCATTGCCCCTCCTCATCCTCTTCTGCCGCACGGAAATGGCTGTGGAAGAGTTGTTCCAGTGGGGTGAGCTGTTCAAATTCCCGGTTCGTCCGCTTCAAGATGGCTTCATCGGCATCATCCAGCCAGTAACGCTCACCTTTGGCTACGGCATTCAGAGCCTGCGCATAGAGCTGGCGGTAGTTGATGGTGACATTCGTATCAATGGGGCCGGTGACCTCAATGCAGATGAAACGGCGGCTGCCACTGGGGTCTGACAACAAGTCCTTCTGGTTGCTGGTGCCGATGAAGGAGGCATACCGCCGCATCTCACGGATGGTGCTGCCGTAGGGTTTGCGCAGGTTGGCAACCGGTTTCTGCAGCAGATGCTTCAGAAAGCCCTGCTGGTTGATGTTGATTTGGTCGAACTCGTCGATGTTGACGAGCAGAAAGCGTCCCAGGCTGCGTTCCGCTTCCTGCCTGCTCTTGAAGTCAATGCTGTCCGTATAGCCGAAACGCAGCTCCGGTGGCAGCAAAATGCGGCAAAAGGTGGATTTCCGGAACCCTTGAGAACCGACAAGCAGAGGAGAAGTATTGTTTCCGTGTTGCCGGTCCATTCCACGCCAGTGTGCCACCATGCCCAGGAACCAGCGGTAGAACAGCTCCTGCCAATGAGGATTGTGGCACGGAACGAGGTCGGCCAACGCCCGGATGCGGTCTTTCCCGTCCCAGCGGCCGGTGTCGTAAAGGTACTCTTCGACGGGATTATAGAGTGGCACGTAGTCTGAAGTAAGGAAACGGTTGATGTCGCGGTCCCATACGCGGATACCCTCCTTCAGGGCATTCATGGAGACCGTACTGCGGGCACGCTGGTCAGCAGGCTTGAAATAGAAATGGACGGAGTCGCGCTGACGGTATTCCAAATCATCCAGAACGGTGTTGTAGCGGAACTCATACCGGCGGCCCATAAACTCTTCCAGCCGGAAAACGCTCTCCTGCTCTTGCGTCAGACTGCTCTTTTTCCCGAAGCCTTTAAGCTCTTGATATAGGTTATGAATCGTTTGACGAACAATGAATTCATCCGCTTCCCGGTAATAGTGCATCAATGTCTGGCGGACTACTTCCTCTTCGGGGATGCCTGCCTTGAAACAATGTTCGGCCAGAGGCACCAGCAGTATCCGTAAATCCCCCTCCCGTTTCCAGCCGTCCAATTCGCGGAATGCACGGTCAAGGGCCGATTCGAAGAGTATGGCGAAGGTGTCCGAGGCTTTACTGTCCGGATGCAGCCGCAACAGCGGATTCTTTTCTGCGAGTTTTCGTTGCCGGAAGTTCTCTTCCTCGGGCATGCCGAGGGGTTGTTCCAAGCAGAAAGGCACAGCGGCAGGATTGTAGTAAGGATATCCATCCAGAGTCATGCGGCAACTCTGTGTAAGGGAAGGTTCTTTCAATGTAATGGCAAACGGCAGTAAGGGCTGGTAGCACTTCACCGCCATACGGTAGGCGTGGGCATGAAACAAGGTGGCATCGCTCTCCCGCTTCGGCGTTGTGCCGTCGGGCAGGGCAAACAATACCCATATCTTGGCACTCCGTCCGCTGGAACCGCAGAAAGCGGCAAAGGTCTGTGGCAGCAGGGCGGCTTGTTGCTTTACATATTCCGCTTCGGCAATGCCCGACAGACGGTTTACTTCCAGTTGTACGAGTCCGTTATAGTTCTTCATCCGCCGTTCTCCCTCTTGTGTACGGCTATATTCCACGGCAGGGTAGATGCGTGGCAGTTTGTCTATATGTTCGTATTGGGCGCAAGTACCCTCCAGTTGAGGAAGGATGGCCCGGAGGGTCGATACATGTCCGGCTTTGGTTTCGGTTTTCAGTTTTTTAATCAGTGCATCCGCTTCCAGGGTGCTGAGGGCTTCCTTTCCGCTCTCTTTTTCTGCTCTAATCAAGGTAATTTTCATTCTGTTTGTCAGCTTGTTTGGGTAAATATAATTCTCGTAAAGATACGACATCAGAAGGCGGAAAACAAGTATTCAGCAGAATAATTATTAAATAAATGCCTGCTTCCACAAACTATACAGCGTGGTGTCGGAAACCTTTGGATTTCTTTTTTAAAACATAGGCATTCCTTTGCTTTTCTCCCTTTGTTTGTCTACTTTTGTATAGGGAATAGATGACGCCTAACGACCATGAACAGCTCTGCTTACGGTCATGAAGCAATCGCTTGACGACTGTAAGCAGAGCTGTTCATGGCCGTTAGGCGTTTCTCTTCCCAAAGCTTTTACGGATGAAGTACGTAACCCGCACCTATTCCGCATAGGGCGCGAACGTATTGTACAACAACTTAAAAGACATTGAACTATGGCAATTTTATTCGATTGGTATGAGCTCCCAGAACCTAAAGACAAACAGCGGGAAGAAAAGATACTTCATCCGCGCATCCGCTTGAACGGCTCTACCACTACCGACGAACTGCGTCGCAGAATTCAGGAACGCAGCTCGTTGACGGAGACTGATGTCTCGGCGGTACTGGATGCCTTGTCGCACGTCATGGGGGAAGACCTTGCCGAGGGGCGGCAGGTGCATCTGGACGGTATCGGCTATTTTTATCCCGTACTGACGAGCACGGAGCCGGTGACTGCCGCGACCAAACGTAAAACCACCAAGATTAAGCTGAAGGGCATCAAGTTTCGTGCCGACCAGGTACTGAAGAATGAGATAGGCGCTATCAAAGCTAAACCGCTGGGGCTGAATGAGCATTCCCAAAAGCTGAGTGACAAGGAGATTGACAGGCGGCTGACGAGCTACTTCTCTACGCATCAGTTCCTTACACGCAGTGATTTTCAGAGCCTCTGCGGAATGATGCGCTCTACTGCACAGCTTCATATTCGCCTGCTTCGCAGCGAAGGCAAACTCGAGAATGCAGGAAAACTCAACCAACCGATTTATGTACCTTGCACGGGGTATTATGGTAGAGACGAGTAGGTTACGGTAAAACAATAGCGTTTTGAGTAGGTGGAAGCAAAATTTGCTTCCACCTTTTTTTGTTGCTTCCACAGCAGCTCAAATGCCGATGGATAGGGGGATGCAGGAGGTGGGTGGAAGTGTGGAAGCAAAGTGATGGAAAATAAATTTCTGGAGAAAAAAAGAGGGCATTCCGTTTTATCGGAATACCCTCAAGTCTATCTATGTACTATATATCTTACTTCTTCAAAGTAATTGTTACAGTAGTGGTTGTGGTAGCACCCCACTTATCAAGTACAACGAGAGAAACCTTACATGGAACATCGTTCTGCAATGCAGTTTCTGCGCTCTTCTTCACTACTGAGAAGTAAGAGTAAGCATCAGTCTCAGTCGGAGCAAACTGACTTCCACTATGGTCTTCAATAGCCAGATATTCTTTGGCATTGTCATCAGCCAAAACAACTCTCACGCTTTGGATTCTACTATCCATAGGCTCAGTTGTATCCGCTACATAATTAGCACCTGATTTCTTATACATCTGAGTCAAGTTATAAGCCTCTCCGTAAACATCCTTAGCAGTGATGTTCTTCAAGCTAACCTTGATAGGACTAACACCATTGCCAGAAGCATTTGCAGCTGCAGTAGCTTCCAAGGCACCTTCCTTGATTTCAGACTTAACTGTCAAGTTGAATTTATCTACAATCTTAGCGATGTGAACGTTGCCGAATACAGTGTAAGCAGCCTGGATTTCACGAGTTGAGTAAACATTGTCTCTGTTGTCTGCATTCTGAGCATTGTCGTATACCTTAACGCTGATATCACCCGCAACACCGGTTGTTGTAATCCATGGTGTACAAGTGTGTCCATCAATTTCGTGAAGCGTTTCAGTAAACGCTACATTGGTCTTTTCAGCACCCATGTCTTTGTACAGCTTGAACAAGTTATAAGTAACATCTGTACCATCTGCTGAACCGTAAGCTACAGCGTTGTCACCAACGAAGTAAGCAGACAGTCTGCTGAACGGAGTTACAGCTGACTCAGCCGGAGACTTGATAGTAACCTTAACAGGAATTTCAAAGGCGTTTACTGTGGCTCCCTTCTTCTTCAAGCCCAATACAATTTGATAGCTTTCTTCTGCTGGGAATGCTTTAGTGTAATCGAAACTGAACTTGATGTACAACGGGGTCTGAATCTTAGAGCCAGCCGCTGAAACATATTGACCTGCACTGTTTTTAACATAAAGAGTGCTTGCATCAATTGTTGTAATCCAGCTTTCATCGAATGCAGTTCCATCCTTACCATATTTCACACCGTTTACTGTGATTGTCTTTTCAGTAAGAGCCTTGCCGTCTGCCCAAGTAATGCTTCCAACCTTTACAACAGAAGGCAGGTCAGTGTCAGTTGAACCAGCCAAAGCTGCTTGAATATCACCCAATGGCAAGAAGAAATCAGCATTAGTTTTATTTACTGTCCATTCTACATCACCTAAAGTTGTTGAAGGAGCAACATATTTAAAGGTTACTGCAATAGTCTTGGCAGTTGTAGCTTCTGCGACAGTTCCATTCACTAACAGATAATTTACTTTAATATCAAGAAGACCAGCCTTTTCAGCCTTAATCGTATTTCCTGATATAGTTGCACCAAGATTTGCTGCAGCAGTCTTATCGGCAATTTCAAAATAGTAATCAACGATATAAGGAGTCAAATCGGCAACAGCAACACCATTAACAGTAGCAACATTAGCATTTTTGAAACATCCGATTAAATCAAGTTCCTTATTGATGTCAACAGAAAGAGCTTTCAGGTTAGTTACAGCAATTGTATTAACAGCCTTTTCTGTCACTTTTACATCATATGCGGAAGCGACCAAACCGTCGGCAGTTTCAGTCGTTAAAGCATAAGTTCCTGCAGATTTACCACAATTTGCTGTAGAAAGATACTCTACAGTCATATCGAATACACCCTTGTTCACTGAAGCTGCACGAGTCAATGCATCTTCAGTCATGTTAGCTACCGGATTAGTCACCTTGAAAGGCATATTACCTTTTGAATCGGACAAAACATAAGCATATTTAGTGGCATCGGCATCCTGAGGATTTACAATGGCACTTAATGTACTAGTCTGTGAAAGCAAAATAGCGTCTTTCTTATATGTTACATTATTAAATTTCACATCAGCACCCAATGCCTTACCATAGCTCATTGTAACATTAGCAGCTTTAATCCGACCGTCATCAATAGAAACCGCTTTCAAGCTTGTAATAGATGCGGCTTTGGGTAATTTGATGACAGCAGGTTCGCCTTCACCATTTTCACTCGTTGCAACGTGCAGTTCCCAGTAGCTGGTCTTATCTACGACATAAGTACTTGCTCCCATGGCAGAAATGCCAGTATCAGTGCCGACATAGTCATTCTTTTCAGCATCCCATTCGTAAGTCACCCAATTACCGGTTTCCTTACTGATAGAAGGAGCTTTAGCATTGATGCCATTTACTCCATTCTTACCTTCAGAGCAAATACCGGTATCTTCGTTGTTGATGATGAAATTTTTAGTAACTGGATCGATGGTGATTGTAGCAGCATCACCCTTATCCCCTTTATCACCTTTAATGGTTCCAATGGTGCTAGTAGTATTATCACTCCAAGTGATTGTAATACCATCACCATTTTTCACAACGTTGGTAACAAACTTACCATCGCCCACTTTTGCCTGCAAGTCGCTGATTGAAGCCTTGATACCAGTCAACTCATTGTTGATCTGATCAATGTCATCATCATAGTCCTTACAAGACGTGAAAGTTCCTGCAGTACCAACCATTAAGGCACTAAACAGGATTACACTTAGAAACTTCTTGTTCATAAT
>OWIM01001169.1_pt1 | contig 10988 bp, 7 predicted proteins | sample 1732751 | NCBI WGS metagenome assembly OWIM01 (sample SAMN05065749, study PRJEB22554) | human gut metagenome | biome: ENVO:2100002; feature: ENVO:00000062; material: ENVO:00002003 | host: Homo sapiens | place: USA
GAGATGCAGCGTAGTCTCGTGGGCTCGGAGATGTGTATAAGAGACAGCTTTGGGGCCTGTGCCTGTTTTGCGGATAAAAAGGCGCACTCCCTGCTCATAAAAAAGATATCCCTTATAAACGGCGGCTGCCGGGATTTTGTAGCCGTTAAATTCGGCCTGATTTTCATAATAGCTGAAATCGGCTCCCGCAGCATCGTCTTCGTCTATAACGGCAATATCATGATGGCGGTCAATAAGCTCCTGCATATTGTCGCCTTTAACGGCCATGTCTTCTTCGGTCCAGAGCCAGTACATCGGAGCTTTGTCTGCAATATATAATTTATCTCTGTCGAGAATTAATTGCAGAGGCAGAGTGTGAAAGCCGACAGCCTGAACTTTTGCTTCGGGATTTTCGAAAACGTTATGTTTGGCCAGCATTCCCAAAACCTGATTCTGCGAAGAGTAAGGGTGTTTTATCTCATAATCGGCAGAAACGGCGCTCCAGTATATCTGCATAACGGCACATGTTAGAAACAAATAATGCTTTCTGCTTTGGGCATAGTTCGGAAAAAACATATAAACCGAACAGAGAAAAAGTCCCCATATGAGCCCTTGGTGATAGTACATCGGGCGGACAGCAAAATAAGCGGCAATGAAAACGCTCCAAACTGTTGTAAAACGCAATACGACCGGCAAATTATTCCGCATATTAACATAAAAAGATGTGCTCATTGCCGTTTTTACCGCATAAAAAGCGGTGATAAACAAAAAAGTCAGATTCAGCATCGTATTTTCACCGGCAAAAAATGCTTCGGGAAAATGAGCCAGCACATTGTATGGATAATTTTCAATATGCTCGATTCGCATATTGTACTGCACCATATTGACCGGCAGGATCTGCCATAGCATAAGCAAGCCGCATCCGCCCAACAGACACACAGGGGCAATATATTGAAACGGCTTTCCCGAAGTCTGCCGATAGGCTTCCGAAAACCAAAACAGCCCGAGAACAGCGGCAACTGGTGCCAAAAAAGCGGCAGATTCTGCAAACAGCAGCAATGATAGTGCATATCTCCAAATATACCGATGCCTCTTTTCATAAAGCACGGCAAGCAAAATCATTGCCAGATATGCCAGACAGTAGTTGCGTGAAATGATATTGTACTGGTAAAGGAAATAATGCCCGAACGGCAACAGTATTTTATAAATCAACGGAACCCAACAGCAGAATAAAAATATACCGACCGTTATGGACATAACCACAATTGAAACATAGGTAATGTTTAATTCTTCGCCAAATATGGCAATAAGCAATTTCAGCAGTAAATGCCATAATACCGGCTGCCCCTCCTGATGCGGGATAACTGTCAAAATTTCGCTGAAACTGGCATCGCGTGCAATCAAAAAAGCCTGAACTTCGTCAGCCCATATTTCATGAAACGGGGCAATATATAAAGAAAAGGCAGTGAAACAAAACCAAATAACCGCCGCGGAGACTTTTGCTATATATGTTTCCGGAGAGATGCCGTAGCGCATTTTAAACACCTGAGAAAAGAAAAGGCGGCAGCCGTCTGGTTGCCGCCGTCTGCTATATTAGGCCAATGCGTCGGAGTTGATATCCAGATGCAAGTCTTTCAACTGCTGCTCGGAAACCGTATTCGGCGCCTGCATCAGCAAATCCTGCGCTTTGCCGTTTAACGGGAACAGGATGACATCGCGGATAATCGGTTCGTCCAAAAGCAGCATGACCGTGCGGTCAATCCCCGGAGCGCATCCTGCGTGCGGCGGCGCGCCATACTTGAATGCGTTAATCATACCGCCGAATTTGTTGTCCACGACGCTGTGGTCATATCCCGCCAGCTCAAATGCCTTGTACATGATTTCCGGTTTGTGGTTTCGGACTGCGCCGGAAGCCAATTCCACGCCGTTGCAGACCATGTCGTACTGATAAGCCAGTATCTCAAACGGATTCTTGTTCAGCAGCGCGTCCATTCCGCCCTGTGGCATGGAAAACGGATTGTGCGAAAATTCAACTGCGCCTGTTTCTTCGTTTTCCTCGTAAAACGGAAAATCGACAATCCAGCAGATGCGAAACGCGTCTTTCTCAATCAAATCCAGCTCTTCGCCGAGTTTTGTGCGGACTTTTCCTGCAAATTTGCTGATAAGCTTTTTATTGCCGCCCATAAAGACAACCGCATCGCCGTCCTTAACCCCAAACATATTTTTAAGTTCAGCCATTTTTTCTTCAGAGAAAAATTTGGCAATCCCCTTGGCGCCGTTTGCTGACAGCGCGACATATGCCATGCCGCCGAACCCTTCTTCTTTGGCAAAACCGTCCAGCTTGTCAAAGAACGAACGCGGTTTCTCTCCTGCGCCGGGGATAACAATGGCACGCAATCCCTCGCCGTTGGCAGCCTTGCCATCATAAACGCCGAACCCGGAATTGTTGAAGAAAGCGGTTGCATCCTGAATAATCAACGGATTGCGTAAATCCGGCTTGTCGGAGCCGTATTTCAGCATGGCGTCTTTAAAAGCAATACGCTGAAACGGCGCCTGGTCAACTTTTTTCCCTTCGCCGAATTCGTTGAAAATAGAACCCATAGTCTTTTCCATTACCGCAAACACATCATCCTGCGTGGCAAAAGACATTTCCATATCCAGCTGGTAAAATTCGCCCGGGCTGCGGTCGGCACGCGGATCTTCATCACGGAAACACGGTGCAATCTGAAAATATTTGTCAAAGCCCGAAACCATCAACAGCTGTTTAAATTGCTGCGGCGATTGCGGCAAAGCATAAAACTTTCCCGGATTTAAGCGGGATGGAACCAGAAAGTCGCGTGCGCCCTCCGGAGATGAAGCCGTCAAAATCGGCGTCTGATATTCCAGAAATCCCTGCTCGTTCATCAACTCGCGCATGCGTTTGATAACTTTGCAGCGCAGAATGATGTTGTTGTGGATTTTCTCGCGCCGCAAATCCAGAAAACGATACTTCAGGCGCAGCTCTTCCGGCGAGTTGTCTTCCCCGAAAACCTGTATCGGCAGAACGTCGGCCATGGAATGCAGAACGACATCGCTGACTTTTACCTCAATGTCGCCGGTCGGCATGTTTTTATTGACGCTCTCGCGCATCACAACCTCGCCGTCAACGGTAATGACGCTTTCCACCCGGATATCTTCCAGCTTCTTAAACAAATCGCTGGAGCTGTCAACTACGCACTGGGTAATGCCGTAGTGGTCGCGCAAATCGACAAAGCACAGATTGCCTAAATTGCGTTTGCGGTGGATCCAGCCCGAAAGCTTGACCTTTTGGCCTGCGTTGGCGGTTCTCAGTTCGCCGCAGGTATGAGTTCTGTATTCAATCATAAGTACCCCTGAAAAATTGTTTCAACGTCAATGCCGCCATTTTTATCCCAAATTGGCATAAATGCAAGCTAAAATTAAAAAAATCTTAAACAATCCCCCGTAAACTGCAACCAAAAGACAAGGGAACGCCCAAATGAATTTAATAGATAAGACACAAGAACTGCAGGACGCCTGTAAGATATTAAAAAAACAAAAAGTTATAGCCATAGATTGCGAATTTATCCGTGAAAAGACATTTTTCCCCATTCCCTGCCTGATTCAGGTCGGTTATGAAGACGGCGCTTTTTTGATAGACCCGTTGGCAGAAAATATGGACTTCGGCGATTTCTTTGCCCTGTTGCAAAATAAAAAAGTGCTGAAAGTTTTCCATTCCGGCCGTCAGGATATTGAGATTCTGTACAACCTTTCCGGTGTGGTGCCGACGCCGGTTTTTGACACCCAGATAGCGGCGCAGGCCTGCGGTTTGGGCGAATGTGTCAGTTATGAAAATCTGGTTAGAGCCTACTGCGGGGTGGATCTGGATAAATCCTGCCGTTTGACCAACTGGCAGCTGCGCCCGCTGAGTGCCGAGCAGTTGGAATATGCCGCGGGCGATGTAACGCATCTGATTAAATGTTATAACGAAATTGCCTCGTATCTGAAAGAAAATAAACGGGAAAGCTGGATTGCGGAAGAAATGGAAGATTTTGCCGATACGGCGCATTATGAACAAAATCCGGAAAACGCTTGGCTGCGGATTCGTCACAATGGGCACTCTTTGTCATTCTTGAATGCGTTGAAAGCTTTGGCGGAATGGCGTGAAAAAATGGCGATAGAACGCAACGTTTCCCGACAGAATATTATCAAGGATGAAACGCTGGTAAACATTGCGACAGCCTTCCCGAAAGATATGGAAGAGATGAAAAGGGTTCGCGGGGTGCGTCCGGATGTTGCCAAAAGCCGCCTTGCTAAAGAAATGACGGAAATTCTGGCATCGCTGACCGAAGACAAATTTGACCGCACACTGGGACGTGTAGACCGTGAACGCGATGTTACTCTGCCGCCAAGTCAGCATTCCCTTTGTGAAGTCCTGAAACTTTTGCTGAAGATAAAAAGTAACGACTGCGGTGTCGTATCGCGATTGATAACGTCGGAAAAGAATCTGCGCGAATACATCAAAAATCCAAAAGCTAAAAATCAGATTCTCAAAGGCTGGCGTTATGAAGTCTTTGGCAAAACGGCCGAAGAATTTCGCAAGGGAAAACTGGGAATCGTTTACGATGCGGCTTCCCGGGACATTGTAATAAAAGAGTTGTCTTAATTGCCGCTCTTCTAAGAAAAAATATAATATATATTAACTGTTAAAAGGAACTTGTAATGAAAAAAATATATTTGGCGCTTGTCGCTATGCTGATTTCGTTTAATGCCCATGCATTTATTATTTCGCCGCATGTCGGTTTGGATTATGTTTCCGCCACGCCGAACGGATTTGGCGATATTGACAGCCTGAACGGCGGCGCAGTCAGTGCCGGCGTAAAAGTTTTAGGCTTTTTATCCGTAGAAGGATATTATCAGCAGTATGCGTCAACCGATGCTTTCGGCGGCAGCAAAACAAAACCTGCGGCATACGGCATAGATTTGGTTTCCGATACGTTGAATCTCGGCGTAGTAGAGCTGTTAACGACCGTGGGATATGGTAAATATACATTGGACGGCGGTAACCTGAACAAAAAAATGGAAGATTTTGAAGGCACCGCCTATCGTGCCGGTTTCGGTGCACAGTTTAATCCGACCGATAACATTGGTATCCGCGCTATGTACCGTTATGTATTCCCGGAAGACGATACGTTTAAGAAGAATATCCAGGAATTCACCGTCGGCATCCGATATTATTTCTTTTAGTATGCTGATGTCAATTGGAGCAGAAAAAATAGAGCGGGGAATGCCCCCGCTTTTTCTGTATTTTCAGACGTCAAGGGAAAGCCTCCGGAATTTATGCTGCGATTTATTTTTGCGGCGGCAGAATTTCAATCCAATAACCGTCCGGATCCTCAATGAAATAAATTCCCATCGCCTCGTTGACAAAACAAACCCAGCCGTTTTTCTGATGAAATTTCAATGCTTCCTGATAATTGTCTGCCGTTATTGCCAAGTGAAATTCGCACTCGCCCAAATCGTATTTCTGCGGATGGTCTTTCAGCCAGGTCAGTTCCAGCCGGAATCCGGTTTTGCCGTCGCCGAGATAAACGATGATATAAGAGCCGTCTTCGGCCTCAATCCGTCCGTTTTCTTTTAACCCCAGTGCTTTCTCATAAAAGGCAAGGCTTGTTTCCAGATTCGTAACGTTAAAATTGAAGTGATTAAAACAAAATGCCATTTTCTTATCCTTTCTTTATCATATAGGCTTTGGCAACTTATATCTTTTGGTTACAATAGCCGGATATTTCCGCATTTTTACGGGATTTTTTCAAAATGCCGGAAATTATCCTGTTTTGCAATAATTTTCTTGCTTAATTCAAAAAAATAAACTAACCTCAAAATAGGATTTGTTCTCTAGAAAAGGATAAATCCGAGGGCCTAGAAAACCCTTTATAAATACAAGTTAGTCGTGCGCACACGACTTTAAAAATAGTGCCGACGTCATACCTCCGTATGGGGTGGATGTCGGTGAATAAGGCTCTGCCCCAATAAGCCGAGCCGTCTTAACTTGTATACGGTTTTCTAGCATCCGCCCGCCTTTAGCTTTCTAAAGCGGGTTTTTTGTTTGAACTGAATAATGAAATAGCGCTATTATATACTAAATATGAACGATAAAGGAGAAAACCATGATAACAGCCGAAGAAAGAAAAGCCATCTGTGAGGCTCGCGAATTCAATGATAAATTACTGCAGGGGATAGCCGATTATACGGTTGTCCGGATGAAAAATAATCCCTATTGCCGCCGGATTCTGGAAGGCGCAAATTATCAGGAATTTGTAAGTTCGCCGCGACGTCCGGATTATTTTGATGAAAATCATTTTTATTTGGAAAGAGTTTATGTTGGTCATCATAGCGGCGGTGCCGGCGGGCATTGCACCAAAGAAATAATGGAGGAAGATCCGACTGCGCCGACCCGTGATGCAGTCTATTTAAATCGGTATGATCAGATAGGTTTTCTTATTGATGCCTTGGAAATTATGGCTAGCCGGGGAGATGAAACCGCCAGAGAGTTTTTAACCCGTGAAATTCCGCCGCGCCCTCATTCTTCCGAGCATAAATTTATGGAAATGCAGAAATTAACTGAACTTTGCGCAATAAATAATCCTTCGGGAGAAAAACGTCTGAATAACATATGGCGTTATGAGCAAATAAAAGATGATATCCAGAATAAGATGTTTGAAGACAGCCAATTCAAAGGTGATTTGATGGATTTAACATCAGATCTAATACTAAATGAAGTTGCGCACGAATGTTCGCATGCCAACCAAATGAATTTCGGTACCAAATGGCAGGCGCAGGAAAGTCGGTCGCTCTATGGCAAAAAGGCGGATGAAAAGGAAGAGGAGAACATAAAAATAGTGAAAAAAGAAATCGAAAGGGAACATAAAAAATGGTCCAAAGAAAAACAAATTGATGGCTATTGCCTGGATGCTATAGCCGAAGCAGGAGTCATGGCGCATAGCTATATAGCCATGCTGTCGGTAAATTCCGATAAGGCGGCTATAGAAAAGATAAACAATTTCCTATACGCCCAGCGTCTTTCCGAGGCCGATAAAATGAAGGAAATCAGTGAGGAAGAACGCGCCGCAATGTTTGCCATGGAAAACGGCGCCTACACGCCGGACGCTGTAAAACGGCAACAAAAACTGGCGCGGCAGATTTTTACGAATATTTGTAAAGAATTCGTACCGAAGCAAGTTAAAAAAGCAGATAAAAACGCACAACCGGATTATAATATGGACGGAAGTTTTCAGGAAATAAAAGGCTCATATCAGGAATATATTTTCGGCTCAATTGACGAATACATCGCCGCAATTCCGGAACCGGGTCTGAATAAAGAACGCACCAGGGAACTGAAAGAATTTGTTGCCGCTCGCGATGGGAAAAACAAAGAAAGTATCAAAAAACTGAAAGAATTTATTGCCGCCCGCGATGGGAAGAACAAAAAAAGCAGCAAAGAGGCGAAAAAATTTGTCGCCGGCCACGACGGGAAAGACAATTCCCCCATAAATCAAATGTTATTAAAGAAATTTAACAGCAATGACCGTTAAGAAGAAAGAAAATAATCTAATAAGAAAAAGCGCCCCGTTAGGAGCGCTTCTCTTCTACTCTGCTATATCGCCTTTTTGACTTCTTCAAAAGCCTGTTGCAATTTGCTAGCATCAGGGCCTCCCGCCTGAGCCATATCCGGTCTGCCGCCGCCGCCTTGTCCGCCGACTGCTGCCGAGGCAATTCGCACCAGGTCAACCGCAGAATATTTGTTTGTCAGGTCTTTGGTAACACCAACGACAATAGATGCTTTGCCGTCTTTATCGGTTGCCAGAACCATAACGCCCGAACCGATGTTTTGGCTCATCTCGTCAATAAAGGCTTTCAATTCCTTCGGATGAACGTCCGGGATAACCTTGCCGATAAATTTCACGCCGTTGACAACTTCCGTTTCGCTGCTCTTTGCCGCACCGCCGCTGGCCAGCGTTTTCTTGAGGTTAAACACTTCCGCTTCCAGCTTTTTCTTTTCTTCCAGCAGGTTGCCGATACGTGCTTCCAAATCGTTGATGTTGGTTTTCAGCGTGTTGCAGGCACAATGCAGCTTATCTTCCATCGCATCGACATATTCTTCCGCGCCTTTGCCGGTAACGCATTCAATACGCCGTACGCCGGCCGATACCGCAGATTCGGAAATGATGTTGAAATAGCCGATTTCTCCGGTGTCGCAAACGTGCGTTCCGCCGCACAACTCGCGCGAATAAACTTCTCCGTCTTTTTCCATCGTAACCACGCGAACCTCTTCGCCGTATTTTTCGCCGAACAATGCCATTGCGCCGGTTTTAACGGCTTCATCCTGATTCATCAATACCGTGTTGACATGATAATTGGCACGGATGGCCGCATTAACCATATCTTCGGCCAGCTTTAGTTCGTCTGCGGTGATTTGCTTCGGGTGTGAAATGTCAAACCGCATTCTGTCCGCCGCAACCAGCGATCCTTTTTGCGTAACATGTTCGCCTAAAATCGTCCGCAACGCTTTGTGTACCAAATGCGTAACCGAATGGTTAGCGCAAATCTGTTTCCGATTCGTTTCGTTGACTTCAAAAGATGCAAAGCCTTCAACTTTAACTTTGCCTTCAATCATGCGGCAACAATGAACGAAAACCGTATCCAGCTTACGCTTGGTGTCATAAACTTCCGCTTTGAAGCTTTTGCCGCAGATAATGCCGGTATCGCCGACCTGCCCGCCGCATTCGCCGTAAAAAGGCGTCTGGTTGGCAACCAGATAAAATTCGCCGCTTTTCACACTGTCAACTTCTTTGCCGTCCTGAACCAAAGCCTTGACAATGCCGTCGCTCTTGGTCGTCTTATAGCCTAAAAATTCTGTTCCGCCGATTTTTTCTTTAACTTCGAACCAAATTTTTTCGGTGCCGGCATCGCCCGACCCGGCCCAGTTCTTGCGTGCTTCTTCTTTCTGCTTGGCCATTGCTGCATCAAACCCGGCAACGTCAACTTCAATTCCTTTGCCTTTTAACGCATCTTGCGTCAAATCAAGCGGGAAGCCATAGGTATCATACAGTTTAAATGCCGTTTCGCCGTTGAGCGTGTCGCCTTTGGTTAGCTGCGAGGTTTCGTCGTCCAGCAGGCGCATGCCTTTGTCCAGCGTCTTGCCGAAACGGGTTTCTTCTGCCTTGATGGTTTCCGTAATCAGTTTATCAAAGCGGTAAAGTTCCGGATAGGCCTCGCCCATTTCTTTCTGCAAAACCGGCAGCAGCTTGTAAATCATCGGCTCTTTTACTCCGAGCATATAAACATGGCGCATCGCCCGCCGCATAATCCGCCGCAGAACATAACCGCGTCCTTCGTTGGAAGGCAGTACGCCGTCGGCAATCAAAAAGCTCATTGCCCGCAGGTGGTCGGCAATCACGTTGTGCGATGCCTGTAGCGGTCCTTTCGGGTCGGTGTTGGCCATATCCGCAATCGCCTTAATCAGATGCTGGAACGTGTCAATATCAAAATTGGAATGCACACCCTGCAGAATGGCGGCGATTCGCTCCAGCCCCATACCAGTATCAATAGACGGCTTTTTCAGATTAATTCTGGAACCGTCCGGCAAATCTTCAAATTGGTCAAACACCAGATTCCAAATCTCAATAAAACGGTCGCCGTCTTCTTCCGGTGTTCCCGGCAGCCCGCCCCAGACTTCCGGTCCGTGGTCGTAAAAAATCTCCGAGCAGGGACCACAGGGGCCGGTGTCGCCCATCTGCCAGAAGTTGTCTTTGGTGGCAATGCGGATAATCCGCTCGTCGGGCAGCGCCGATACTTTCTTCCAGATGTCATAAGCCTCGTCGTCGGTATGGAAAATCGTAACCGCCAGCTTTTCTTTCGGAATCATAAATTCTTTCGTCAGCAGTTCCCAGGCATAATAAATTGCCTCTTCCTTAAAATAATCGCCGAACGAGAAGTTGCCGAGCATTTCAAAAAACGTATGGTGGCGCACATCATAGCCGACGCTGTCCAAATCATTGTGCTTGCCGCCTGCGCGTACGCTTTTTTGGGAAGTTGCGGCTCGCGTATAATCTCTGGTTTCGTTGCCTGCCAAAATGTTTTTGAACTGTACCATGCCTGAATTTGTAAACATCAGAGTCGGGTCATTGTCAGGAACAAGCGAAGATGCCGGCACGATTTTGTGTCCGTTCTTCGCAAAATAATCCAAGAAAGTTTTTCTTATTTGATTAACGCTGGTCGTCATTGTTTTTTTCTTCCCAAAAATTAAATTAAACTTTTAACCGCATAAAACTACAGCGGTTTTTTGCTGATGTCCAGTTTAAATTTAACAGGGAAACCGATTCTTTTGTTTTTTGCAAAAACTGACCTAGTTCAGCATAACGACGAAGATATTCAGGTATGTAGCGAAAAGCAGCCATAAAAGATACGGAACCGTCAACGCAAACGCCCATTTGTTGATAAAGAAAAACGTATGCATCATCAACGCTGTAACGATATCCAGCAGGACGATGACAATCGCCGACGCGGTAAGCTGTTCCATATAAAAAAAGCTGAATGTCCATAAAATCTGCAAAAACAGCTGACTGACAAACAGGGCATTCGCATCTTCAAACTGTTCCAAAGTCTTGCGTGACCTGAGCACAATGTAAAAGCTCAAAAACAACAAAACGTAAATTCCGCTCCACGCATAAGAAAAGTAATGGTTTTCGGGCGTTCCGGGCGGAATGTCGAGCGTATCGTAAAAAGAAATCATGCCCTGTTCGGTAAAATACCGGGCCAGCAGCGCCGTAATCAAAACCAATACAAAACTGTAGAGTCCCTGCATAAGTTTAAGTGCCATCTTATCCTCCATATTTGCGGCTTTATAACCATATATGCTCCATTTGAGAAAAAACATCACTGCCGTAAAAATATAAAAAAATAAATTGCAATTTTAAATAAAAAGCATATAAACAAAAGTAGAACAAAAT
>OWIM01001171.1_pt1 | contig 10954 bp, 8 predicted proteins | sample 1732751 | NCBI WGS metagenome assembly OWIM01 (sample SAMN05065749, study PRJEB22554) | human gut metagenome | biome: ENVO:2100002; feature: ENVO:00000062; material: ENVO:00002003 | host: Homo sapiens | place: USA
GTCTCGTGGGCTCGGAGATGTGTATAAGAGACAGGAATATAGTGATATAGTAAACTCATTAAATTTTTTCGGATAAAATTATGAAAGGAAAAAAGAAAAACGAAACGTTTTCGGAAGATTCGGCAGGCGTGAACCCCGTCGAAGAAAGCGGAAAAGTTGCGGAAACAATTGAAGAAAACACCCCTGTCGGGGACGAGTTTGCGATACTCGACGGCAAAGACGCGATTGCGATTCAGCAAAAGAAGCCGAAAATCCTTGCGATAAGCAAAGCGTCGGTGATTATATCCGTCGTGGTTGTCGTGCTGCTTATTATTGCGTCGATTGTGCTTGCCTACACGTTGCCGCTCGGTCAGTACGAAAGAAGCACGGACGCAGATGGCAACGTTTATATCAGCGGCGATTATCACGAAGACCCGTCGCTTGGGCGGCTTCCCTGGTGGAAAGTACTGCTTTCGCCGTTTCTGGTGCTTGGCGGCAGCGGCACGCTGACGCTTGTCGCGATATTGTTCATGCTTGTCGTAATCGGCGCGGTATTCAACGCGTTGGACAAAACCGACGTGCTTGTTTACATGGTGGAATCCATACGCCATAATTACGGTCATAAGCGATATCTTTTGTTGTTTTTGTTGCCTCTGGCGTTTATGTTTCTCGGCACGACGTCGGGCATGAGCGAGGAAGTGATACCCATCGTGCCGGTTGCGGTGATTTTAAGCTATGGTCTCGGTTGGGACGCGCTGATAGGGCTTGGGTTTTCGGTGCTTGCGGCGGGGCTCGGTTTTATGGCGGGCGTGGTAAACCCGTTCAACGTCGGTATCGCTCAGTCGATTGTCGGCGTGCCCATGTTCAGCGGAATCGGTATAAGGATTCTGACGTTTGTGCTGTGTTACGTCATACTTATGGCGTTTATGTTCCCGTATGCGAAAATGCTTGACAAAAAGCCGCAGCGTTCGCCCGTATATAAGGAAGATCTGAAAAGGAAAGAAAATTTCGATTTTGAAAATCGTCCGTTCGTATACGACGCGGGAAAATCAAAGGCTCTCAAATTCTTTGCGGGCTGTATGATCGCAATCGTGTTTTTTGCGGTGCTTTCGATATTTTTACAGGGGGCGTATATACCCGCGCTCGGCAGTTTCAAACTTGCGGATTATATATTGTATATCACCGTCGTGATTTACATAATCGGCGGCGTGGTGGCGTGCGTTTACAGCGGACTTAAAGGCAAAGCACTTGCAAAAGAAATGCTGAAAGGTGCGCTGACGCTGCTGCCCGTAACGGGAATGGTGCTTATTGCCAGCAGCGTACGCTATATTATCGAGGCGGGACACGTCATGGATACCATATTGTATCACACGATAAACGCGGCGAAAGGGCAAAACCCCGCGGTGCTTATTCTGATAATATACCTTGTCGTTCTGATTTTCGAGCTGTTCATTACGTCGGGGAGCGCAAAGGCGTTTCTGCTTATGCCGATGATCGGCGCGATATGTTCGCAACTTGGCATCAACCCGCAGGTTGCGGTGCTGGCGTTCACTTTCGGCGACGGCATCGTCAACGTATTCATGCCGACCAACGCGACGCTTTTACTGACGCTCGGACTCACGACGGTAACTTATCCGAAATGGTTCAGGTGGGCGGGTCCGATACTTCTCACGGTGTTCGGAATGACAATCGGAATATTGATGCTTGCACAATTCGTCATATTCACATAAAAACAAACAAGAATACTTTTTGACAAGATTCCGCCCGAAAAGGCGGTTTTTTGTTGCGAGAAATCCTAATTATAATTAAATATATTGTTTTGTTATCTTTACGCTCGCAAACGCCGCGTGCAATATGGTATAATCTCAAAGTATGTTTAAGTTGCTTCGTCTGTTAAAGCCCGACGCGGGCAGAATAGTGCTGGTCGTATTTTTGACGCTGATAACCTCGGCGGCAAGTCTTGCGTTGCCGTATCTTATGAGTTATATCGTGGAATACGGTATCGGCGGGCAGAATATGACGGTTACGCTTGCGTGTTCCGGGATAATGCTCGGCGTGTCGATAATGGGGCTTGTCGTGGGCATTTTGTCCTACAAAATCTCGGCGGGCGTCGTCAGCAGATATTCAAAGACCTTGCGCGAAGTAATTTTCAAAAAGGTAAACACGCTCAATCCCGACCAGCTCAATCACTGGGGCACGGGCGCGCTCATAACGAGAAGCACAAACGATATCTGGCTTCTGGAAGAGTGCGCGAGTATGCTTATGCAGGGCGTCATCAGTATTCCCATTCTGGTGCTTGGCGGAAGCGCGCTGGCGTTTCTTGCCGATCCGTGGCTTGCGCTTATCATGTTCACGTTCGTGCCGGTCGTCGTGACGGTGCTGTATTTCGTCGTGCGTCGCATTATGCCTCTTTGGGAAAAGAGCGACGAATACATCGACAAACAAAACAGCATTATCCGCGAAAGGTTGACGGGTATCCGCGTTATCCGCGCGTTCAACAGGGAAGACCGCGAGTGCGACCGCGCCAACGAAGCCACGCTCGTCATGGCGAAAAACATCATAAAAGCCAATGTAAATATGGGGCTTCTTACGCCGGTTATCATGCTGGGGCTTAACCTTGTCACGATTCTTATCCTGTACGTCGGCGCAAAGCTTATGCAGGGCGGAAAGTCGGCGGTTACGGGGGCGGATATTATCGCGATCGTGCAGTACGTCGCGCTTGTCATGAACGGCATTATGATGTTTGCGATGATGCTTGCGTTTTTGCCGAAAGTCGCCGTAAACAGCAGACGTATCAACGAGATTCTGGAAACGGAAGTTCAAAAAGAACCCGACGACGAAAACCTGCCCGCTTTTTCGGGCGCACTTAAATTTTCGCACGTCGATTTCAGATACGAAGGGGCGTCGGAGAACGCGTTGAGCGACGTGTCTTTCGATATCGCGCCCGGCGAAAAGGTTGCGTTCATCGGCGGTACGGGCAGCGGAAAAAGCAGCATCGTCAAACTTATTATGAAGTTTTTTAACCCGACTTCGGGCGAAATATCCTACGACGGAAAATCCGTGTCGGAAATCAGCGGAAAACGCGTCAGAAACAACGTGACGTGCGTGCTTCAAAACGCCACGATATTTTCGGGCACGATCGGCAGCAACGTCAGAATGTCGGCGGCGGACGCTTCCGACGAACAAGTGTACGACGCGCTGAAAATCGCGGAACTGAAAGGATTTGTCGAAAACCTCGAAACGGGGCTCGACTACGAAATACTAAGCGGCGGCAGTAATCTGTCGGGCGGTCAAAAACAACGTCTGTCGATTGCGCGCGCAATGCTTAAAAAAGGTTCGATTTATCTTTTCGACGACAGTTTTTCCGCGCTTGACTTCCTGACCGAAGCGCACGTCAAGGAAAACCTCGATAAAACCCTTTCGGGGAAAACGAAAATCGTTATGACGCAACGCGCGTCGACGGCGGCGTCGGCGGACAAAATATTCGTCCTGGACGAAGGGCGCATCGTCGGGAGCGGAACGCACAAAGACCTGCTTTCGTCGTGCAGACAATATCGTGAAATTTACGAGTCGCAGACAGGACAAAAGGTCGAAGGAGGCGCAGTATGAAACGGTTTCGAAGCGGCGACAAAATGACGAAAAACGAAACGAAAAGCATAATTCTGCGCCTTGTCCGAGAAATCGGCAGAATCAAATGGGGCATGGTGTTGGTGTGCGTATTAAGCGCGCTTACGATGGCGGCAAACATCGCCGCGCCCAAGTTCTTGTCGGACGCTCTGGACGTCCTGAACGCATATAACGGGACGGGCGATCTTGTCGGACAAATCAAAAACACACTCATACTTCTTATCATCATATATACGGCGTATTCGGTGCTGAGTTACGTCGAAATGCTGTCGTCGAACAAGATTGTCAGCATGCACTTTACGGCGGGACTTCGCATGGATATGTCCACGAAAATCAAGTACCTGCCCGTGTCTTACGTCGACAGGACGGAGGCGGGGCAACTTCTTGACAGAATGACGGGCGACGTGTCGCAAATGGGCAACAGTATACATAGTATTGTCGAAACGCTTTTAATGGGCATTTTGCAACTTCTGACGATTATCGTTATGATTTTCACGATAAACTGGGTGTTTGCGCTGATTGTTATCGCGTTTGTTCCTGCTTCGGTTGTCGTGTCGTACGTCATCGCAAAGAAGAGCGAACCTTATTTCGATAAGATGTTCAAATCGTCCGGCGAGATTTATCAGGTTGTCGAGGAAACGTATTCAGGGTATCAGACGATAAAAAGCTACAACGTGGAAAACCGCCAGGAAGAAAAGCACGCGCGTGTCAACGACGAAATGTGCAAGGCGGAAGAAAGGGCGACGTTCCTATCGTCGATAATCACGCCCGTCGTGTCGCTCACGAACAATATCGCCTACGTCGCGATATGTTTAATCGGCGCGTATTTCGCAATCGAAGGTATGAAAATCGGCGGCGACGTAGTCAGCGTCGCGGACATTATCGCCGTCGTCATTTACGCAAAAATGTTTTCGTCCCCGCTTGAAAGAATCGCCGGCGCGATAAGCAGTATTCAAAGGGTTGCATCGGCGTCGAAAAGGGTATACGAGGTGCTTGATGAACCCGAAATGGACGTAAGGGAAGGCGAGATGCCCGAAAATGTTCAGGGCGTCGTCGACTTCAACCACGTCGCGTTTTCTTATAATCCCGAAAACCCGCTTATCAAAGACATGAATATCCACGTCGAAAAAGGGCAAAAGGTGGCGATCGTCGGGCCTACGGGCGCGGGCAAAACCACAATCGTCAATCTTCTTATGCGATTTTACGATCCGAACTCCGGCGAAATAATAATCGACGGCACGGACACGGGCAAAGTCTCGCGCGAAAGCGTAAGGGGCTGTTTCTCGATGGTGTTGCAGGATACCTGGCTTTTCGGCGGCACGATTTACGACAATATCGCTTATGGCAAAGACAACGTTTCGCGCGAAGAAGTTATCGCCGCCGCCAAATCCGCGCACGCCGACGGCTTTATAAGGATGCTGCCCGACGGCTACGACACCGTCGTCAACGAATCGCTCACAAACCTTTCGGGCGGACAAAACAGTTGCTGACGATCGCAAGGGCGTTTTTGTCGGACAGACCTTTGCTGATTCTTGACGAAGCGACAAGTTCGGTCGATACCCGCACGGAACTTCTGATACAGGGCGCAATGGACAAACTCATGCGTAAGAAAACTAGTTTCGTCATCGCCCACAGGCTTTCGACAATCGTCAACGCCGACGTGATTCTTGTCATCAAAAACGGCGACGTCGTGGAATCGGGCACTCACGAAGAACTGCTTAAAAAGAACGGTTTCTATGCCGAAATCTACAACGCCCAGTACAATTTCTCATAAATCAACCGGACAAGCAATTCTTACGGTGACGGAAATTTAATTCAAAAAGCAGACGAAACGGCAATTCCTAAACGGCGGGATTGCCGTTTTTCATTGTCGGTTTTTAATGGTTTCGGATAAAAAATGTAAACGAAAGTTGTTGTTATTTTCACAAAGTAATGTTATTATAGTAATGTATAAGGGTCAGTGTTCCCTTTTTCAGGAGGAAAATATGAAGGCGAAGAAGAAACTTATCGGCATTCTGCTTGTAATAGTGGTGATTGTTTTGAGCCTTGGCGTGCTTACCGCATGCGGCGAAACCCCGGGCGAAACGTCGAAGAATAAGAAGGCTGTCGTCATTTGTACGGCGTTGCTTTCGGGCGGGCTGTACGACACGAAGACGAACGAGGCAATCTGGGATCCCGTTGCCGAAGGCGTTTATTTCCAGCAGGTGTTCCCCGGCGGGGATATGATGGGACTTGTCATGGCGGTGCTTACCGACAAAACGACGTACGACTTAATCGACGGCATTATGAAGTACAAGGACGAATCCGTCGAAAACTTATTATGGCAAATCACGCTTGACGAGCAGGGCAAAAGCAACAATCCGAATCTGCGCCCCGCAAACGTGCGCCCCACAACCGCGGACGGCACGTTCAAGTCAACGCTGTATAACGATTCCGGCGAAGTCGTCGACGGATACGGCGCATACACGGCAGGCGAAAAAATTCAATACGGCGCAATCGCCGCGTATCGTCAGCAATGCCTGGACCTGCAAGCCAGATACGAAAAGCAGGGCTGGGACGTCGTCGTTTTCAACTATGACTGGCGCATCGACAACAGGATCAATTCCGAACTTCTTGAACAATTCATTCAGACCAACGGCTGGGAAGAAGTAATTCTCACGTCGCACAGTATGGGCGGCCCCGTCGTTGCGGGATATATCGCAAGACTTCAAAACAAGTGGTTGGACGCGGAAGCGAAAAACCCCGGACAAACCGACGTCAAAAAACCGAACCAGATCATTCGCTCGTATCGCGCGTTCTCGCCTGCAACGGCGGGCTCTCTTGACGCGATTTATTATCTTGACGATCCCATCGGAGCGGTTGCCGACGTTGTAAACGGAACGGTCGGCGACACCCTCGGCGGCGTTGTTCTGGGCGTCGACGCGATTTCGGAAGGAATAAAGAAACTTGCGGGACCGCTTGCACAGAACCTTACTTCCGTAATGCAACTTCTGCCGTTCCAGACCTTTGCGGATTCCGATTATTACGGCGAGAACGAAAGCCCCGTTTACGTTGACGGCGTACCCGTGAAAGATATGTACGAATGGTACTGCTCGCGTCCCTGGGCGCACACCAGCGACTGGAAACCGGACGTCGACGGCATTTACGACAAGCTTAAACCCGGCATGAAAACCCTGCCGGCATACTGGGATTCCTTCTATGTCAAAGAAAGTGTGAACGACAAAGACGCCAACGTTTACGCGCCCGAACTCGTGAACACGACTTATTGCCTGGGCGTCGGATACAACACCAAAAAGAGCGTGCAAATCGTGACGAAAGACACCGACGCCGTTAAGGTCAACAAGGTTACTTACGAAATGTGGGACACCAGAAACCATAAGTACGACACGCCGCTTACCAGCATCGAATATTATTCCTACGACCACAAAGCGATACTTTTTGGCGACGGCGACGGAACGATGCCCACCAACGCATGCCTCGGCGGACTTAACTACAATGGCGACAAGACGATAAGCAACACGAAAGGCAGCCGCGCGATTTATCCCTTGCCGGAAGCGCGCCAGACCACGACGATTTGCTACTATAACACGGACCACGGTACCGTCGGCGGATATTGGGACGTCCTGAAATGGGACTTCTACGAGATGATTGACAAGATTATCGTCGAAGACGAAATAAATCCTTTCTTTTAAGCCTTGATTATCAACGAAAGCACGCGCTTGCCGCGTGCTTTTTTGTTGCTCTTTTTCAAAAACCAAATTTTCTTACAAGTGTATAAAATTTAGGTAAATAATAAGTAATAATTATATTCTTGCAATAAAGACTATATTTATGTATAATAAGAAACGTAATGAAAAAGAAGGAAGTAAAAAAACTCAATAAAATCGACGCGCAGGCAGTGCATAAGAAGCGCGCCCTTATCACGGAAAAAATAAGGGAATCTTTCGTATCGACCTTGCCGATAATCATCATAGTTGCGATAATGTGTCTGTCGATACAACCTGTGCCGGCGGGCTTATTGTTGTCGTTCCTTATCGGCGCGTTGCTGATAATCGTGGGAATGGGGCTGTTCACGCTTGGTGCGGACACGTCCATGACGCCGATCGGCAGCCGCATAGGCACGACTCTTACGAAGTCGAAAAACCTGCCGCTTATTTTGTTTGTGAGCTTTATTCTGGGCGTTGCGATAACGATTGCGGAGCCCGACCTTCAAGTTCTTGCGGAAACCGTGCCGCACATCGACGGCAAAGTCCTGCTGATTACGGTGGGCGTCGGCGTAGGGTTGTTCCTTGCGGTGTGCATGCTCAGGACGATTCTGGGCATAAGGCTCAAATGGCTTATTCTTGCGTTTTACATAATCGTATTCGTCCTTGCGGCGTTTGCCGACAAAAACTTTTTGTCGATTGCTTTCGACTCGGGCGGGGTAACGACGGGTCCGATGACGGTGCCGTTTATCCTTGCGCTCGGCATAGGCGTCGCGAATATCCGAAGCGATAAAAAGGCGGAAGCGGACAGTTTCGGTCTTGTCGCGTTATGTTCGATAGGGCCGGTGCTTGCGGTGCTGATTTTGGGGTTCTTTTACAAGGGGCAGGGCGTTGCGGACGTGAACCTTCCGTTCATCCCGGAAACGACGACCGAAATGGGGCTGGAATACCTGAAAGCGTTCCCCGCATATATGAAAGAAATGGCGATTGCACTGTCGCCGATTATCGTACTGTTTTTGATTTTCCAGGTGGCTGCTTTCAAGATGAGCAAAAAGAGTTTTTTGAAAACGCTCATCGGTATTCTTTACACATACGTGGGTTTAGTGTTGTTTTTGACGGGTGTAAACGTCGGTTTCTCGCCGCTGGGGTTATATCTCGGTCAGCAACTGTACAGCGGCTGGACGCAATATATTCTCATTCCCGTGGCAATGCTTATGGGCTGGTTCATTATTTCCGCCGAGCCCGCGGTATTCGTCCTTGAAAAGCAAATCGAAGACGTGAGTTCGGGCGCAATCCCCGGAAAAGCGATTAAACTGAGCCTGTCGATTGCAATCGCGTTGGCGATGGGGCTTTCGATGATCCGCGTCCTTACGGGGATATCGATACTCTGGTTTATCGTGCCGGGTTATCTCGTCGCGCTTATACTGATGTTTTTCGTCCCCGACATATTCACGGCAATCGCGTTCGACTCGGGCGGGGTTGCGTCAGGACCGATGACTGCGACGTTCATGCTGCAATTTTTCATCGGCGTATGTTCGGCGCGCGGCGGCAATATATTAAGCGACGCTTTCGGTGCGGTCGCACTCGTTGCGATGATGCCGCTTATTTCCATTCAGATCACCGGTCTTGTTTACAAGAAGAAGAAACAACGCGCGGAACGCGTAGCCGAAGTCGTTTACGGCGACGACGATATTATCGAACTGTGGGGGAACTGATATGTACTTTGTAATCTCGGTAATCAATCCCAACGGATTGTCGATTCTGAATAACATTTGTCAACGGCTGGAAATCCCCGTGATTCTGTCGCTTATCGGCCACGGCACCGCGTCGCAGAAGATACGCGATTTGTGGGGGATCGAGTCCACCGATAAAAGAATCCTTTTTGCGGTCGCGGACGAAAACAAAACGAAGTCGCTCATCACGGAAGAACGACGCCGTCTTTACATCGACGCACCCGGCAACGGCATTGTGATTTCCGTCCCGATTAAAAGCGTCGGCGGCGGCAGCACCCTCAATTTTTTGAACGGAGGAAACAAGTATATGAAAGCACCCGATATAAATTTTGAATACGAACTCATTCTCGTGATTGCAAACGAAGGGCATACCGACGCCGTTATGGACGCCGCAAGGGCTGCGGGCGCGGGCGGCGGCACCGTTATCCACGCAAAGGGTACGGGCGGCATGGGCACCGAGAAATTCTTCAACGTGTCGATTGCAAGCGAAAAAGAAATCATTATCATCGTTGCGAAAAAGGAAAAGAAAGCGGACATTATGCGCTCCATCGTAACGACGGCGGGCGCGGGCACCGATGCAGGCGCGATAGTTTTCTCTCTTCCCGTTTCCGACGTCGAAGGGTTCAGACGGAACGACGATAACGCCGAAATTCCAAAAGCCGAACAAAAAACAGAACAAGCAGAATAAGTTAAGGCCCTCCTATTTTGCGGGAGGGCTTGATTATTTTCTTATTCGGTGGTAAAATATAGACATAATTTACGCTAGGTGGGATATGTTGGATTTCGAAAAACACAAACAGGCAGGGGAAAATTATTTATCTTTCGACGTTGAAAAGAACTTATGCTTCCCGATGCATTGCAACGAAACGTACGAGTTTTTATACTGTAACGACGGGCTTGCAAACGTTACCGTGCTGGACAGAATTTATCGTCTTCGCGCGGGGAAATGTATGGTAATTCCGCCAAAGTTCGCGCACGCTTACGAAACGCCCGATTACAGCAACGTTTTCATCTGCAAGTTTTCAAAGGATTGGGTTCCCGACTTTTACGAAAAGCACGACGGCTACATCGCGACTTTTCCCGTTTTCTCGATAGATTTTGCGGAATCGCTGACAAGGAAAATGCCCCTTGTTACCAACACGTTCAAGCAAAAAGCCGTTTTGTATCATATTCTTGCGGAGTTCGAGACGCACACGGCGTTTATCCCCGTCGACAAAAAGAAGGTGGACGTTTTGAACGCAATCGCGAAATACGTTTCGCACAACTTCACGGAAGATATAAGCCTGAAAGACCTGTCCGACAAAATGGGATATTCTTACAATTATCTTTCGGCTGTTTTCAACGAATATTTCGGCGCGAATTTTTCCGACGTCGTGAATATTTACCGCATAAATTACGCAACCGATCTGTTGTATTCGACCACGCTTTCCGTCGCGGAAATCTCAAAAAAGGCGGGTTACGACATCGTGCGTAGCTTCCCGCAACTTCCAGAAATACAAAGGAAAGTCGCCGCGCGACGCCCGCGAGTTCGTGAAAGAAGGCATTATCGTTGATGTCTGACGGTTTTTTTGCGGTTTTTACTGTATATTTTTGGTTGTTTGTATAGTAAAAAAAATAAAGACGTCGTTTGTTTGAAAAGAGCGTCGTTTTTATGATATGATTATCATATAAATATAAAAAGCCACACAATAAGTAATCCCAAAATTATTTTTAATTACCCTTAAGCATTCTTTCCTTCGCCCTTTCGATTTAGCAGAAATTCCATCTTCCATATGAATAGCAACAATAGGATTTACACAACAAATGACTTTCCTATGCTCTATATACAGATTCTGATTCAAGTTAAAATCCGAAAATATTTTATCTGTCTCTTATACACATCTGACGCTGCCGACGATCTTACGCGTGTAG
>OWIM01001174.1_pt1 | contig 10947 bp, 9 predicted proteins | sample 1732751 | NCBI WGS metagenome assembly OWIM01 (sample SAMN05065749, study PRJEB22554) | human gut metagenome | biome: ENVO:2100002; feature: ENVO:00000062; material: ENVO:00002003 | host: Homo sapiens | place: USA
GGCAGCGTCAGATGTGTATAAGAGACAGGTGGCAGGCTACTGGGTGGCCCTTGTCACACGCCGTGCGGACCAGTTCCGTATGAACAGACTGAAAGACACCTTTAAGGAAAGAGCGGAGAACACGGCTGTTGAAGTCGCCGACGGGATCCTGGTAAAGGAGTCTGTAGAATATACGAACAGGACATGGAGTGACAATCTGATGTATCTTCCATATCCTGATATGGATTCCCAGAAAAACCCGAATCTGGTAAGGTGATTTTTTATTTTAAGCCAGAGGGCACCCGCCAATCACCAGTTGATTGGCGGGTCGCTCCTCTGATTTTCAATGTATAATTTTTTAATATCATGTACTAAATTTTGAATTGTTTTTTCCGTGTTCTCTGCTCCTGCCTTTCCGGTCATATGTTTTCGGAAAGAAGGGTATGTGACCTGCACGTGACTTTTGAGCTGATAGGGGAATGGGGTGTGGAGATCGTTCCCGTGGCATTATTGTTCATTCTTATGTTTTTCTCCCTTTTGGAAACTCAGGAGGTATCATTCCCGTCCCCATTGATATCCATGTTTGCGGATAGTCATTTGTAACGTGCTTGCGGCATGATAATGCCGGAAATCATGGACAAACGCATAATAGGTACACATTCGATTTTTAGTAATAACGGATTGGAATCATGAACATTCTGAAGTTACAAGGATTGGACGGTCGGCTTTTTGACCTTGTCGCGCCTTTGGTAATGAACCCGGCCGTATTGCGGCAAAATAATAATTACCCTTTCAAAACGACGCGTAACCATGTCTGGTACATTGCCATGGATGAGCAAAGGGTGTTGGGATTCATGCCCGTGAAAATGACCTTGACAAACAATTGCATAGATAACTACTATATTAGCGGGGATAACTCCTCTGTAATAGAGGTGTTATTGGACCGTATTATCCATGATTTTTCTTCTGATGGTTCCCTTGTGGCCGTTGTACACGAACGCCACGTGGAAGACTTTTCAATGAAGAATTTTATCCCCTGTGTCGAGTGGAAGAAGTATGTCAAGATGCGTTATCATGAAGGAGGTGGGGCATGATGCGCCGGATGGATGTCCACGAGGCCGCCAACCGGAGATTGAAGATCATCTTTGACTATTTTGATTACGTGTATGTCTCTTTTTCCGGTGGCAAGGATAGCGGTATCCTTCTCCATTTGTGCATGGATTATATCCGCATGCATGCACCCGGTAGAAAACTGGGTGTGTTCCACATGGATTACGAGGTGCAGTACCGCCAGAGCACGGAGTACGTGGAAAGGATGTTTTCCAACAACCGGGATATCCTTGAAGTGTTCCACTGTTGTGTCCCCTTCAAGGTACCCACATGTACTTCCATGTACCAGCAGTACTGGCGTCCCTGGCAAGAGGGGTACCAGAATATCTGGGTTCGCCAGATGCCGGGCACCGCTCTTACCGTGAAAGATTTTGATTTCTGGAACGACAGCCTGTGGGATTACGACTTCCAGTCTCTTTTCCCTTCCTGGATACGTCGTAAGAAGGGATGCAAGCGTGTTTGCTGCCTCGTGGGGATCCGCACGCAGGAGAGCTTCAACCGGTGGCGGGCGATTCATTCCGACAAGAATTACCGTAAGCTGGCCAACTACAAGTGGACTCACCGTGTAGGATATTACACTTATAACGCCTACCCGATATACGACTGGAAGACAACGGACGTGTGGACGGGGTATGCCCGGTATGGTTGGGATTATAACCGTTTGTATGACTTGTATTACCAGGCCGGGATTCCCTTGTCCCGCCAGAGGGTGGCCAGCCCGTTTATCTCACAGGCCGTTTCGACCCTACATCTTTATAAAGTTATTGATCCGGATACCTGGGGACGCATGGTCAGCCGGGTCAACGGCGTCAGTTTCGCCGGAATGTGCGGGAACACGGTTGCGATGGGCTGGCGCTCCATCAGTTGTCCGGACGGGTTCACGTGGAAAGAGTACATGTACTTCCTCCTTGACACGCTTCCCCGGGCGACAAGGGAGAACTACCTGGAGAAACTGAGGGTGAGCCAGAAATTCTGGAGAGAAAAAGGAGGCTGTCTGGGAGAGGAAACGATCGGGAAGCTGCGTGCGGCCGGTGTACCGTTCACGGTGGAAGAATGCACGACATACCGGACTGACAAGAGGCCCGTCCGCATGGAGTATATAGACGAGATAGATATCCCTGAATTTCGTGAAATACCCACTTACAAACGAATGTGCGTCTGCATCCTGAAAAACGATCATACCTGCAAGTATATGGGTTTCACGCAGACCAAACGGGAGAGGGAGATGAAAGAGAGAGTTTTGAAAAGATATAAATTGTGATTGTCATGTCAAGTTTTAAAAGTCCGGCGTATAACGTCAAGGCCGTGCCAGTCGAGAAAATCGTGGCCAACAGCTATAACCCGAATGTCGTTGCTCCCCCGGAGATGAAACTGTTGGAACTGTCCATCTGGGAAGACGGTTACACGATGCCCCTCGTGTGTTATTACCGGGAAGAAGAGGATATCTACGAGCTGGTTGACGGTTACCACCGCTATCTGGTTATGAAAACATCCGTCAGGATTTACAAGCGCGAGAACGGATTGCTGCCTGTAACGGTCATAAACAAAGACATCTCGAACAGGATGGCCTCGACTATCCGTCATAACAGGGCCAGGGGAATGCACTCGCTGGAACTTATGACAGGTATTGTGGCGGAACTGTCAAAATCGGGTATGTCCGACAGCTGGATCATGCGCAACATAGGCATGGACAAGAACGAGTTACTCCGTTTCAAACAAATCTCAGGTCTGGCTGAATTGTTTCGTGACAGGAGTTTCGGGCTCTCGGACGACTGGTTGGAGGAATAAAACGGTCTGTCTGGTATCCGTAACAAATATACATGGTGTTTATGCTTGCAAATCATTATTTGTAGGTATTGCGAGTGATGATTAAAACCGTTAATTTTGCAAACTAATGGATCATACGAAAAAAAGACAGAGACAGCGGGCTGTCATAGCATGTATGTTGTTGCTGACATTGATGCCCTTTTTCCTCGTGAAAGCTTTTCATGTTCACGGGGAACATTCGTGCGTATCCCATAACGAACAGGGACACTCCCGTCACGATTCTCCTGAAAATTGTACCATCTGTCTCTTTACGCTCTCCCCGTTTGTCGAGGCAGGGATTTTTATATACGATTATATTCCGACTGGCAGGCCTGTAAGGTATCTTATCTCCGGGGAAACAGATGTCATCGTCATTCTTTTCCCGCATTTCCTCCGTGCACCCCCTGTGTGTTTGTCATAACTCCCTTGAGGGATTCGCATGCCATCACTGTGATTGCGTGCAGGGGCTTTTCATGTCCTGTCTTAACAGATTATAACCCGTTTATATTTTTTCAAGTATGACATTTCATGCATATCTCCAGTATGTGTGCCTGCTTGTTGTCTGCCTATGTACCCTCCCTTCTCCCATGGAAGCACGGGTACAGGCTGACCGGCAATCGACGGGTACACGCGATACTCTGCTGGTCATTGACCAGGAAAGCGGGCTTCCCATTGAAGGGGCCTATATCCTGACCAGGGAACGGTTACTTGTCAGCTCCCCCCGTGGAATGATTGTTTTCGGTCATGGAACGTGTTTCATGGATACGGTCCTCGTGCAGTGCCTGGGTTACGGTTCCCGGCGTGTGCCTTTGAACGAGGTATTCAAAGAAAGCAGCATACATACCGTATGTCTCTCCCCGGACATACAAAAACTCGGGGAAGTGGTCGTGACCGGTGAACGTGCCGGGGCGTCACCCAACGTGGTGAGCCGGCGCCTTTCATCTCCCGAGATCAGGAACGCGCTGGGAACCTCGCTTGCCACCCTGCTCGAACGTGTCAGCGGGGTAAGTTCCATCAGCACGGGAACCACTGTATCCAAACCCGTTATCCAAGGAATGTACGGGAACCGGATACTGATCATCCATAACGGTGCCCGCCAGACCGGGCAGCAATGGGGGGCCGACCACGCTCCCGAAGTGGACATGAACGGCAGCTCCTCTGTTTCGGTAATCAAGGGCTCCGATGCGGTAAGATACGGTTCGGATGCCCTTGGAGGGATTATCGTCATGGAGCAGTCTCCGCTTCCTTTCAGAAAACGCTCCCTTCAAGGGGGAATCTCCGCACTTTACGGAAGTAACGGGCGTCGCTACGTGGCTACCGGACAGCTCGAAGGTGCTTTTCCCGGTGATTTCGCCTGGCGTCTGCAGGGAACCTGGTCAAATTCCGGGGACCGTTCCACTGCGCACTATCTTCTGAACAACACGGGAACCAGAGAGTATCACGCTTCCGCCTCTCTGGGCTATGACCGCGGACGTCTGAGAGTGGAAGGTTTCTACAGCCGCTTCTACAGCCGGACAGGGGTGATGCTCAGCGCCCAGATGGGTAGCGAGGACCTGCTGGCGGAACGTATCCGGCTTGGTCGCCCCCTGCACACGGATCCCTTCTCCCGTGGTATCAGGGCTCCCTGCCAGGAGGTCACCCATCAGATCGCATTCGGCAGGATGCGGCTCGGCATGAAGAAGGGGGGAAGTATTCACTGGCAGAGTACCTGGCAGAAGGACGATAGGCAGGAAAACCGTGTCCGGCGGCTGGATTCTAACATTCCGGCGGTTTCCCTGCACCTGAATTCATTCCAGCATCTTCTGCGTTGGAAGCGGGATTACCGCTCCTGGCAAGTCGAGGCGGGAGGTCAGGTCATGTTCATCGAGAACCACAGCCGCGCGGGTACCGGATTCGTGCCCGTTATCCCGAACTACACGGAGACACAGGCAGGGATATACGGAATCGGGAAATATCACCTGGCCAGGGGAGGCGTTGAAGCAGGCCTCCGCCTGGATATGCAGGAAACCCGTGCCAGTGGTTATGACTGGACGGGAAGCCCCTATGGCGGGACAAGAAAGTTTAACAACGTGTCCTACAGCCTGGGAGGACACTATCAACTTTCCAGACGCTGGAGGCTCACCTCCAACTTCGGTCTGGCTTGGCGTGCCCCTCACGTGTATGAACTGTACAGCAACGGGAACGAGCTCGGGTCTGGGATGTTTGTCAGGGGAGACTCTGCGATGCACTCGGAAAGAAGCTACAAATGGATATCTTCCCTCCGTTACGGCGACGGGATGTTCAGCGTCTGTCTGGACGGTTACCTGCAATGGGTGGACGGCTATATCTATGACGGGCCGGAGAAAGAGACAGTCACCGTGATTTCGGGAGCATACCCGGTCTTCCAGTACAGGCAGACCCCGGCTTTCTTCCGCGGTATGGACTTTGACCTGCGTTTCACTCCGGGCGGTTCATGGGACTACCATGCCGTCGTCTCCTTTATACGGGCAAACGAACGGACAAAGGGTAATTATCTTCCTTATATTCCCTCCTTCCGTTTCAGCCATGAACTTGCGTGGATACACGAGACGAAATCGCATCTCAGGCTGCGTCTGAACATCAGGCACCGTTTCACCGCAAAACAGAGGCGGTTTGATCCGGACACGGATCTTATCCCGTATACTCCCCCGGCGTACCATCTCCTCGGGTTCGACGCTGCTCTTGAACTTCCCGTGAAACGGGGACACCAGGTCCGGTTCATGCTGTCGGCAGACAACCTCCTGAATCGTGAGTACAAGGAATACACCAACCGCTCGCGTTACTATGCGCATGATATGGGACGTGATGTGCGTTGCGGTGTAAACTGGATTTTTTAATTTATAACAACTATAATCAACACTAATAAATAAAAAGAAAAATGAGAACAATTGCATGTAAAACCGTGTGGGCACTTCTGATAGGAGTGTCCCTTGTCCTGTCGCTGAACTCTTGCAGCAAGGATCCTGTAATACCAGAAGACGAGACGAAGAACAAACTGCATGAGGACCCGGCAAAAATGACCGTCCGCCTCGTTGAATGCCACCTGCACGCTGACTGGAACGAGATACAGAAGGCCGGAGGTTCCCACCAAAATCCGGAATCCCCGGCCAGGTATATGAAACGTGTCCAGGAGATCACTTATGAACTGAAGACCGGCAGTGGATGGACCCTTGCTGAAGGAAGCCAGGGCAAGTTTTACGTTCAGAAAAACGGCGAATATAAAAATGGAAACAACTTTACCCCGGCCCCGGTTTACCTGATGTTTATCTATTACTACAATTCCAAAGGAGAGTTGATGAACGGCCAGTTCGTGGAGAACGGGCAGGAGAATATCCACCAGCATTTCTTCACCCCGGAGAACGTGAGACCTACCTTTGACGGGAAACCGGAAGCTGACGACAATGATCCGGAGGCACTGGTGGATTATCTCTATGTGGATACCACGCCCTGGGACAAGACCAAACATGACAACGAGGCGGAAATTACGGGAAGCACTAACCCGGTAGGATTAAAAGGAGTTATCCGGTTCCTGAAGGACCGCAAGGAGTTTGACCTGAAACTCCGCCTGTATCACGGCTACAATTCTAAAAAGAACCCGCAGACAAACGGCTTTGACCCGTTCTACAAGCCCTCCGGGGTATTGATCCAGCGTGGAACATGGGATATTAACCTGAGCATCCCGGTAGTGGTGTTTTGGAGCCGCGAGGAGTTTGTTGATGTGGACCCGGAGGCAGATGTGAACCTGATCGGGGAGGATAGCCTGGATGAAGACAGCAACCGCACGCTACACTCCATCATGAAAACCTTCAGTCTTACATGGAAGGAGGCGCTTGAGGAGTTCATTTCCTATACCTACCAGGCGGGGGATGTGGAAGCTGGATCCATATGGCTTTGATCATCTTGCGTAGGATGGAATTCTCTCTTTATCAATCTACAGGCGGCAGGTGGGGCCGCCTTTTTTGTCTTGTGCAACGAAAAAATCCCATCTGCCATGCTTAATCCCCGTGGTTTACTTGGGGATGTATTGGGACATGCTTTACCATTCTTCTACGGAATAATACCTGTCTCTACCAACAAAATATCCATTCTTTATTTCCTCTATGTGTTGTTTGGAATAATAGGTACTACCATACTCAACCTTTGCTGGAATCTTATGTCTATGAATAAAAGAGCGTACACCATCTGCTGTCATTTTAAATGTTGTACGCATTTCCTCTGGCGTTATCCAGTCTGTGATTTCTGCATACTTATTCTTTTTGTTGTATAACAGGTCAATGGATCCCTTCTCATAGAAATTAAATCCTTTCAGTGCTATCTTAGGTATGTTGTTCTCTCTTGTTATAACTCCAGCATGCTTTATTGATATTTTAAACATCTCTGCTACCTCATCAGTAGAATAGTATCCTTCAGGAGTTGCTGGACAGATTTTTTCCTGTTGCTTTGCCGTGAAAACAACCTTTTCATCACCATTTGACTTTATTAGTGGAGTTGAATTTTGAAGACGTTGATGCATGATATTATCAAAATCCGTCCGATAAATCATGGTGAATTTTCCACGCTTTTCAGTCTTAATGCTATAGGTCTTTAGAGTATAACTTACCTGATCTTTAGTTATGCCATACTTTTGCATAGCTTCTTCATAAGAGTACCAGTCAGGATCAATTTCATCGGTCTTGTGTTTTATACAATCTATATGAACCTTAGAATAATAAGACCTGCCATTTCTCTTTACCCTGGGAACCGCATGGTATTTTACAAAACAAAGAGTCGCACCCTGAGTCATATTGTACATTTCCATGATTTGACTCAATGTGTAATAGTTATCAATGTCGATGACATCAAGAAGCTCAGAGAAATTTGCGTCAATAAGCTTTTTACTGTAGAAAGTATTACGCCCTTCGTAAACTTTAGGGATGCCTAATCTGTCACAACGCCCCCATACAGCTTTACGTCCAATTTTATACTTATCCATAATCTCTTGTAGGGTATAGTATTCTTGTTCTTGCTTACGCTTGTAACTTCTTTTTCTATAAGGTCCTGCATCCTCAAAGTATTTGTCAAGATCCTCACGACGGACAAGGGTTTTTCTACGTATTCTCACTGCCTTGATGATTCCGGAATAGAAACATCTATAAACAGTGCTAACACTCATATCAAGTAATAAGGCAACATCTGAGGGTGTCAAAAATGGTCGTGAAGCAACTGCATCTCTTTCTTTATCAAGAGCTGCTTCTTTTTCACTTTCCCGGACACTTTTTTTACGTTTTGCTTCACGTTTGCGAGATGCGTCACGTTCGCACTCTCTACAGCAGTATTTATTTGACATCTTGGATGCAATAAACTCTGCTCCACATGTTAAACATTTCTTTAATATCTTCATTTTTTTGGCATGTTAAAATCGTCCATTTCCTTTGCAGCAATTTTCAGGTATTTGCAGGAATTTTCACGAGGTGTCCAACATGTCAACGGGCGCACATTTATCACTTTTGCAGTTTTTGCATAAGGTGCCATATATGTCATTTTCCGATTGCCATTTGGTCGCAAAATTTAGGGATAGGAACGATATTTGAGCCAAATTTACCCTTAAAAACTGGTTGTAACAAGTTTCAAATGGAAAGTGTTAAAATGAAAAAAGCCACCAAAACGGTGGCTTTCAGACAGTTAGCGATATATTGTAATATTGTTGATAATCAGCTACTTACCGATGCAGTAATTGCAAATTCCTGATTATCAAATATTTGGAGCTCTAAAAGGTACAGAAGTCTAATTTTTTGTCATTTTTATTCATTGTAACTCATTGATTATCAATAAGTTACATGTTGTCACATTCTTTTTGTAAGACAAAGATAATTGTATTTTGTTGAATTTCAAAGTTTTCCAGCAAATAAGTTACAAGAACGAGGTATTTTTTACCCCTTTTTTTAGTGATATGGCATTTTTATCAATGGCGTGCAATATCATGCAAATAGAATAAGTATTTTGTGGTTGTATTTAAATCTTTGTGAAGTAAGATAATATGAAGACTGATGTTGATTTGTATCGATTTTTTTATATTAATGGATGGACTGATGTTTTGATTTAATGATTATATTGACTACGGGTGCAATAAATTCGATAAAATAGTATTAGTTCTTGATTTTTGCATAAATGATGTAAATATTGAAATCTAATTTGCAAATATAGATATTTAGTTATATATTTGTGGAAAAACAGATTATATGATAGCAGAAATTAGATTTAAGAATATGTTCTCATTCAGAGACGAGGCTATATTAAGTTTTGAAGCTGATAGAAGTAAGGATATGGAGTCATATCATGTTGTCGAATTGGGGGGTGATGTGAGACTATTGAAAGTGGCTGTCATTTATGGAGCAAATGCTTCGGGTAAGAGTAATATTATTAAAGTTTGTGATTTTATCAAGTCATTCATTACTTATACCCCACTTAATAAGGCAGAACAAATTCAAATAGTCCCGTTTCTCCTGAATAAAACAAGTTCGAGGCAGTTATCTGAATATTCGATTTCGTTCTACTTGAAGAATGAGGAAAAAGCAGTTCGTTATGTCTATTCTGTAGCTTTAGACAGATGGCACGTAGCAAAGGAAAGTCTAATCTATTATCCAAGTCAACAGCCTGCTACTATATTTGAAAGAAATACTGAGAATAACGTATCGGTTATTAAATTTGGACAGAAGATCAAAATGTCGCAATCTGTCAAAGAGGAAATAACATTGAAGTGTTTGCATAACATGTCAGTTTTTGCTGCTTATATGCAGGTAAATACACATATTGTAGAATTAGAGGCAGTTCTTCAGTATCTAACCTATCAGGTTATGCCGGCAATTGTGCCTGCATCATCTTTAAGTCGTTATGCCGAAGAATCAATCAAGAATGAGTCTGCAAAAGATTATATTTTGAGATATCTGCAGGAAGCAGATTTTAATATTTCAAATATTACTTCCAAAGAACAAGAAACGCATAAAGGGCCGATTAATTATACTATGTATCAGCATAAAGTTTCATCTGAGTATGGTAACAATGATTATTATGAGTTCTCGGAACTGTTTGAATCGGATGGTACTATTCGTACATTTGGCTTGGCTGCTCAAGTACAAAAGATTCTTGAAAAAGATGCTTTTCTCGCAGTTGACGAGATTGAATCTTCTCTTCATCCGAAATTGATAGAATACATCATTGAACGTTTTCTAAAAGAATCAGAACAGGCACAGTTGTTGCTCACTACGCATTATGATGGACTGTTAGGAGAGGAAGATTTGCTTAGAAAAGATAATGTTTGGTTTACTGAAAAGAATCCGGATGGATCAAGTGTACTGTATCCTCTGACAGACTTCAAGGGATTGAATAGGATCAGTTCTTTCCAAAAGGCATATAAGTTCGGTAAATTCGGTGCAGTTCCTAATCTATAATCGTGTATTTTTATGAGAAAAGCAAGAAAAAATACAGCGACCAGACAGATTATTCATATCGTCGGTGAGGGTTTGACTGAATTATTCTATTTCAGTCATTTGAAAAAAATACTTGGTTATAGATATTCTATTTCTCCTCGTTTATTTGAAAACAATAGTATTGAGAAAATAGATAAGAAGATAAAGGAACTTCTAGATGAAGATGTCTTTGTAATATGTGTTTTTGATGCTGATGTTAGCAGGCGTTCTGATGCAGAGAATAAAAAAATGGTATCGCTCAAAAAGAAATATGAAAATAATGCTAATGTGATTCTTTGTGATAGCTTACAGTCAATAGAATATTGGTTTTTACTACATTTTGAAGATACGTGTCGACATTTTCAAGATTCAGCAGCTACAGAAAGAGCATTAAAGCAATATCTGCCAACATACGATAAAACTCGAAAATACCTTGAGAAGGATAAATGGGTTAAAGAAATGCTTGCTGATTCAAAAATGGATAGGGCATGTGAACTAGCCGAAAAATATAAAGGTAGAGATTCTTATAGTGAGATTTATAAGGCGATTAAAAAAGTTAGTCGGAATTGAAATAGTAAAAATATTAAGT
>OWIM01001188.1_pt1 | contig 10868 bp, 10 predicted proteins | sample 1732751 | NCBI WGS metagenome assembly OWIM01 (sample SAMN05065749, study PRJEB22554) | human gut metagenome | biome: ENVO:2100002; feature: ENVO:00000062; material: ENVO:00002003 | host: Homo sapiens | place: USA
ATGCAGCGTAGTCTCGTGGGCTCGGAGATGTGTATAAGAGACAGCTGTTTTCCGTGTGTGGCGGATCAATATTCTCCATTAAACGCATTCACTGTATACACAGAAAACTCTCCTCAACAGAATAACATCTGTCCGGAGAGTTTTTCATAGTAATAGTAATATAGGAGATTATAATGCTTTTTTGATGGCTGCCATCAGTTCGTCATAGGTCTCATAGGCCGGCAGCTCCGGATGATCCTTCTTGATCTGTTCGGTGCTCTTGAACAGGAACCCTGCCTTGCTGGCCTGGATCATGCCCAGATCGTTGTGGCTGTCACCGCTGGCGATGGTCTGGAAGCCGATAGACTGCAATGCCTTCACCGTAGTGTACTTGGAATTCTCCACACGCATCTTAAAACCGGTGATTTCACCGTTGTCAGCTACCTCCAGGGAATTACAGAAGATGGTGGGGTAACCCAGTTTTTTCATCAGAGGGCCCGCAAACTGTGAAAAAGTGTCGCTGATAATGATGACCTGGGTAATGGAACGCAGCTCATCCAGGAATTCCTTCGCCCCGGGGATGGGGTCGATCTTCGCGATAGTCTCCTGAATCTCCTTCAGTCCCAGACCGTGTTCCTTCAGGATGCCAAGTCTCCATTTCATTAATTTATCGTAATCCGGCTCGTCTCTGGTGGTTCTCTTCAGTTCCGGGATTCCGCTGGCCTCCGCAAAAGCGATCCAGATCTCCGGCACCAGTACTCCCTCCAGATCCAGGCATACAATATTCATATCCATCCTTATGTCCTCCCAGTAAATTCAAATGTATTTGTGACAAGTATACCCCATTTTACCTTTTTACGCAACCTTTTACTTTATTGTTGTAACGTGTTCTTGTAATGCAGTTGTAAATTTTTCTCAGATATATCATCATACGCACACAATTTTGAAACGAATATTTCCATGTGTTTTACATATTTTCGTTTCATGTCGTAGATGCCAAAGAGTGCCGCTTCACATTGTTTTCTGAAATTTGCTTGTAAATTCCACTTTTTTTCTGTTATTTTTGTGACATTTTAACTGTTTACTTTGTTCTATATGTGCTATAATAACCATAGTGCAAAAAGAACTTCTACAAGCTCTCATCTACACGAAACAAACGTAGAGATCGAGGAGGTCATTATTATGTTGACATTAAAAGCTGAAAAAAGAAATCCTGACGAAAAAGCAAAGAAATTAAGAAGAGACGGTTTTATCACCGGTGTTTTGTACGGAAAAGAAATGAAAGAGAATGTTTCCCTGAAATTCACAGAGAAGGATGCATCCGCTTTTATCAAGAATGCAAAAGAAGGCACCCAGGCTTATCTGGAACTGGATGGTAAGAATGTAGATGTTCTGGTAAAAAATATTGATTTTGATCCTCTGACCAAGAAATATATGGCTCTGGACTTTCAGGCTCTGGTAGCCGGCGAAATCGTATCCGCTACTGTTCCCATTGTCTATGTGAACGAAGACAAGGTACAGGGTATCTTCGAAGCAGAATTGTCCGAGGTGCATTACAAAGCAGATCCCGCACATCTGCTGGAGCCCGTTGAAATTGATCTGGCCGCTCTGCCCCAGACTACGAAGACCATGTATGTCAAGGATCTGAAGCTGGAAGAAAAAGGTGTGCATGTCACTACCTCCGGAGAACAGCAGCTGTTCCATATCGGAGAGTATGGGCAGGAAGAGACAGACGAGACCGAGGAGACAGAGGAAACCAAATAAAACGCCATGCTTCATTCATACATGTGCCGCATAAAAATCAAAACAGGAACTGTTCCCTGTGAGTAAACTCCCGGGAACAGTTCCTGTTTCATTTTTGCATGGCTCGTAACTATGCCAGGTATTTCTTCAATAAATCCACCTTGTCCAGCTTCTCCCAGGGCAGATCCACATCGGTACGTCCAAAGTGGCCATAGGAAGCGGTCTGCTTGTAGATAGGTCTGCGCAGATCCAGCATCTTGATGATGCCTGCGGGTCTTAAGTCGAAGTTCTCACGAATGATCTCCACCAGCTTATCATCATGCAGTTTGCCCGTACCGAAGGTATCTACCATGATGGAAGTAGGATGTGCCACACCGATAGCGTAAGACAGCTGGATCTCACACTTTTCAGCCAGTCCTGCCGCTACGATATTCTTGGCAACGTAACGTGCTGCGTATGCCGCACTTCTGTCCACCTTGGTGCAGTCCTTGCCGGAGAATGCTCCGCCGCCGTGACGTGCATATCCACCGTAGGTGTCTACGATGATCTTACGGCCGGTCAGTCCGCTGTCGCCGTTAGGTCCGCCGATTACGAAACGTCCGGTAGGATTGATGAAGAACTTGGTGTCTGCATCGATCATGTCTGCGGGCAAAACAGGATCGAATACATACTTCTTGATGTCCTCATGGATCTGCTCCTGAGATACATGTTCGTCATGCTGGGTAGACAGAACGACTGCCTCCAGACGAAAAGGCTTGCCATTCTCATCATACTCTACGGATACCTGACTCTTTCCGTCGGGTCTTAAATAGGAAAGTGTACCATCCTTACGAACCTTGGTCAGCTGTCTGGTCAGCTTGTGTGCCAGAGAGATGGGATACGGCATATATTCCGGAGTCTCATCCGTAGCATAGCCGAACATCATACCCTGATCTCCGGCACCGATGGCATCCAGCTGTTCATCGGTCATGTGGCTTTCTTTTGCTTCCAGGGCCTTGTCTACGCCCATGGCGATATCAGTGGACTGCTTGTCCAGAGATACCATAACGGCACAGGTGTTGCCGTCGAATCCCTTCTCGGAAGAATCATAGCCGATCTCGGTCACGGTCTTACGAACAATAGCGGGAATATCAATATTTGCCTTGGTGGTGATCTCACCCATTACCAGTACGAAACCGGTATTGGTGCAGGTCTCACATGCTACACGGCTGAACGGATCCTGCTCCATCAGCGCATCCAGTACCGCATCAGATACGGCATCACAGATTTTGTCGGGATGTCCTTCGGTTACGGACTCCGATGTAAATAAACGTTTTTCCATTTGTCCTCCATTCTGCTTCCCTGTGGGAAGAGGGTCTAGTGTATGAGTTGCTAAAGTCCTGTCATTCAGAGCCTCATTCGTAAAATCAAATTTTCAATGCCGACAGCTCTGAATGATGCAAAAAAGTCCGCTTTCATAAGCGGACTGATTTATTGTGCGATCAAATCCTCTTATTGTTCGACAGTTATTCGCTCAGGTGGGCACCTTCCGCATTCTGCGGGGTTGCCGTGGCTTCATCGATCCTATGTATCTCCACCACTCTGAATAAGGGAAAGTCTATATGAACTTTTCTACGCTAATTAACTTACTATGAGTTACCTGTTTTGTCAACAGACATTTTTTTCAAAATGTCATTCTGTTGTGGTTTATGAGAAATCCACTCATTAACCGATCTTCAGCTTGAACTTCTGCAGGTCCCGCTCCGTCTCGATCAACTCGATCTGGGCTCCCAGTCCCTGTAATTTCAGGTGGAAATCCTCATAACCTCTCTCAATATAGCGGATATCATCCACAGTAGAGAATCCTTCTGCAGACATGGCAGCCAGTACCAGTGCTGCTCCCGCCCGCAGATCCGGTGCGGAAATATTGGCTCCGGTATATCTGGATACACCGTCGATGATAGCGGTGTTGCCTTCTACTTTGATGCTGGCGCCCATACGGGTCAGCTCATCCACATATTTGAAACGGTTCTCGAAAATACTCTCCGTCACGATGCTGGTTCCTTTGGAAAGTCCCAGCGCCACTGTGATCTGGGGCTGCATATCCGTAGGAAATCCGGGATAAGGCAGGGTCTTCACCTGGGTATGCTTCAGAGGCTTGGACGCTACCACACGGATACAGTCATCCGCCTCCTCTACTTCACAGCCAATCTCCAGAAGTTTTGCCGTAATAGACTCCAGGTGCTTCGGAATCACATTTTTCACCGTCACATCGCCCTTGGTCACTGCCGCTGCGAACATAAACGTACCGGCTTCGATCTGATCGGGAATCACGGCATACTCTGTGCCATGCAGATGGGAAACACCCTTGATACGGATCACATCCGTACCGGCACCCTTGATATTTGCTCCCATGCTGTTCAGGAAGTTCGCCAGATCCACCACATGAGGCTCCTTGGCAGAGTTCTCGATAATCGTGGTGCCTTCCGCCATTACCGCAGCCATCATGATATTGATGGTAGCGCCGACACTGACCACATCCATATAAATATGGCTGCCGCGCAGATGCTCCGCCTGTGTCTTGATCAGGCCATGCTCGATCTTCACGTCCGCGCCCAGAGCACGGAAGCCCTTAATATGCTGGTCGATGGCACGGCAGCCGATATCACATCCACCGGGAAGTGCCACTTCCGCATGCTTGTATTTACCTAACAAAGCACCGATCAGATAGTAGGACGCTCTGATCTTCTTGATATTTTCATCTTCTACTACAAGTTCACTGATGTTGGATGCATTGAGAGTCACTTTGTGACGGTCGGTTCTCTTTACGATCACGCCGATGTTCTCCATGGCGCTCAAAAGGACATTCGTATCTCTTACATCCGGCATATTTTCTATATAAACAGTCTCATCCGTCATCACGGAAGCAGCAAGAATAGGAAGTGCCGCATTCTTGGCACCTCCTATTTCAACTTCACCGACTAATGGATTACCGCCTTTAATTGCGTATTGTTCCATTGTTTCTTACCTCTGTCATTCTCAGATCAGAAAAACCTTCTTATGCACTTATACCACATTTTCGCACATTTGTAAATACAACGCCCTAATTCAGGTACTTCAACGGGTTCACCTGGCTACCATTAATGAGGATCTCAAAGTGAAGATGAGGTCCCGTACTTACGCCGGTATTACCGCTCAGTGCAATACGTTCTCCCTGTTTTACCGTCTGGCCGACCTTGACGAGCACCTTGCTCAGATGTCCGTATCGGGTCTGTCTGCCGTCTTCATGGTTGATATAGACACAATAACCGTATCCACTTCCCCATCCGGCTCTGGCCACTGTACCGCCGCAGGATGCAAATACCGCAGTTCCGGTAGGAACCGACCAGTCCACACCCTTATGGTAGCTGCTGGCACCCTTGGTAGGTGACTTTCTGCGTCCGAAATTGGAACTCAGACGTCCACCGGAAATAGGCTTGATATAGGTCGGAGGAATCTTGGTGCCTCGTTCCACAATCTTGGGAACTGCCTCCATGACCACTTCTTCCTTCAGAATATCCCTGGTGACCTCTCTGTCATTCAGATAAGATACATCCGCCACTACCCGACGGAAACCGGCGGAGGGCTGCTGCAAAATCTTGGTCTGGGTCGTATACCAGGAATCGTTGTCCACATAAATTACATCTGCATCATAGATTTCTTCATAATAATTCTGCTCCATGCGCTCCACGGACAGCTCCGGCTGCGGCACGGTAATGATCAGCTTGTCCCCTACGCGGATCGTAGAATTTTCATCGGTCAGTGTCTCGCTGTTCATGGCGATGATCTGATCCATCGGAATATTTACTTTAATCGAAATCTCCGACAGGGTATCTCCGCTGACTACTTCATATTCTCCGGGGGTCTCCTGATCCTTGATCACATCCTCGATTGCCTGATCCAGCGGAGTCAACATGCTTTCCGGAAGATAGGTCTCTACGATTTCCACCTTTTCCGCAAAGTCCATGGTCATCAGCCCAAGATCATAGTCTTCGAAATCTTTTTCCCCCTGCTGGTCTGCCTGGGAGCCCGCCTGATCCAGTACGGACTGTACACCGCCTGCATAGATGGATTCTTCCTTCTGTTCTTCCTGAGCGGTCAGTTCCTGTTTATTGACTACCTCGGTGGTAAGAACATTGAATTCCTTCTGTGCATCGTGAGTCAGTTCCACGCTGAATTTGTCTTCACTGTCGTATTTGTCCACTGCTGCCTGCAGCAGAGACTCCACATCCTCCACGCTGGACAGGTTGACCATATATTCATTTACTTTCATTGTATAGGATCTGTGGGAAGTCTCACGAATACTGCTCTCCAGTTCCCGTTCCATGGCTGCCAGCAGATTGTCCTCATTGTCCAGTGTTCCCCACAGCACTTCTTCACCGACCAGCTTTAAATCTGCGTCCACAAAGATCATATCATCACTCTGGGAAGCGATATTCCTTCTGGCTTCCTGCAGAAGCTGCTCCGCTCTGTCTGCTTCGCCCACCGTTCCGATCTCATTGCCGTTCAGGAACACGTGGAAGTAATTCTCTCCGGTCTTTTCAAACGCTGCATACCCTTTGAGGAAAAAGAGGCTCACAAAAAGAGTGGCCAGCGTTGTTTTCACATATGTATATTTTACTCTTTTCGAGTAAGATGTCAGTTTCTTCATGAATTCCTTCTCGATCTATCGTATCTGAAAACAGTATGCCCCCTTCGGGCATTCTGTATACCTGTCTTACTGTAATAACTTTGTAACATATAGATTCTATCAGCATTTATATGCCTTGTAAAGAAAGAATGTCTGTTCGATTTTTTTGTTTTCTCCCGAACCGATCTATGCTATACTGGAAGTAAATAAAACGGTCTGATCCGGAAAGGAGACGCCATGAGGGAACCGGTCATTTTTCATATTGATGTCAATTCCGCTTTTTTAAGCTGGACGGCGCTGGCCCGTCTGGAACAGGGGGATCCTGTGGATCTGCGCACGATCCCTTCCATCGTAGGCGGTGACACCTCCACCAGACACGGTGTGGTTCTGGCCAAATCCATTCCCGCCAAGGCTTTCGGCATCACTACCGGTGAACCGGTGGTTAATGCCCTGCGCAAATATCCGCATCTGGTCATGGCTTCTCCGGATCATAATATGTACCGTCTGAAAAGCCAGATGCTTATGGAACATCTGGCGGGTATCTGCCCCGACATCGAACAGGTCAGCATCGATGAATGTTATATGGACTATACGCCCATTGCGGCGAACTACGTCTCTCCCGAGGAAGCCGCTGCTTTCATTCGTCACTCTGTTTTTGAAAAATTTAAATTTACGGTAAATGTGGGAATTTCGGATCGAAAGGTTCTGGCCAAGATGGCCTCTGATTTTGAGAAACCGGATAAGACTCACACCTTGTATCAGCGGGAAATAGCGCAGAAAATGTGGCCGCTGCCTGTTTCCGCCCTGTTCACCTGCGGACATTCCAGTGCGGAGACTCTCCACAAATTAGGTATTCTCACGATCGGGGATCTGGCAAAGACGGATCCTGCGATCCTGGAAGCACATTTAAAAAGTCACGGTCGTTGTCTGTGGCAGTATGCCAACGGCATCGACGATTCCACAGTAGTCCTGGCTCCTTCCAAGGCAAAAGGGATCGGCAACTCCACCACTTTAAGCAGCGATGCCACCACCAAAGAGGAAGCCTGTAAAGTATTGCTGTCTCTGTGTGAATCCGTGGGCAGGCGTCTACGGGCCTCCCACCAGTTGGCAGGACAGATCTGCACGGAGATCCGGTACAGTGATTTCCGGAACGTTTCTCACCAAATGCCGATAGACATTCCCACGGCTTCCGTGAATCTCCTGTACGAAGATGCCTGTGCATTATTCGACGAATTATGGGATTCCACTCCCATACGGCTTCTGGGGATCCGCACTTCCAAGCTGGTGCCGGAAGACGAACCGGTTCAGCTCAGCCTGTTTGATTTTCCGGCTCCCCGTTCCGAGAAACAGCAGAAGCTGGATGCCGCACTGGATAATATCCGGGCAAAATATGGCAAGGATGCCATCAAGCGGGGGCGTTTTCTCTAACGCTGCGTGGTAATGATCATGTTGAGTACCGCCTTGGTCTCACCCACATTGTGATAGACATGTTTCCTGTCACAGGCAAAATAGAGAGAACCACCTGTCTTCACCAGAAAACTGGAATCTTCCAGAATCAGTTCGACCTCCCCGGATACCACCGTCAGGTATTCCCAGGTCTGCTCCCCGTGGGATTCGCTTTCCATCCGGGCATTTCTGGTCAGCTCGCCCTGATAGATCTCGAAATTTCTTCCGGCATCGTAGGGCAGCATCACATAGATCCGGTATTCCCCTTCCTTTGCCTTGCATACCGGAGCCTCTTCCGGAGACGGCACCACCATGATTTCTTTCCTATTATAAATCAACTGTTCAAAAGGTACCTTCAATCCCTCCACGATCTTCCCGATAGTGGACACCGTGGGATTGGATTCTCCTCTCTCGATCTGTCCCAGCATGCTTTTGCTGACACCGGTACGCTCCGCCAGCATATCCAGACTCATATTTTTGGATTTGCGGATTCTTTTCAGATTGAATGCTATGTTTTTATCGATCTGTGTCATATGCTTCACCCGGACTTTCCCATGATTGCGGTACCCGGCAGATATTTTCCCGCCACCGCATAAAAAAAGCATCAGACTCCCGTCTGATGCTACTTCTTCGTAGTAAAATTTACCATGTTCTTATTTATGACTTATGATACCGAAACGGAGGGCAAACGTCAAGTAATTTTTTACCTGTGTTACTCATCGCTTCTTTACACTATATCCGAAGGTTCCCAGCAATTCGCCACAGCCGAAATAGGAACCGTGGGAATAGATGATGGGTTCCGCCTGCTCCAGGTGGAATTTGTGCTTCTCATCCATATATTTTTCATCGGCATGTACTGCCACCACATCCGCCAGGAACATATCATGGGATCCCAGCGGCAGGATCTGTCGCACCTTACATTCAATGTTCACCGGACTCTCTTTTATCATCGGTGCTTTCACCTCAGATGCCGGAATGGGAGTCAGTCCCATTTCTTTGAATTTATCCACGTCCCGTCCGCTTTTCACGCCACAGTAATCTGTGGCAAATGCCAGCTCCTTCGTGGTCAGATTGATCACGAATTCTCCGCTCTCCTTTAGGATCGGATAGGAATATCTCTCGGGGCGTACGGAGATCGACACCATGGGCGGATTGGTACATACGGTTCCTACCCAGGCCAGCGTGATAATATTGGGGCGGCCGTCCCGGTCAGCCAGGCTCACCATGACCACCGGCAGGGGATACAGCATATTTCCCGGCTTCCAAAGTTGTTTTCCCATTTCCGTAAAACCTCATTTCCGTTACTTTCTTATCAATTTCAGCATTCTTAAATGAATACTTTATCTGCCTTTTCAGAAAATGTGCAAAATGCTCAATACATGAAGAACAATATCCGCAACCGTCAGAACTACTGCCGCAATGGATACTCCCAGCACACCGTTCAATTTACCGCCAAGGTTTTCCTTTACTTTTGCTGCGATGGCTTCGGTCTGCTTCTCGTTCTCTTCTACCACAACCGCCTGTACATTACGGTATACCTTTACGCATTCCTTATGTACATTCTCTTCCGTAGTGCTCAGTTTCTCATCCACATGCTTCTGAAGCTCGTCCAACACCTTGGTACTCTGCTGCAGTTCTTCCAGTTTGGCAGTATACTGCTGTCCCAGAGCTTCCAGCTTCTCTGTGTTCTCCTGCTGCAGCTTCTGCAGGGCAGCCACGCCTTCCTCGGAAAGCTTCGTCACTTCCGGAGCAATGGTCTCGGACATCAGCTTCTCCATCTCCTGATTGATCGCTTTCAGTTCCTTATTGACCTGCTGCATCTGTGCCAGGCACTCGTCGTATTCCCGCAGCTGGCTTTTCAGCTGATCCATCTCTTCGGCATCAGCCGCGGAATTCGCCTTGATCATTTCCTGGGCATTCAGCTTTTGTGCAAGTTTATCCATAAAAGTATCCATCCATCTTCCTCCAAACATATTTCGTCCCTCATGTGAACAGTTTCCCTTTTCAACTGTCCCTATTTTACCATGTTTATTCCCCGGTTACAACCAAAACCCCATGAATACTGTGTTTTCATGGTTTACGCATTTTTATGCAATTTGTACAGTTTCTTTTTTGGTTTCTGTACTTTTTCGTAAAATTCACCAAGTTTTCACATCATGTTCATAATTTGTTCATAATTGGTTGGTATACTTTAAATACAGTCAAGGAAGAGATAAGACTTCCGGATAACAAAGCATATAAGATAAATTTTTTCATAATAGCCCAGGCGCCGAAAGGTGTCTGGGCACTCCTCATTTTATGGGGATTTTCCTGTCATCCCATTACTGTTTTGACCATAAAAAAGAATCTCGCTTGCGAGATTCTCCGCGCGCGAGCGGTTCGCAAAGCGATATTTTCCTTACCGCGAGCTGCGCATCCTCGCGGAGCGTTTTTATTTCATAGGAAAGCGTCTGCTTTTGCACGTTAATGTAACACGGTCTTTCCTATGAAATAATAAGGCAGGATAGTGGATTTCCACTACCCTGCTGTGTTTTAATCAAATGCCGGATTGAATGCATAGAAATTTTTCTCATCCAGTTTATCCTGCACCAGACGCAGTGCTTCACCAAACCGCTGGAAATGCACTACTTCACGTGCACGAAGGAATTTGATCGGCTCGTAAACATCCGGATAATCCTTACATAATCGGAGGATGTTGTCGTAGGTACTGCGTGCCTTCTGTTCAGCCGCCAGATCCTCGTACAGGTCGGTAATCGTATCCCCCTTGCTTTGGAATTCACAGGCATTAAACGGAATACCGCCGGCTGCCTGCGGCCAGATCCCGGCCGTGTGATCGACATAGTAAGGAGCGAAACCGGCGGCCTCAAGTTCTTCAGCACTTAAGCCTTTGGTGAGCTGGCGGACGATGGCGGCAATCATTTCGAGATGGGCCAATTCCTCCGTCCCAATATCCGTCAACAGTCCCGCTACTTTATTATATGGCATACTATACCTCTGTGACAGCTGTCTCTTATACACATCTCCGAGCCCACGAGACTACGCTGCATCTCGT
>OWIM01001195.1_pt1 | contig 10789 bp, 10 predicted proteins | sample 1732751 | NCBI WGS metagenome assembly OWIM01 (sample SAMN05065749, study PRJEB22554) | human gut metagenome | biome: ENVO:2100002; feature: ENVO:00000062; material: ENVO:00002003 | host: Homo sapiens | place: USA
ATAGCGGGTGGTTTTCTGTGCCATGCTCATGCCTGGCACAGTCTAAAGACACTAATAAAAAATCCCCTGACACAGAGGATCTTCTACGCTGGTGGCGGCTCAGAGATTTGAACTCCGGACACAGCGGGTATGAACCGCTTGCTCTAGCCAACTGAGCTAAGCCGCCATGGAGCTGATAACCAGGATTGAACTGGTGACCTTATCCTTACCAAGGATACGCTCTACCGACTGAGCTATATCAGCAATCTATATGAATGAAGATAATAAACATGGTTGCGGGGGCAGGACTTGAACCTGCGGCCTTCGGGTTATGAGCCCGACGAGCTACCAACTGCTCCACCCCGCGATATTAAATATGCCCGAGTTTCTCTCGGTGCTATATATTATAGCAGAAAATATGCATATGTCAATACCTTATTTATATTATTCTCAAAAAATGTTAATTATTCATAATTTTACAGGATAGTATTGATTTCACCGAGTGATTTTAGTTTGGCAAAAAGGAGCTTATCTGTATCATCATCGCCATGCCACAAATCAGGAATCATAATTACATTCATATCGGCATTTTTTGCAGATAAAATACCGTTTTTTGAATCCTCGATTGCTATGCAGTTTGCGGGATTTTCACCAAGTTCTTCACAAGCTTTTAAATAAATATCAGGCGCAGGTTTTGAATTTTTAATCATATCACCGCATATTACTTTATCAAAATAGGCGGTGATGTTTTTTTCGTTAAGGTGATGAAATACGCTGTCACTGCTCGTTGAAGACGCCACTGCAAGCTTATATCCTTTATTTTTTAGATAATTGAGCGTTTCGTGAAGAAACGGCTTTTCGGGTACACCGAATTCATCAAAATATTTATACGAAAACTCTCTGCCTTTTTGTTTAAAAAGCCTTGCGTCAAAATCAACACCGAACTCATTTTGCAAAACTTTAATTGCAGATTCGGCAGTCATACCTAAAGTTTTGTAAACCATATATCCGGCTTTTCCTATTCCCATTTCTTCGCCTACGGTATCCCATGCTTTCATACATACGCTTTCTGTATCAAACATTACACCGTCCATATCAAAAACTACTGCATTAAATTTCATATTATTTAAAACACTCTCTTAAAAAATCTGTTCGTCTTCCTATACTTTTGATTACGATTTTGCTTTTGCCTGCCATATCAAAGCCATGCATGGTTGCAGTGGTGTTATATAACTCTACCTCTACATTTGAAGCTTTAAGCTTATTTGCGTATGCAATGCCCTCATCACGAAGTGAGTCAAAGTCAGCAAACTTACAAACTTAAAATCTTTATCAATTGAGTATTTTTTCATAATGTTACTTTTTATTACCACAATTCATATTGCAATTTGCACAATCACCGTGGCAGGTGTTTTTGTGCCTTGCTGAATATATTATAGCAAAAATCAGTAATATTACAATTATTATCAATAAAATTATACTTTGAATATTCATTATATAAGACCTATAAGTGCAAAAATTCCGTGAGTAATGAATGCCATAATCCAAGCTATTGCACATTGAAATACAACTACACCGCATGCCCATTTTCTGCCGAGTTCACGCTTAACGGACGCAATTGCGGCAACGCAAGGTGTGTATAAAAGGCAAAATACCAAAAGTGAAACTGCACCAAGCTGTGAAATTAAGCTTGTAACAGATACGCCCGAACCAAGTAAAACAGATAGGGTAGACACAACGCTTTCTTTTGCCATAAATCCTGTTATAAGTGCTGTTGATATGCGCCAATCCCCAAAACCGAGCGGTTTAAATATCGGTGCAATAAAACCTGCAATTGTGGCAAGGATACTTTCTTGCGAGTTGGTGACAATGTTAAATTTAATGTCAAATGTTTGCAAAAACCATATAATTATTGTTGCAACAAATATTACCGTAAAGGCTCTTTGCAAGAAGTCTTTTGCTTTATCCCAAAGAAGCTGGCATACACTTTTTGAACTTGGCATTCTGTAATTAGGCAACTCCATAACAAAAGGTACAGGTTCGCCCTTAAAAATGCTAAGCTTCATAACCATAGCCATAAAAACAGCGGTAACTATACCCAAAGCGTATAGCAATATCATTACAAGCGCACTTTTGCCCGGAAAAAATGCCGAAGCAAAAAATGCGTAAATCGGAAGCTTGGCAGAACAACTCATAAACGGAGTTAAAAGTATCGTCATTTTGCGGTCACGCTCACTTGATAAGGTTCTGCTTGCCATAACTCCCGGTACGGTACAGCCAAAACCTATAAGCATAGGTACAATGCTTCTGCCTGATAATCCGACTTTTCTTAAAAGTTTATCCATAACAAATGCAACCCTTGCCATATATCCGCTGTCTTCAAGCAGGGAGAGAAAGAAGAAAAGAGTTACAATTATAGGCAAAAAGTTTAATACACTGCCGACTCCGTTAAATATACCGTTAATTATGAGTGAATGTAAAACCTCGTTTATATTTGCTTTTGTAAGCAGAATATCAACCAAATCTGTAAGCTTGCTTATGCCTAAATTAAGCAAGTCGGATAAACCTTTTCCTATTACGCTGAAAGTAAGCCAAAATACAAGACCCATAATTGCAATGAATGACGGTATAGCTGTATATTTGCCTGTTAATATTTTATCTATTTTAACACTTCTTGCGTGTTCCTTGCTTTCGTGAGGCTTTATTACTGTTTGCACGCATATTTTGTTTATGAAATTAAATCTCATATCGGCAATTGCCGCGGATCTGTCAAGTCCACGCTCTTGCTCCATTTGCATAATGATAAATTCTATCATTTCTTTTTCATTTGTGCTTAATTTCAGCGCGTTTTCAACAAGCGCGTCACCCTCAATAAGTTTAAGTGCCGCAAATCTAAGCGGTATTTCAGCCATTTGCGCATGGTCTTCAATCAAGTGCATTATTGCATGTATGCACCTGTGTACAGCGGTTTCTTTGCTGTTTCCTTTTGAATTGCAAAAATCCTGCCTGCCGGGACATTCCCTGTATTTTGCAATATGTAATGCATGGTCAGTCAGTTCTTCTATACCTTCGTTTTTCGCCGCCGATATCGGAATTACGGGAACACCGAGTAATTGCTCCATTTCGTTAACAAGAATACTGCCGCCGTTTTTGCGAACTTCATCCATCATATTGAGCGCAACCACCATCGGAATGTCAAGTTCCATAAGTTGCATGGTTAAGTAAAGATTTCGCTCAATATTTGATGCGTCAACAATGTTGATAATTCCTTTCGGCTTTTCTTTTAGCAAAAATTCCCTTGTTACAATTTCTTCACTGCTGTATGGTGACATTGAATAAATACCCGGTAAATCGGTTATCAATGTGTCAGAATGATTTTTTATAACACCGTCTTTTCTGTCAACAGTTACACCGGGGAAATTACCTACATGCTGATTTGAACCTGTTAACCTATTGAAAAGAGTGGTTTTACCGCAGTTTTGATTACCTGCCAGCGCAAAAGTTAAAGTTGTTCCTTCGGGCAGGGGATTTTCATCTGCTTTGGTGTGGAATTTTCCGCCTTCACCTAAACCGGGGTGTGAAATATCCTTTTTTCTTTTATCATTGGATTTATTGCTTTTTGCGGTATATGGAGTGTTGATTAAAATTTTTTCTGCGTCGGCAAGCCTTAAAGTTAACTCGTATCCGTGAATTTTGAGTTCAACAGGGTCACCCATAGGCGCGTATTTAACCATTGTGATTTCAGCACCCGGAATTAACCCCATATCAAGAAAATGCTGCCTGAGCGCACCTTCACCGCCGACTTCTGTTATCTTTGCTGATTTACCGATTTCTAAATCTTTTATACTAATGCTCATTTAGTTGCTCCTTGAAAAGCTTGTTTATATATTATACAAAAGTAATACACAATAAATAACTTGTTAATAAATAGTTTAGCAAACTAACTTTTTTTGTCAATAGTATTATTATATTTTTTTGATAAAAAAAGAATTATCTTTGCAATATTAAAAAAATAACAGAAAAAGTATAACCATGAAATTAGACCCAAACTCAGAAAAACCTCTTCACATTCAAGCAGAAGAAGTGCTGAGAAAACTTATAGAATCAGAGGAATACAAAAATGGGAAACTTCTTCCCAATGAGGTTTTATTGTCTGAACAATTAAACATATCGAGAAATACACTTCGCCAAGCAATCAACAAACTGGTATTCGAGGGATTATTGGTCAGAAAAAAAGGGCATGGTACAAAGGCTGTAAAAAAAGGTATTATAGGAGGAGTAAAGAACTGGTTGAGCTTCTCACAAGAAATGAAAATGCTAGGTATCGAAATTAAAAACTTCGAATTGCATGTCAGTTTTAAGAAAGCATCCGAAGAAATATGTACCTTTTTCAATATAGACCCTGAAAAGGGAACAAAATGTATGGTATTGGAAAGAGTACGCGGTAATAAAGAATACCCTTTTGTCTCCTTCATCTCTTATTTCAATCCGAGTATACCACTGACCGGTGATGAGGACTTCACCCAACCTCTTTATGGAATACTTGAAAATAAATATGACATCATCGTAAAAACCAGTAAAGAGGAAGTATCCGCACGGTTGGCCGGAGAATATATCGCAGAAAAACTGGACATCAAATCCAGCGACCCTATATTAATAAGGAAAAGATTTGTTTATGATATCAATGGAACTCCCATTGAATACAATATAGGATACTATCGTGCAGACAGCTTTACCTACACCATAGAGGCAGAAAGATAAATATACAAGAAAGTTTAATCTATAACAGAAATGACTATGAATACAACAGAAATCCCCGTACTGCTGTTGACCGGTTATCTGGGTAGTGGCAAAACGACGTTGGTAAATCACATCCTTTCTAATAAACGTGGCATTAAGTTTGCCGTTATCGTCAATGACATAGGCGAGGTGAACATTGATGCAGACCTTATACAGAAAGGTGGCGTGGTGGGAAAGAAAGAGGAAAGTCTGGTAGCTCTACAGAATGGTTGTATCTGCTGTACGCTGAAGACAGACTTGATAGAGCAGATGTTCGAAATCATGAAGATGCAACGCTTCGACTACATAGTGATTGAGGCGAGTGGCATCTGTGAACCGGAGCCTATTGCCCAAACACTCTGCTCCATTCCTCATATGGGAGGAGCGTATACTAAATACGGTATTTGCCGCTTAGACTGCATTACCACCGTGGTGGACGCCTTACGTCTGCAAAGTGAATTTTCTTGCGGAGATGATTTGACACGCAAAGGCATTGATGAAGAAGATATAGAAAACCTCATCATTCAGCAGATTGAGTTCTGCAATATTATCCTGCTGAACAAAGCAGCAGAAGTACAGCCCGAGGAATTAAAACGTATCAGGCAGATTATCCACACCTTGCAACCCGGTGCCCAAATTATAGAGTGCAACTATGCAGATGTAGACCTGGATAAGATTATCCATACCCACCTCTTTAACTTTGAACGTGCCGCAACTTCCGCCGGATGGATTCGTGGCATAGAGCAACAAGTAAGCGAAGAGGAGGAAAAAGAGGCGCATTACCATCATGAAGAGGGTCATCATCACCATCACGAAGATGAACATCATCATGAAAGCGAACATCATCACGAGAAATGTCATCACCACCATCACGAAGGAGGTGAAGTAGAAGAATACGGTATTGGCACATTTGTCTACTACCGCCGTCCTGCATTCGACATTCATAAGTTCGACCACTATGTCGCTACCAAATGGCCCCGCAGCGTTATCCGCGCCAAGGGTGTCTGCTACTTCAGCCACAACCGCGACATGTCCTTCCTCTTTGAACAAGCAGGTATACAGAAGAAAATAACTGAAGCCGGACAATGGTATGCCACCGCCCCCGAAGAAGACATGATAGAACTGATGCGCCAAGAACCGGGATTGCTAAGAGACTGGGACGAACAATACGGCGACCGCATGCTGAAGATAGTATTCATCGGACAAAATATGGATAAAGAGCAAATCATCCGCGACTTGGACAAATGCCTTGAATAACTTCCTAAAAAAGTGCTCCCCGTCATTCCGATCTTAAGAACAACGGGGAGCATCGTCCCACGCGCGTAACTCTATTTTAAGAATCAGGAACCATATCAATTCTCCGTAAAACGGAACATTTTGAAATACACCTTCTGCTCTGTGTCGGATACATTCACCAACCTCATCTTCGCAACACTCAACTCCTTGAGAGATGCCTTCACCTGCGTTCTGTATCCCGGTTTCAAATCCACCGCCTGCCAGTTTGTGCCATCCGAAGTTACTTCCAGTTTAAACTTCGAATCAGTAACCTCCGCATCTCCCAAATCGATAAGCACCGAACTCAACTGGCGGGCATAATCCATCGAAATGGTCAGCACACCGCCTGCCTGCCAGTTGATGACTTCATTGGACGGAATAATTGTATTCACCTTTCCCTTCTGCTGAATAGGAAGCGAAGCCAACTGATTCACGTCGCTCTTCAACGTGTAGGGAGAATAAACAGCCTTTGTATCAAGCCCGGCATGGAACGCTGCATTATAGCCCGTTGTCGCCGCTTCGAACAAAGCATTGAAAGTAGGCATCAGATGCAGGCTGCCGCTCTTTATGCCCGCTTTATATTGGGCATCCGTCTCACCCATCAGCACCAGCAGGGCGCGGGCGTGTTCGTAGCTACCTATAAATGCATCCTTCTGCTGGCGCAGGCGTATCATGTTCAGCACCTCCGCACCATACTCTCCCACTTGTTTGAACTGAATGAGCCAAGGCCTTATTTCAGTTATCAATGGACGATTCTCATTTCCCGACGCAAGCAATCCATCAGCGGCAACGATTATCTTCCGGCATTCCTCAGCTACCTGCCGATAGGCATCTTCATCTATCTCGTTTTTCTCTTGATAGGCTTTCAACAAGGCAGAGAGAGCAGGCTGAATGGCAACGGACTCTTCACGACGGAAGCGATGTCCATTCTGTCCCGGGTCGGAATTATGAGCAGCGAAGATTTCCAAATATTCGGCATGAAGTGGCATAAGGTCTCTGACTGCATGTTTCCAAGAAGTTTCACTATCATAATTCTCCATATTCCAAGTATAATCAGCTACACTGTACAGAGAGATTTTGGAAGCCTCGGCATGTTCCATCGGATTGGAAACAAAAGCAGACATATCATCTTTTATATCAAGCCCGTTTCCATAAACCGGCCCTAGCAGCAAATGGTCTTGTACATAATCCGAAACGGGGAAATTCCACCAAATGTACGCCTTACGTTTCAGCAGCGGATTGACGAAGTCCAGCGTAGACTTATCTATAGTAGCAACTACCATATCACCGGTCCACATCACCTTGATACCCTCGTTCAACTTATCACCAAGCGTAGTGAGATAGCCCCCCTCCACATCAGTCCATGACTTGTTATACTCCGTGGGACACAGTATTAACGGCGCAACATCCCGCTTGACTTTTACAAAATGGTCATCAATATAGTTCAACAGTTCAGCCTGCTTGTCCGCCTTTGTCCCTTCACCCGAAATATCATCAAAGAAAACGGCAAAACCACGCACACCCAACTGGTACATGCTTTCGAACTTCTGCAACAATAACGAGCGGTCTTCTTCATTCCAGCGAATATCCTGACCCGGATGAATGGCCCAATAGAAAATGACATTGTTCTCCTTCGCCCTATTCACCAATACTTTCAACTCTTCTCCTTCTCGAGCAGGATAAGGCTTGCGCCAGTTGGGAGTCCGGTGATAAGGATCGTCTTTCGGTCCATAGATATAGACATTCATTTTGTTCCGACCATAAAAATCAAGCTGGCGTATACGCGCCTCCTGACTCCAAGGAGCACCGTAAAACCCTTCCACCACACCCCGATAGGGAACATCGGGATAGTCCGTCACTTCAGCCAAAGGCAGCTTGTCTAAAGCAAGCAACTGCGCAAGAGTCTGTACACCATAGTACGCTCCCCGTTCGTCAGCACCGGCTATGACGATGCAGTCTTTTTCTATTTTCAGGAAATAACCTTCGGATTTGCGTGGAATCCGATGTTGGTATTTCTTAATAATCTTATCTCCTTTCACTCCTATATATACACGGAAAGAAGCGCCAAGCACCTCTTCCGGCATCAATGAACGGAGTAAAGGCAACGCAGGTCCGTCCTGCACGGAATTGCCGGAAAGGATCTGGTATTGTTGGGGAATATCAACAGAATCTTTTTGCGTAATATATTCTTGGGGAGTAGGTTGCAAATGAAACTCTTGCGCACAAAGCGTCGCTGTCGTCAGCATACCGAATGCTCCCAGTAACAGTAGTTCTTTTCTCATAAGCGGATTATTAAATTAAGGAATATCTATGTATTAAGAAAACTCTTCCATGCATTCAAGGTTGATACGTTCAAAAATAAGAAATAAATATGAAAACACGTACAAATACAGACATTTATTTCAGTTTAAAGATTCATTCTGCATCCGTTTGAGTTCATCGCACACTGCCGGATGCAGGAAGTAGCGTACGTCTTTCCCCTCCTCCATGGCCCGACGGATAAAAGTGGAGCTGATTTCAAATATCGGAGAAGAAACTGTCCGCACATTTTGAGGTAAAGAGGCGGCCTCTACCGGATAGCCGGGGCGAGGATAGACCAGAAGATGATTTTCGGCAAGAATACGTTCCGACTTGTACCAACGGTGGAACAGCCTCCAGTTGTCCGAACCAATGACAAGATGGAAAGTGTGTTGAGGATAAGTTCGTTTCAGCGCATCCAACGTATGAACTGTATAAGAAGGCCGAGGCAGATGGAATTCAAAATCGGAAGCGCGAAACTTGGGATAACCCTCGGTGGCTAGCTGCACCAGCTTCAAACGTAACTTGTCATCCATCAGATCGTTTTCTTCCTTCAGCGGATTGTGGGGGGTGACCATAAACCACACTTCATCCAGGTCCCCGTATTCGCAAAGATAGTTGGCGAGGGCCAAATGTCCGATGTGTATCGGGTTGAACGAGCCGCTGAAGATTCCTATATTCATTTATTCTTATTCATATACAACCTTACAAAGGACGTCTTTGCAACGCACGCCAGGCAGCCCAAGCATTGAAAATCGTCACTACAGAGATAAGAAACATTGAAATACTGGAACGAGGCTCGCCATGCTGTATATACAATACACCCACAACAAGGGAGCAGACGAACAAAACGCTATTAATAATCAACAAAGCCTTGTTCAGCTTCGGGCTGTTCTTCCTCCTCGGTGCCAACTGGTTGTACACTCCTCCACGTTGTTTCATTCGTTCAAGAATTGAGAGATTACTTTCAATGCTTCCGCTTTGGCTGTCTCCAGGTCATCGTTCACAATCACGGTATCGAACTTCGGTGCAAAGCCCAGTTCGTATTCGGCTTTCGCCACGCGGCTCTCTATCACTTCGGGAGCATCTGTTCCGCGCCCCACCAAGCGTTTGCGCAATTCCTCCACTGAAGGTGGCTGAATGAAAACAGACAAAGCACGCTCACCATAGAATTTCTTGATATTGCAACCACCCACTACATCCACATCGAACACTACATTCTGTCCGGCAGCCAATTGCTTTTCCACCTGCTCCTTCAGTGTTCCGTAAAAACGGTCCTGATATACCTCTTCATACTCCAGGAATTCATCATTGGCTATGCGACGACGGAACTCGTCAGGAGTCAGAAAGAAGTACTCCACTCCATCTTTCTCCGTTCCGCGGGGCGGACGGCTGGTCGCTGAGATGGAAAATGCCAAGTTCAGATTTTGAGTCAGCAGATAGTTGATAATCGTTGACTTGCCGGAGCCCGAAGGGGCTGAAAATATGATAAGTTTTGCCATCGAATTATTTACGATTTGACGATTTACTATTTGATACTACATGACGTTCAATACTTGTTCCTTGATTTGCTCCAATTCATCTTTCATCTGAACGACAATCTTCTGCATCTCCGCATGATTGGACTTACTGCCCAAGGTATTGATTTCGCGTCCCATCTCCTGGGCGATGAACCCTAACTTCTTGCCTTGTCCGGTTCCGGTTTCCAGCGTATTGATAAAATATTTCAGATGATTGCCAAGACGCTGTTTCTCTTCGTTCACATCCAGTTTTTCGATGTAGTAGATGAGTTCCTGCTCCAGACGGTTCTTGTCATAATCCACGCTCAAGGTCTTTTCCAGTGCATCGGTAATACGCTCCTTCACTTTGGCCACACGCTCTTTCTCGTAGGGAGCGATAGTCTCCAACAAATGGGAGATATTGGCGATCTTCTCACGGAACTTCTTTTCAAGGGCAGCTCCTTCCTGCTTACGGAAGTCCACCAGCGCACCGACAGCCTTTTCCACAGCCGAATAGACCACAGTCCATTCCTCCTCACTCAGTTCCTGCGTATCATTCTTCGTCATCACATCCGGCATACGGAGCAATGTCTGAAACCAGTCGGCAGGAACAGGGATACCAAGATTCTGCGAGATTGCCAAAATCTGTTTGTAGTAACCTTCCACCAATACTTGATTGATAGGAGTCGCATTTTCTGCCGCCTCTTTCTTCTCGATCCACAGGCTGAAATCCACCTTGCCGCGTTCCAGCACTTTGGAAATCTCGTTACGGATTTCGATCTCTTTTTCACGATAAGCCGGAGCGATGCGAGTGGAAAGATCCATTGCTTTGCTGTTGAGCGACTTGATTTCTACGTTTATCTTTTTATCTGGAAGTTCGGCCGTAGCTTTGCCGTATCCTGTCATAGACTGTATCATAACCCTGTCTCTTATACACATCTGACGCTGCCGCCGATCTT
>OWIM01001201.1_pt1 | contig 10722 bp, 6 predicted proteins | sample 1732751 | NCBI WGS metagenome assembly OWIM01 (sample SAMN05065749, study PRJEB22554) | human gut metagenome | biome: ENVO:2100002; feature: ENVO:00000062; material: ENVO:00002003 | host: Homo sapiens | place: USA
CGAGATGCAGCGTAGTCTCGTGGGCTCGGAGATGTGTATAAGAGACAGTTATATTGCAGGGCTATATTCTTAAATCTATTTAAAAGGAGAATATTCCGTCGTAAATAAGCTTTATCTTTAACACGTAATTACAAATAATATAAATGTAGATATGATACAGATAGTGCAATTACATGGTACGGATAAAAAGCTGTACGAGCTTGTAGCCCCTTTGGTTATGAGCCCGGAAGTGCTGAAACAGAACTACAATTACCCTTTCCGGACATCGGAAGAGTACGAGTGGTTTGTTGCTCTGGATAATAAACATGTTGTAGGTTTTGTGCCGGTGGAGCACAAGAAGTATGAATGTGTCATCAACAACTATTATATTAAGGAAAGGAATGTTGACACTCTGAAATTGCTTCTGGAAAAGGTACTTGAGAAGCAGGGCAAGGAGAGTAGCCTGACGGCTGTTAGCTTTGTCGAAGATAGGGATGTCTTCAGCGAGCTGGGCTTTTTGGAAGACAAGGTATGGACCCGTTATGTGAAAATGAAGAAAAACAGATAATTATGGCTACACCCAAAAATGTGTATGAACTGGCGCAAGAACGTCTTGATGTGATTTTTAGGGAATTTGACACGATATGCGTCTCTTTTTCGGGAGGAAAAGATAGTGGAGTGTTGCTGAATTTGTGCATAGACTATATCCGCCGGAACCGGCTGAACCGTAAACTGTGTGTATTCCATATGGACTATGAGATACAGTACAGCATGACCATTGATTATGTGGACCGGGTATTGGAGGCGAATAAGGATATATTGGAGGTGTATCGTGTTTGTGTGCCTTTCCGTGTAACGACTTGTACGTCGATGTACCAGAGTTACTGGCGTCCGTGGCAGGAGGATTTGGAGGACATTTGGGTAAGGAAGATGCCGAAAGGCTGCCTCACTAAAGAGACGTTTCCTTTCTACACTCCCGAAATGTGGGATTATGAGTTCCAGATGCACTTTGCCAAATGGCTGCATGAGAAGAAGGACGGAGTGCGTGCCTGCTTTCTCATAGGCATCCGTACGCAAGAGAGTTTTAACCGCTGGCGCAGCATCCATCTGAACCGGAAGTATCAGATGTACCACAATTACCGCTGGACCTCGAAGATAGGCAATGACATTTTCAATGCTTATCCCATTTATGATTGGAAGACGACGGATATCTGGACGGCCAATGGCAAATTCGGCTTTGACTATAACCATTTGTATGACCTATATTATAAAGCCGGAGTCAATATCGAACGCCAGCGTGTGGCAAGCCCTTTTCTTTGTGAGGCACAAGAGAGCCTGAAGCTGTATCGTGTCATCGACCCGAATACTTGGGGAAGAATGATAGGGCGGGTCAACGGGGTGAACTTTACCGGTATTTATGGAGGGACGCGTGCTATGGGGTGGCAAACGGTCCGACTGCCCGAAGGGTATACGTGGAAGGGCTTTATGCAGTTCCTGCTTTCCACCTTGCCGGAAGAGACCCGGAGGAACTACTTGAAAAAGCTTACCGTTAGCATTGAATTTTGGCGTACAAAGGGGGGGTGTCTGGCTGACGAGACCATCCAGAAGCTGAGGGATGCAGGAGTGTCCATTGAAGTGATAAATACCACGAATTACAAGACAAACAAGAAGCCGGTGCGCATGGATTATCTGGATGATATTGACATCGCGGAATTCCGGGAAATTCCCACTTATAAGCGGATGTGCATATGCATCCTGAAGAATGACCATGCCTGCAAGTACATGGGTTTTGCCTTGAACAAGGAAGAGGCATACAAAAGAGACAAGATAATGGAACAATTCAAAAATATGATGTTATGAGCGTAGATAAAAGTCCGGTATATAACGTAAGGGCAATTCCAATAGAGAAAATACAAGCAAACGATTACAATCCGAATGTAGTGGCACCGCCCGAAATGAAGCTTCTGGAGCTTTCCATCTGGGAAGATGGTTTCACCATGCCTTGTGTCTGTTACTATGATGAGGAAGAGGATAACTACATCCTGGTGGACGGTTACCACCGTTATCAGGTGTTGAAGACATCCAAAAGAATTTATCAGCGCGAAAACGGGTTGCTTCCCGTGGTCGTGATTGACAAGGAACTTTCCAACCGTATGGCGTCCACTATCCGTCATAATCGTGCCCGTGGTACGCATAATATCGAGTTGATGTGCCATATTGTTGCGGAATTGGACAGAGCCGGTATGTCTGATGAATGGATAATGAAGAATATCGGAATGGATCGCGACGAAGTGTTGCGTTTAAAGCAAATTTCGGGTCTGGCAGACTTGTTTGCGAACAAGAACTTCAGCATTCCGGATAAGAAAGAAGAGTATGTGGCGGATAAATAAATGAATATTTCAGGGGTGGATTTTTTAATCTGCCTCTTTATATTCATTAACAAGTGAAATATTTCGTTGCAAACTTGCATAATTTAGTCAAATCGCCTACATTTGTCAGCATCAAAACAAACAGAATAGGTCCTATGTGCTTTAAGGCACTATAAAAAACATTACATGAAGAAAATTTTGGTTAGTGGCGGTGCTGGTTTTATAGGTTCTCATCTTTGTACCCGATTGATAAACGACGGGCATCAGGTGATTTGTCTGGATAATCTTTTCACCGGTTCGGAAGGAAATATCACTCATCTGAAGAGCAATCCCCGCTTTGAATTTGTACTGCATGATGTGGAAACCCCTTATGAGGCAGATGTGGACGAAATCTATAATCTTGCTTGTCCCGCTTCTCCCATCCACTACCAATATGACGCCATTAAAACTATCAAGACTTCTGTATTGGGCGCCATCAATATGCTGGAACTGGCCAAAAAGACGAATGCCAAGATATTGCAGGCCTCTACCAGCGAAGTGTACGGTGACCCCGTTATTCATCCCCAAGTGGAAAGTTATTGGGGAAATGTAAATCCAATCGGCCTCCGTTCTTGTTATGATGAAGGGAAGCGTTGTGCCGAGACATTGTTTATGGACTATCACCGCCAGAATGGAGTGCGGATCAAGATTATCCGTATATTCAATACGTACGGTCCTCGGATGTTGCCGAATGACGGACGGGTGGTTTCCAATTTCGTGGTTCAAGCATTGCAGAACCAGGATATTACGATATACGGTTCGGGCAATCAGACACGGAGTTTCCAGTATGTAGATGACTGTATAGAAGGTATGGTACGGATGATGAATACGGAGGACGATTTTATCGGTCCGGTAAACTTGGGAAATCCGAATGAATTCTCCATATTGGAACTGGCGGAAAAGGTCATTAGGCTGACGAATTCCAAGTCGAAACTGATTTTCAAGCCACTGCCTCATGATGATCCCAAACAGCGTCAGCCGGACATCACTCTGGCAAAGGAAAAGTTGGGCTGGGAACCGACTATAGAGTTGGAAGAGGGTTTACAGTATATAATAGAGTATTTTAAGGAATATCGTTCCTAACTAAATAGTAATTTTGATAACGGGAAAAACAATATAGAAAGATGAACATGGAAATAAATCCTTCCGAATACAAGATTCTCATCGTTGACGATGTGATGTCAAACGTTTTATTGTTGAAAGTGCTTTTGACAAATGAGAAATTCGCGATTGCTACTGCAAGTAACGGGCGGCAAGCGTTGGAACAGGTGGAAAAGGAAAATCCTGATTTGGTTTTGCTTGACGTAATGATGCCGGACATGAGTGGTTTTGAAGTAGCTCAACATTTAAAGTCAAATCCGAATACAGCTGATATTCCAATCATCTTTCTGACCGCACTGAATAGTACGGCAGATATTGTGAAGGGGTTTCAGGTTGGCGCGAATGACTTCATCTCTAAGCCTTTCAATAAGGAGGAATTGATTATCCGTGTTACCCACCAAATATCTTTGGTAGCTGCCAAACGGTTGATTTTGAGTAAGACGGAAGAACTGCAACGTACTATTGCCGGGCGTGACAAGCTTTATTCGGTGATTGCCCATGACTTACGTTCTCCGATGGGATCCATCAAAATGGTGCTGAATATGCTGATATTGAACTTGCCATCTGAGAAAATTGGCGCCGAAATGTACGAGCTTCTGACGATGGCTAATCAGACTACGGAGGATGTGTTTTCATTGCTGGATAACCTGCTGAAATGGACAAAGAGTCAAATCGGTAAGTTGAACGTGGTTTATCAGGATGTGGACCTCGTCGAAGTGACAGACGGTGTCATTGAGATTTTCAGTATGGTGGCAAGCCTGAAGAAGATAAGAATCCGCGAGATGAAACCGGAAAAAATGATGGTCAACGCTGATATTGACATGCTGAAGACAGTGGTCCGTAACTTGTTGAGTAATGCCATTAAGTTCAGTAAGGAGAACTCAGAGGTACTGGTGAAGATGGAGGAAGTAGATGGTATGGCAGTTGTCAGCGTCCAGGATTATGGCTGTGGCATCAGCGAGGAGGGGCAGAAGAAGTTGTTGCATACTGATACGCATTTCAGCACGTTCGGCACGAACAACGAAGAAGGCTCGGGACTGGGCTTGTTGCTATGCAAGGATTTTGTCGTGAAGAATGGCGGTAAACTGTGGTTTACTTCCAAGGAAGGCGAAGGCTCCATATTCAGCTTCTCTATTCCGGTGAAGAAGTGATAACGAAGAAAATAGAACGGATGGTCCGTTGAAGTAAAACAGACCATCCGTCAGACTCAAATAGACCGTCTGTTACGGTCGTACAGACCATCTGTTTCTTATGAACGGATGGTCTGTTTTTTATCTCTTACACAGACTGCGGAAATCGCAATATTCACATTTCCGGGTATCCTCTGTTTGGCTGAATGTTTCTTCTTGGCTGAATATCTCCTGCAGGAGTCCGTGCAGCCGTTTGCGGAACTCGTCTTCGAAGAAAGCGAAGTTGTTGACCGGTACCTTGGGTTGTCGTGGCGCTCCCATTTCGATGACCGGGGAGTAGCTTTCGGAAGCTGCCCGGTGGATGTAGAGCAGGGAAGGGGCTACCTTCAGCGATTGCTTGCGGCAGAGGATGGCGGCGTACAGAAACGTCTGGAAAATATAGTTGGGACGGTTGTCGGCGGGAGTAAACAGTTGTTCTATATTTTCGGGAGTCTTGGGAGTACCGCCTGTCTTGTAGTCCACGATACGTAGCGTGTCTCCTTTGCTGTCCAGGCGGTCGATGGTACCGCCTATCTGTAAGGCAAGCTTTCCTTGCGGAGTATCTATTTCCATCATTTCTCTGACGTCCTGTTCCATGCCCTCCATACGGAACGGGGCGTATTGCAGGTCATTGCGCAGGAGCTGGCGCAGGTAAGAGGCGATGACTTTGGAATGGATGAGCTGCGTACCGTTATACTCCGGTTGCTCCGTAAGGGGCACATGGAAGAACTTTTCTTTGAAAGCATTGTCCACATAGGCTTGCAGGCGAACATCGTCTTTCAGTAATTGTTCCAGGTCGTCTTTACGTATCTCCCGTCCGTTGGCTGTCAGTTCGTTGTACACCAGTTCGGCGGAACGGTGGAAGATGGTGCCGAAGAGGGCGGAGTCTATCTCGGCGCTTACTTCATCGGGAGCTTTCAGGCCAGCTACGTATCGGTAGTAGAATTTCAGCCGGCAGTCCAGATAGGCATTGAGGGCAGAGGGGGAGAAGAACGCTTGGGGACGTCGGTGGATGTCGTAGGCATCGAACATCTGTTGCAACATCTCCGGTGTCTTGTGAATCTCAATTTCCCGGGCTTGCTGTGGAGATTGTCCGGCTTCAAGGTACTCAAGGGAGATGTTGTGCGGCGACTCTACCAGGAATTGCAGCATGAAGCGGGACATTTCCCCGCGGTTCAGTCCGTCCGAAGAGGTGTTATATAATAAGGTGACGTTTTCTGCCCGTTGGATGAGGCGGTAGAAGTAGTAGGCATAGACGGCATTCTTGTGCTCTATGGTGGTCATGCCGAAGGCTTTCCTCAGGTTGTAGGGGATGAAGGAGGACTCGCCTCCGGCTTTGGGCAATTGCCCTTCGTTGAGGGAGAGCATGATGAGGTTGCGGAAGTCGAGGTTACGCGTTTCCAGCACACCCATTACTTGCATGCCGATGGCGGGCTCTCCGTGGAAGGGGATGTTGGCAGAGGTAAGCAGCCGGTTCAGCAGTCGCTTCAGCGTGTCTGTGCGCACGCCACTCAGTTCGCCGGTCTCTATCAGACTGAGCAGGCGATTGACGAGGGTGTAGCTTTTGAACAGAGACTCGCGGTACAGCTGGTTGAAGATGTCTTCCACGTCTTTTTCCTGGCGGTAGAGGACGGCCACTTCGCGAAGCAGTTCGGTGAGGTAGCTGCATAGGGCGGCAATGCCGTTCTGTGGTGTAAAGACTTGTTCAAGAAATGCGTCCTGCTTCAGCTCCGAGGGAAGGGGATAGAAGCGGTTGTCCTGCGTAAGCCGTCTTTCCAGTACTTCGGCATGGGAGGAAAGCTGCCGGGTATAAGGATGTTTCAGCAGGGTGAGTACGGTCTCGTAAGTATATCGTCCGGTACCTGTGTGGTAGCCGGTAGTCTGTAGTTCTACAAGGGCGTTGATGAAGCTGTATACCGGAGTTTGGGCAAGGGGAAATCCCATTGTGATGTTGACGTTCTTTACCTCTGCCGGAATGGAGTGGAGGACGGGAAGCAGTAGGGATTCGTTGCAAAGGACAACGGCAGTGTCTTTGAATGAAGAAGGGGTTCTTAATTCTTCATTCCCCCTAATCCATTGCGGCAAGTAGCGGGCTTGTGCATTTTCGGTAGAAGCGGAGATAAAGCGTACGTTCTTGGGTTTCCGCAGTACATCAAAAGAAGTTTCGGGCAGTTGGTTGGGAAACAGCTTTAGGTTGCGGAGGATGAATTCGCCTGCTTCGTGGGTATAGGGCGGCTTTTGCTCAAGGGGAAGACGGGTGTAGAACACGTCGTAATCCCAATAGAACATTGCTTTTCCGGCATCCTGCAAGAGCTGGAAGAAACGGGTTTCTACTCTATTCAGCACGTTGAAGCCGACAAATACATAGCGGTCGTAGCGCAGTCGGTCGGTGTCGAGTTGCTCCATGACATTGCGGTACATCATGCCTTCGTAGGCGATGCCCAGTTCTGTAAGATTGCGGCGGTAGTGGCGGTAGATGTCGCCCAGTTTATCCCAGAGGGAGATGAATTTGGCTTTCAGCTCCGTGCGCTTTTCTATGGAAAAGTTCTGGAAGAACTGGCGGATGGCTTCTTCTTGTTCTTGGTCGAGGAAGTCGTAATCGTCCATAATGTTCTTCAGTTCTTGCAGGTTGCTGAAGAGTTTGTCGGCATCTACAAGGTTTTTGTCTACGTCATCGAAATCGCTGATGAGCAGTTCTCCCCAGAAGTAGAAGTCATCCAGAGTTTCTTCGCTGCGGGTCTCTTCGCGGAACACCTTATACAGTTCGCATACCAGGCGGATAGGGTCACCGGACTTCAATGGAGAGAGTTGCCGGAACAGTTCGCTGATGCTGACGTAGGCAGGCGACCACAAAGGGCGGTCCGTTTCAGCTGCCAGATATTCGTTGAAGAACAGACTGGCACGTTTGTTGGGGAAAACGATGGCGGTGCGCGAGAGGTCGTTTCCTATTTTGGCGTAAAGGTCGCGGGCGACCAGTTGGAGGAATGTTTCCATGATTTAGTTGATAATTGATAATTAATAGTGGATGGGGAGTGAGTTATACCGGTTCTATGTTGTTCTCCTCTACATACCACAAGTAACCCCGTATATTTTCTGCGACATACCCCATGCGGACCAGCAGTTGCATGTATCTCTGTACTTGCTTGTTGTACTTCTTATTCGGCTTTCCGAACTTGAAGTCTACCACTACGATTTCTTCACCACGCATCATCACACGGTCCGGGCGGCGTGTCCGCAGTTCGCCGTTTTCCTGCCAGATGATGTCGCATTCATTGAACAGCCGCCACGTCCCCGAATACCAGTCCTTGACTTGGGGCAGGGAGAAGGCGCGTTCGGTGAGGTCGCGTATTTCTTCTTCCGTCTCACTTCGTCCAATTACTCCTTCAAAGACGAGCTGGCTGATGGCATTGTCAATATCTTCTTCGGTTTCGATAGCAGAGAATAAGGTATGCAGCAAACGTCCCCGGTTGATGAAACGCTGGCTGGATTCTGCTTCGTCCACTCCTGCTATGAAGTCTGCCGAACGGTTGGATTGCCGGAACTCGATGTCGTGGAGCATACTCTCCATGTGGACGGGCAGTTTGACCGGCTTTTGCGAAAGTCTGTTGACCGGTTGCTGTTCATAAACCTCAGGTTTACGTTCGCAGTATAGAGGTTTCTGTTCGTAGCATAGAGGTTTGGCTTCGTCATCAGTAGGGTTGTCTGCGTCATGCTGTGAGACGGGGATGGAGGAGAGACAAATCTTGCCGTTCTCGTATATGGCAGCCTCTTCGTCCCAACTGCCTGCTCCGTCTTTGGCTATGCGGGGCAGGGTGTTGGCAAGGAGTTCGGACATGGTTCCCTTCTGTTCCTTCCGGCTCCAGAGGATGAGGTTCTTGCCGGCACGGGTAAAGGCCACGTACAGCAGATTCAGATTGTCCACCCACAGCTGAAGACGTTCGTGCAGATAGTCCTGCTGGTATATGGATTCCGCCATGGTGGTGGAATAGTTCACCGGCACTAAGCTGATGGCATTATAGGGCTCTTCCGGTGGGATGCACCACACCAGCTGGTTGTTGGTTTCGTTCTCCAGCTTCCAGTCGCAGAAGGGAATCAGTACGGTATGGAATTCCAGTCCTTTGGACTTGTGGATGGAGAGGATACGTATACCGTCCATCTCACCGCTGGGGATGGTCTTGCTGCAAAGGGTTTCGTCCCAGTAGCGGATGAAGCTGTCCAGCTCGGAAGAATTGCTTTGCAGATACTCCGTCACAGCATCGAAAAAGGAGAAGAGGTAGGCATCCTGCTTTTCAATGCGGCTCATGCCGAAGATGCTGAACAGTTCTTCCAGTAACTCATACAAAGGCATCAGGCGCAGCGTTTCCCGTCGGGAGGTAAAGGCTTCGGGAAGGGGAGTGGCTGTTGTGAATTTCGGTTGCTCGTCATTTGTCATTTGTAATTTGTAATTCTCCATCAGTGCAGCCTCCGCAATCCTGTTCTCCGGATTCGATAGGCAGCGCAGGGCATCCATCAGCATGCAGATGGCAAGGGAGGCATCCAGACGGAAAGCTTCGTCGGACACGACAGAGAGATGCAGTTCTTTGTCGAAATAGTCGGCTATCGGTGGGATATTCTTGTTCTTGCGGACAAGGATGGTGATGTCATTCAGTGTTACGCCCTCTTCCAGCAGCCGCTGTACTTCTTCTCCTAAGGCGAGAAGGGTCTGCTCTGTATAGTTGTGTTCATCGTCCGGTTCAAGGAAGGCAGCTTTTACGTAGCCGTACTCCGTGTTCTTGGGCGATTCCTGCACTACGTCGGCATAAGCGCGTTTTAGGGGTAGGCAGTCCTCTTTCAGTTCGTTCAGGTGTAGCGCATTGAGGTAGTCTATGGCAGCGGTAAATACTTGGTTGTTGAAACGGATAATGTTGGTTTCGCTACGTCGGTTTGTTTTTAGGGTTTCCACACGGACGGGGAAGTTGTTTAATGGAGAACTTGATTCTCTATTCTCCATTTTCAATTCTTCATTGCCTAAACTATTCAGTATTCCCCAGTCCCCGTTCCGCCAGCGGTAGATGGACTGCTTCACATCTCCCACAATCAGACTGTCGGCTCCTTGCGAAAGTCCTTCGAGCAGCAGCAGGCGGAAGTTGTCCCATTGCATGCGGCTGGTGTCCTGGAACTCGTCAATCATGACGTTGCGTATGTTGGCGCCGATTTTCTCGAAGACGAACGAAGAGTCACCCTCGCGCACCAGTTTGTGCAGTAGGGCGTTGGTATCCGAGAGCAGAAAGCGGTTGTGCTCCCGGTTTAGCGTGCGTACCTCTTCGTCGATATGATTGAGAAGTTGCAGTTTGTTGAGGTGCTGGAGCGAGAGGCGGCAACTGTTTAGGGTACGGTTGCGTTGCGGACGCATTCTTTCGGCTTCCTGCAGTAGAGGCATCAGACTGGTTTCTGCCAGACGGATGATGTCGTCCTTTCGTGAGGATGTTTTCGTTGCCCAGTTTTTTGCATCTGTCAGGCTGTTTTGCAGGGTGGCGTTCAGCACATCCTTGTCAGACAGTCTGCCGTCGCGCAGTTTGCGGAAGTAACTGCCGATGCCTCGGGCACCTCCTTTCAAGTCTTCGGGAGTGAGGGCATGCCCTTCCAGTTCGCCCTCAAACTGGTCGTAGAAGCTTTTCATCTGTTCCAGAGCCTCGGTTTCCATATCGCGCAGCACATCCCGGTAGAGTTTCAGCGTATTCGGAGTACGCAGGCATTGCCGTAGTTTTTCACCGCGTTCTATGTAGCTTTCATCGAAGATATTTCGTCCGAAACTTTTCACCTCGTTCGATACGTTCCAGCGTTTGTCGTCGCGGATACGCTCGTCGATGTAGTCCAGTAGCCACGCCAGCACGGGAGAAGTGGGGGTAAGTTTTTCGATGAGGCTGTCTACGGCATCACTCAGCACTTCACTGTTGTTCAGCTCTATGCTTAGGTTAGGACTCAGTTCCAGTTCGCGGGCAAGGTTGCGCATCACGGATTGGAAGAAGGAGTCGATGGTTTCCACGCGGAAACGGCTGTAGTCATGCAGCATGTATTGCAGTGCC
>OWIM01001220.1_pt1 | contig 10609 bp, 7 predicted proteins | sample 1732751 | NCBI WGS metagenome assembly OWIM01 (sample SAMN05065749, study PRJEB22554) | human gut metagenome | biome: ENVO:2100002; feature: ENVO:00000062; material: ENVO:00002003 | host: Homo sapiens | place: USA
CGAGATGCAGCGTAGTCTCGTGGGCTCGGAGATGTGTATAAGAGACAGAACACATACTTGGGCTTTTTTCCAAAAACGTCCAGCATCCCATTTTCCTCATCCTCTGCCTGCACAGCCGTGGGAGCCGCAGCATTGGCGGCCACCGGAGCGGCGGCCATCATGCCGACAGCAGAAGCCAGCGCACCGGCCTTGAGGAAATTGCGGCGGGACATTTTACTCTCTTTCATAACACGAAACCTCTCTTTTCCAGAGCCGACCCCGGCTCTCTGTTCAAATTCACTTGCTTGGGACGCCTTTATTCTATCGCCCCGCCCGCCGCCGCGAAACCATGCCCGCGCAAAGCTTTGGTAAAACTGGCGCGGCATTTTGCGGCCCAGTGTAAAGAACAGGAAAGGTGTGTAAAAAACAGCCCCCGGAACTGGTTCCCGGGGGCTGTCATTTTATCTTATGATCTTACGCGTTGTACTTTTCTTCGTCGAGCATGCCCTCGCTCTTGGCCACGCAGATGCAGGAAGTCGCGTCACCCACCACGTTCAGGGAGGTGACCAGCATCTCGATGGGGCGGTTGATGGCCAGGATCAGGGAGTAGGCCAGCAGAGCGCCGTCGTTGACGAAGCCCATGCCGGACAGGATGGTGAACAGGATGACAGCCCCAGCGCCGGGAGCGGCGGGGGTGCCCACAGATGCCAGCAGGGCCAGCAGGGCGACCACGACCAGCTGGCCGGGGGTGACGGTGTAACCGGCACAGCCTGCAATGAACACGGTGGCAATGACCTGCATGATGGCGGTGCCGTCCATGTTGATGGTCATGCCCAGCGGCAGGACGAAGGAAGCGATGCTCTCATCCACGCCGAACTCTTCCTCGCACACCTTGATGTTCAGGGGCAGGGTGGCGGCGCTGGAGGAGGTGGAGAAGCCAAAAACGGCCACATTAGCGATCTTCTTGATGAAGGTGATGGGGTTTTGCTTCGCGCCCAGCGCCACCACCAAAGGGTAGGCCACCAGCAGGAAGACCAAGAGCAGAGCCACCGTGACCACCACGTACACCAGCGCAGGCTTGAGGTAGTCGATGCCGTAGATGGCGAAGGTGCGGGTCAGCAGCACGAAGACAGCGAAGGGGGCGAAGGTCGTGACCACGAAGTTGAGGAAGACCACCACCACATCGTTCACCTCGCCCAGCAGGCGGCGGAGGGTGGCCGTGCGGCTCTCACCCAGCACATTCATGCTCAGACCCACGGCCACGGCGAGGAAGACGGAGGAGAGCACCGCGTTGTTGCTGCCGAACGCCGTGACGATGTTGGAGGGGATGACGTTCAGCACCACGTTCAGGGGGTTGGAGCCGGTGGAGCCGGCGGCCTCGGTCAGGCCCTCGATGTGGGTGTTGAACAGGCCCATGGAATAGGTGGCATAGCCCACGCAGCCGGCCAGTGCCAGCGCCATAAAGGAGCACAGCAGGAACCAGAAGAGGGTCTTGGCCGAGATGCGGCCCATGGTGCGGGTGTCGGCGATGCTGCCGATGGCCAGCGCGATGGAGGTGAACACCATCGGGATGATGACCAGCTGCAGTGCCTTGATGAAGAGCTGGCCAATGATATAGAACAGGCCCAGTGCACGTTCTGCGCCCTCGGTGGTGATGTCCTGAAAGAGCAGGTCGTTGATGGTCTGCCAGATGCCGCTGTTGCCGGAAGCAACGAGCTTCTCACGCAGCATCATAAAGGCAAAGCCTGCCGCAAGGCCGCAGACCAGAGATACTGCCATCCTTTTCGCTAGGAGCGAGCCGCTGTTTTTATTTTTTTTCATACGATTTTCCTCACTTTTTTCCGTTTCCCAGTGTGTTTCGGTCGCATTCGGTCTATCTTACCACGACACACTGTTGGATTCAAGGGAAAAATCGTCTTTTCAGGCGATTTTTTTGGAAAAGTATTACGTATGAAAAATCAGTGTAAAAATTACGTTCAGGATAAAGAAAACCTCTCCGTCACGCCTACGGCGTGACGGAGAGGTTTTTTCTTATGTAAGGTCTTCCCCCAGCTCCACGGCCTCCAGCACCCGGATGCCTTCGGCCTCGAAAGCGGCGCGCAGGGCCTCGGCAAAGCCGGGGCGGGGTACCTTGTTCTTGATGCAGAGGGTGATGACCCCGTGCAGGCTGGTGGCTTCCAGACCGATGGATGCGCCATCAGCGGGCACCCACGTCTGGAAATCTTCGATGTACCGGGTCAGCTCCGGGCTGGACGGCCTGAAGGGGTCGCCCAGATAGCTCACCCAGAAGTCGGCCGGAAAGCCGCTGATGTATTCGCCCATCTGGAAGATGCGCTTCTTGATGCTGAGGCTGGCCTTCTGCTGGTAGACCCGGTAGACCCAGCCCATCTGCTCGGCGATGCGGAAGATCTTCTTCTCCGGGGCGAGGTTCGCCTTCAGGTCCGCGTCCACGCCCACGGCCACTTCAGCCAGCGGGGCATCTGCTGTCAGCGGGAGCCTGCGCTGGAAGGAGGCCACGCAGTTGTAGAGGGCGTTCGGCGCACCCAGCGCGTCCCGGGCATCTGTCGAGTAGCTGTAGAGCACCTCGTCCTTGTCCAGATACGCCCGCACCGCCTTGCAGAGCAGCGCCGTAAGGGTGCTGAAGGGCTTGACGCCGCAGCGGAGGGCGGCGTCCACAAGCCCCGCCTTTTCCAGCCGGACGCGGCAGCAGGTGGGCGTCTCTTCAAAGGTCTGCACCACGGGGCGCTGCATATCGTTGGCCACCTGACTCTCGGGATATTTTGCAAGGATGTCCTCGATGTCGTAGGGAGGGTCGGTCACGAGGGCACGGCCCTCAAAGGCCGTGCCGTACCGCAGGTTGCAGTAGAACTGCAGCACCATGGTCATGAAGGGCGCTATACCCCGGCCATCGGCCATGAAGTGGAACCAGTCAAAGCAGACGACTTTCCCCTCATAGCTCAGGGCAACAGTAAAGCCGTTCTCGTCCGGAAATTCGGGCTTTGCACTGCCCTGCCGCACCGGGCAGGGGGCGTCCGACGGTTCGAGGTGGAGCAGCTTTTTCTCCCACACCGGCTTCTGGAAATAGTAGGGTGCCTTTGCCCGGGCCGCATCCAGAGCCTGCTGCAAAAGCGCACCGTCCACGGCGTCTTTCAGCGTGACCTGATAGCGGCAGTTGACCATGTTTTCACGGTAGTAGTAGACGATGCCCTGAAAAACGGAGCGCTGTTCGGCATCCATTCCTTATTCCCCCGCGTGCGCAGCCAGATAGTCGGCCAGATCGCTGACGGTGACGAAGTTGCGCAGCTCCTTTTCGGGGATGCGCAGGCCAAAGGTCTCCTCAAGGTCAGCCACGACGGTCAGGATCTCCATGGACGACAGGTCGAGGTCGTCCATGAGGACGCTGTTCTCGTTGACATCCTCGGGGGAAATTTCTGCAACATCTTCCAGAATTGCAAGGATCTGGGACACGATCTCGGTTCTTTCCATAGTTTGAATCTTCCTTTCGTAGTTCCATTAAAGGCGGCTGCGGCTCTTTTCCAGTATTCCGCAGCCTGCCCGATTTATTCTTACTTGCGCAGCAGCTTGCCGGTGCCGGTGCGGGGCAGAGGCTCAGTGCTGAACTCCACGGCGCTCATCCGCTTGTAGAGCGGCAGGGTGCGGTTGGTCTCAGTGATGAAGTCGCGGACGGTCTGCTGGTCGGCCTCGCCGCAGTAGATGACGGCACAGATCTTCTTGCCCTTCTCCCTGACGATGCATTCCTTGACGGCCTCGCACTTGGACAGCAGATTTTCCAGTTCTTCGGGGCTGACGTTCTCACCGTTGTCGAGGATGATGATATTCTTCTTGCGGCCGGTGATGTAATAGAAGCCGTCCTCATCCACACGGGCCAGGTCTCCGGTGTGGAACCAGCCGTCGGCGTCGAGAACTTCTGCGGTGGCCTCGGGGTCCTTGTAATAACCCAGCATGACGCAGCCGCCGCGGATGCAAATTTCGCCCGTCTCGTCCAGCTTGTACTCGGCGTGGTCGTCGGGCTTGCCCACGGCGCGGATGTGCTTTTCGTCCTGCTCGTAGTTGATGATGCCGTCGCCGCAGGTCTCAGTCATGCCGTACACCTGAGTGATCATCATGCCCTGCTGTGCCAGCTCGGCCAGCATGGCGCCGTCAAACATGGCAGAGGAGCCGCAGGGGTTCCAGATGCCGTTCAGGCGGGCGCGGCGGCCCCGCTTGACGTCTTTGTAGATGGCCTCCATCAGCATGGGAGCCACAGCGATGGCATCGCTGTGCATCAGGCCGAGGTCGCGATAGAAGTCGCGGATGTCGGCGGAGAGGTTCAGCGCCCAGCCCTTGCAGGCCCAAACGAAGAGGCAGATGAACGTACCCAGATGGAACAGGGGCAGGATGGCGAAGTTGCTCAGGACGTCGTTTTTGTCCTCGGGCATATGCTCGTGCTTATAGTCCAGCATGGCGTCGCCGAATTTGACCTGGCACTCCACCGTGGTAAAAAAGTTGCGCTCCGAGAGCATGACGGCCTTGCTGCGGCCGGTGGTGCCGGAAGTGAACATCAGCACCATCAAATCATCATGGCCCACGCAGTCAACAAGCTCTGCAGGCGCGCTGTCCTTGAAGGCGTCCATCGGGCGGAGTTTATCGCCGTAGGCGGCCTCGATGTCGGGGCGGCAGCCATAGTCGATGCCGTCGCTGACGATGAGGGAAGGCTCGACAAGGCCCAGCTCATATTCCAGCTCGGGCCAGGTCTTTTTCTGGTTGATGGTCACGACGACGGCCCCGGCGAGGATAGCGCCGAAGCTGTTGACACCGTACTCATAGCAGTTGCGGCTCATGATGCCGACACGCTTGCCCTTGATGTCGGGGATATTCTCCTTAAAATAAGTAACGGCCCTGCGGATGTCCTGCACATACTGGGCGTAGGTCTTTTCCACCACAGTCTTGCCATCGGCGGCCACATAGCGGAAAGCCACCCGGTCGGGGTACTGCTTCGCCATGACGTCCGTGATGAGCTCATATACAGTATTTATCATTTTTGTCGCTCCTTGCTGTTTTTCTTTATTGCAGCGAAACGCCGGCAGCTGACATTTTCTGCCTCAACGTAATAATACCTGTTTCGGCAAAGAAATGCAACTACGCGGCGTGTCCTTTTTCGCTGTTTCTTCTTACTTGTTACTTCCGCAGCAGCTTCCCCAGAGCGTTGCGGGGCAGAGGCTCAGCGGTGAACTCCACAGCACTGATGCGCTTATACAGCGGCAGGCTGCGGTTCACCTCGGTGACGAAGGCCCGGACCTCTTCCTGCTTATCCTCAGGGCAGTAGACGACGGCACAGATCTTCTGGCCCTTCTCCTTCACGATGCACTCGATAATGGCCGGGCAGAGGGCCAGCTTCTTTTCCAGCTCTTCGGGGCTGACGTTCTCGCCGCTGGCGAGGATGATGAGGTTCTTCTTGCGGCCGGTGATGTAATAGAAGCCTTCCTCATCCATCCGGGCAAGGTCGCCGGTGTGGAACCAGCCGTCGGCGTCGATGACCTCTGCCGTGGCCTCGGGGTCCTTGTAGTAGCCCAGCATGACGCAGTCGCCCTTGATGCAGATCTCGCCGGTCTCGTCCAGCTTATACTGAACGTGGTCGTCAGGCTTGCCCACGGCACTCATGTGGTCGGCCGTCTGGGTGAAGTTCAGGATGCCGTCACCGAAGGTCTCGGTCATGCCGTAGCACTGGTTGACGACGAAGCCGTTCTGGGCCAGCTCCAGCAGCATCTTGGGGTCGAGGGCCGCAGAGGAGCAGCACAGGTCCCACAGGCCGTTGAGGCGGCTGACGCGGCCCCGCTTGAAGTCGTTGTAAACCGTCTCCACCAGCATGGGGGCCGAGGCCATAATGTCGCTGTGCATCAGGCCGAGGTCGCGGTAGAAGTCGCGGATGTCGCTGCAGAGGTTCAGTGCCCAGCCGGCGGGCGGGTAGGACATGACGCAGACGAAGCAGGCCATGTGGAAGAGGGGCAGCAGGGTCATGTGGCTCAGCGGCAGCTTCTGACCCTCCGGCAGACGGGACGTGATCCAGTTCTCGGCCCGGGCACCGTAGGTGCAGAGGCTGGCGCACATATTCCGCTCCGAGAGCATGACGCCCTTGCTGCGGCCGGTGGTGCCGGAGGTGAACATCAGCATCATCAGGTCGTCGTGGCCGATGCAGTTGGTCAGCTCACCGGGGGCGGTGTTCCGATAGCAGTCCATCGGACGGAGCTTCGGACCATAGGCGGCTTCCAGCTCGGCACGGCAGCCGTAGTCGATGCCGTCGTTCAGGATGAGGGCCGGTTCCACAAGACCCAGCTCATATTCCAGCTCCTCCCACATCTTTTTCTGGTTGAGGGTCACGAGGACGCCCCCTGCAAGGATGATGCCGAAGGATGCCACACAGTACTCGTAGCTGTTCCGGCTCAGCAGCGCAACACGCTGGCCCTTGATGCCGGGCACTTCTGCCTTGAGGTAGGCAGTCATCCGGCGAATGTCCTGCGCGTACTCGCGGTACTTCTTTTCCACGACGGTCTTGCCGTCGGCGGCCACATAGCGGATCGCCACATTGTCGGGGAATTCCTGCTCCATGCAGCGGGTCACCATATCATATACGCCTGCGGGGACTTTGATCTCTTCATCCATTGGTCTTACTCCTTTTTGTTCACAAGAAAGAAAAATATAGCAATTCAACTTTTCAATGCAACAGCAACAGCGTTGAATTGCATATCGCAAATATGCTGTTTTCATGTTGCACGAATTTTTTGCCTTGCGATAAACAGCACCATTTCGTTCCAGACTCTCCGCATTTCTGGCAGACAGAGGAAATTTCTGGTTCGATTCCTCTCGGCAACAGTATACCGCATATGCGCCGCAAACGCAATATTTCATTGCACAAATATGCAATTTAAACTTGCGCTCAACTTGTGCAACCGGATGTAAATCCTTCCTTTTGTTGCGGCGAGACAAAAGCTGTGATACACTTTTTTCGTCAGGACGAAACTTTGCCCGGAAGCTTCGTCCCCTGCAAATTGACAGAAGACCCAAAAAGCATTATACTGTTTATATCATTTGGCAAAAAAGCTCCCCATCGGGCTTCATATTTTTATCTATCGCGCCCAAAACACGGCCTTTCAGGGCCTCCGGGACAGGCGGCGCACTACAAGGAGGACCCCCTTTATGGAAGGCACCAAGCCCCGCACCGTAAGCAGCCTTGGCATGTTCGACCTGCTGAAAGGCATCGGAATGCTGGCCATCGTCTTTGCCCACACGGCAGAGCTTTACCCCCTCGGCACCGACGACGTCACCCCCTTCGCCTTTGCACTCTTCGCCTACCGCGAAGCGCTGATGGCCGCCTTCTTCATCGCCAGCGGCTACGGCTTCCGCAAGCGCTCCATCCACAAATGCATCGAGCAGCAGGTCAAGACCCTGCTCAAGCCTTACCTTTATACGGCAGCGGCCACCACCGTGCTCCACTGCCTCATCCACCACGCAGCCTTCGGCTCGTGGCCCAACGCCATCACCCAGTCGGGCAAGGTGCTGGGCGGCTTCCTGCTGGGGCTGCCCCACACGGCCTCTTACTTCGGGCAGGAGTTCTTCTCCTGTGGGCCGATGTGGTATCTGGTGGCCCTGATGCTGGCGTGGATCCTTCTCGATGTCCTTCTCGACATCTTCCCCGAGCGGTACATAACCCCGGCCGTCATCGGCGTCACCCTGCTGGGCTGGGGCATCACGCTGGTGTGGGAGGCCCCCTTCTGCATCGCGCAGGGCATGGTATCGCTGCCCTACCTCTACATCGGCTATCTGGCCAAGAAGCGCCGCCTGTTTGAGACGCCCCTTTCCGGCCGGGCCAGAGCCGGGCTGATCGCGGCGGCGCTGGGCGTCGTGGCAGGCGTCCTGCTGACCCAGAGCACCGACTGCGTCTCGCTGGGCGAGTGGACGATGGGGCCTGTGAGCATCTTTCTGGACGGCGCAGTGGGCTACGGCATCATCCGGCTCTTCCTGAAATTGCAGCGCCGGGTGGACGGCCCCATCTCCCACGCCATCGAGTGGGTGGGGCGGCGCTCGCTCTTCATCTTCTGCATCCACACCGTGGAGCTGACGGCCATCCCATGGTATCTGATGGCGGCGAAATACGCTGACCGTCCGGTGCAGGGGATGCTTTTGCAGTTCGTGTTCTCGCTGGCGTCCATCTTCGCCGTCACCGAGCTTCTGATGCGGCGGAAAGAGCTGGGCCGGAAGCTCCGGGGCGGCAAGACTGCGGACAAGCCCCGGCGGCGGGACAAGAGCCGTCATTATGCGGCAAAACACTAAAGATACAGCGCTTTGGTATCCGGCCCTTTTTCAGGGCAGACTATATTAGTTCGATGCATGGGCTTGCAGCGAGGGTTGTACGCCTTGCGATAAATTTGAGGAGGCCCCGGTAATGATGAACGATACTCCTGAAGCGGCTCTGCGCAGCCGCATTGCGGATCTGGAACAGCAGCTCAGGCTTGCGGATGAGGGTACCTCGCGGCTGGCCCAGCGTTGCCTTGAGCTGGAAAAGCAGATGCAGACCTTCTACGCCACCCACCCCCAGAAAGAGATGCAGGCCGACTCGCCCGCGCTGGTGCAGCCGTTGCTCTACTTCGATGCCGGCTTCGGCTTTTCCCAGAGGGACACCGTCAAAGCCCCGGACTACGAATACGACGAGATGAACGGGATGGTGACGGCCACCTTCGAGCTGCCCGAGGCCGCCGTCAATCTCCGCTTCGACCCGGGCGAGCTGCCCTGCTGCATCACCAATTTCGTCTTTTCGGATGACCGCATCCTCTGCCGCCCGGTGAACGGCGTACCGCTCCACGGCGACGGCATCCTTTTCCTGAACGACGACCCCAACCTCATGCTGGAAGGGATGAACCGCTTCCCCGCCGGGATGAAGCTGGGCGTGAGCTACGGCTATTTCCCGCTGGAGGCGCTGGCAGGCGACCCGCTCTTCGCCGCAGTGCTGGAGGGCGTGCAGTATTTCCAGAAGACCCGCGTCTGTGAGCAGAAACATCTGGACCAGCTGGAAAAGACCTCTTCCGACCAGAAGCAGACCATCGACGCCTTGCAGAAGAACATCTCCGAGCTGCATCAGGCCAACGCCGAGCTGACTGCCCGGAGCCGGGCCTACGAAAACTCGCTGGAAAATGTCCTTTCGTCCAGCAGCTGGAAGCTCACGCTGCCCCTCCGCCGTCTGGTGAGCCTGTTCCATCGTGGCAGCTGAGAGGAGGACCGGGATGTACAGCCGTTATACCACCCTGCAGCGGGCACAGCTCGCCAAGCAGGAATATCTTGATACACAGGACGTCTTTCTCGCCGTCTACGCACCGGGGCGGAGGGCCTCGCTGGAAGCCTCCCTGCGCGACCAGCTCCACCGCAAGTTCCTGCTGGCGGAGGACCTTTCCAGCGGGAGTCTGGGCAGCGCCCGCGGCGTGCTGCTGGCGAAAGAAGACCTGAGCCTGATGCCCACGGCCCTGTCCTGCTTTGCGGATGCGCTGCGCAGCGGCGCAGACTACGTCACCAGTGACGCCGTCTTCGGCTATGCAGGCGCCACCGCCCTCTATCACAGCCCCAGCTTTGCGGCCTGCCCGGGCTGCGCCCTCGTCTCCCGGGAGCTGCTGCTGCGCTGTCTGGCCGAGGCCCGTGACCCCGGGAACCCCGCCGAGCTGCTGACGCTGGCGGCAAAGCTCAGCCGGAACCATGTCTGTCTCCCGCTGGCGCTGGCCCACTACGAGCGGGACATCTGTGCCGAGGATGTCTGGTCGATGAAGGGGAAGCGGGTGTTCATCATGAGCCACCTGCTGGACATGACCGGCGCGCCCATCGTGCTGGTCAGCGCTGTGCCGGTGCTGCGCAGCATGGGCTACGAGGTGGTCGTCCTCGGCCCGGAGGACAGCGGCTCGATGCCGCTCTTCCTCGAAGCCGGGGCTGTCGTCATCACCCGGCGCGGCTGCGTCCAGTCGCCCCTGCTGTGGGGGCTGGCCCTCTGCGCCGACTTCGTCCTCGCCAACACTGTCGTCGAGGCCCGGGCTGTCCGTGCCCTGAGCGGGGCACGGGTGCCGGTGCTCTGGTGGCTCCACGACGCCTTCGCGGGCTACCCCCATATCGCCCACCAGATCCCCAAAGAGCTGGGAGAGAACATCCGGGTCTATTCCGTCGGCAGCCACGCCGCCAACGCCATGCACTCGGTGCGGCCGGAGTTCAACATCCGGCCTCTCATCTACGGCCTGCCGGACTACGCCGCCGAGCAGTTCCCCCGCTATGACATCAGCTTTGCCGGGGGACGCACCCTCTTTGTAACGGTCGGCTCGCTGGAGCCCCGCAAGGGCCCGGATATCTTCTGCAATGCCATCCGGCTGCTGCCCTCTGCGGTGCGGGAAAAAGCCGCCTTCCTCTTTGTGGGCAAAGCCGCCGACAAGGGGATGTACAACGCCGTGGACAGCTTGGTGCGGGACTATCCCCAGACCGTTTTCTACCGCAAGCGGCTGGAGCGCCCGGAGGTCAAATCCCTGATGGAGCAGTGCAATTGCGTGGTGTGCGCTTCCCGCGATGATCCCATGCCTACCTTTGTCACCGAGGGTCTGATCTTCGG
>OWIM01001221.1_pt1 | contig 10607 bp, 8 predicted proteins | sample 1732751 | NCBI WGS metagenome assembly OWIM01 (sample SAMN05065749, study PRJEB22554) | human gut metagenome | biome: ENVO:2100002; feature: ENVO:00000062; material: ENVO:00002003 | host: Homo sapiens | place: USA
ATCCGGGTGCGCTCGCTTGGCCTGCGACAGTGCTCGGATCACCAGACGGTCGAAGCTTCCATACTGTCCCACAACAAATTCAGATACGCCATATTCCGTGATATGGCGCTCTATGGTTTCACGCAGAGTTGGGTACACCCGATCCGGCGTCTCCCTATGCCCTATAAAAAAGCAGCTTCCCATCTGACAGCCCTCATACACAGTCGCAGTCATATTTTATTGATTGTGATTCATAATAGAAATATAAAGCTCGCGCCCATTTTAATAATTATATCACTAATTATTCGTTGTGTGAAGCGAAAGTTGATGATTTAAGTGCGAACCCGCAACACTCCCTTATATTAAAATAATAAGCAGAGATTGGAGGGAGAGGATCATGGACGACAACCGCCGCTATGAAGCGTTTGTGCGGAACCGCATCACAGAGCTGCGGGAACAGAAGGGCGTTTCTGAGCATCGGATGAGCCTGGAGCTTGGAAAGAGCGGCTCCTACATCAGAAGCATCACCAATGGAATTTCTATGCCCTCTCTCCGGGAGCTGTTCGACATCATGGAATACTTTGATTTGACGCCAACTCTTTTCTTTGCTCCTATGGACGATCCGGATTCCCTGCGTGGGATCATAGGCAAGAAGCTGCTTGCCCTGCCGGATGAAGACTTGGAGAAAGTAGCTGTTTTTCTGGACTGGATCAGAAAATAACCGCTCCTACTGGCGTTTGACATGAAAAATATGCCGCTCAGTCAGTTTCTGATAGTTTCTGACATGGGCGGTTTCTTTTTTGCGTTCTTGGCGGAAAGAGCTTCCGGCTATTGAAATTTCAAGCTCTTTCCACTAAAATGGAATTCATCGTCTGTTACCAACCGTTCCGATTACAAAGCGAGGTAGGAAAAAATGAACCAAAAAGAAATCAATGAGCTGCGGCGCCGTTTTCGCCCGGAAAAAAGCGCCATCAGCCGTGTTTATGGATGCTATGTCAACAGCAGTAAAGAGATCGTTTCCGATCTGGACGAATCCCTGGGCATGATGCCGCAGGAGGAGTCCGAGAAGTATTTGAGCCTTTTGAAGAAGGGACTGTCCGGCTCTCTTGGGAAAAACCTCATTGATATCGTATTCTCCACTCAGCAGGTAGTGGACAGTGAGGAACACCGCCTGCTCACCACACTGCGGGATTCCCAGCTGAAGGACAACGAGGCTCGTCAGACCTTTTACCGCAAGGTGATCGATAGTCTGGACATGGGGGACAGCAGTTACCTGTTGCTCCTGGTCTGTGACAGCTACGATGTTCCCCATCGGGGCAAGGATGATTCCCTGCAAGCGGATGCCTCGGATGAGGTGTTCACCTACATCGTCTGTGTGGTGTGCCCCATCAAGGAGGGCAAGGTAGAGTTGGGATATTTTCCCGGTGACAATGAATTCCACTGTGCTGCCGGGCAAACCGTCGCTCCTCCTGAGCTGGGTTTTCTGTTCCCGGCATTCGATGACCGGGCAGCAAATATCTATAATGCTCTCTTTTACAGCAGGAAGGCCAATGAAATTCACCAGGAGTTCATTGACGCGATCTTCCATGTGGAAGCGCCGATGTCTGCCGTTGAGCAGAAGGAAGCATTCCAGTCAGCTCTGAGCGATGCGTTTGACTGCAGTCTGGAAGTGATGCAGACTGTTCATGAACAGCTGCGTGAGAAAATCAAGGAGCACAGGGAGAGCAGGAGTTCGGAACCTCTGGAGATGAGTGCCTCAGAAATAGGGCAAATCCTTCAAAGCTGCGGGATTGCGGATGAACAGGTGGCAGCATTCCAGGAAAACTGCGGCGAGCAGTTTGGTTCGGGGGTTGTCCTGAATCCGGCAAACCTGATCGACAGCAGCCGCTTTGAGATCAAGACACCTGAGATCACCATTTCTGCTGATCCAGAGTATAGTTACCTGGTGGAAACTCAAATTATCAACGGGCGCAAGTACCTCCTGATCCCCGCAGAAGATGGCGTGGAGGTCAACGGTTTTGCTGTCGGCATTACAGCTGCACAGAAAGACGATTAAATTTCAAAAGCCGGACACAACGCAAGGCGGTATAACCTTTAAGGCCAGATGTTGTTTGTTATTTTCTGTCTTAAATAAAATCCTTAGAGTGGGCGCTTCTGGTTGGTTCATTATGAACCGGGACTCGGTTCACATGATATGTAGACCCTCCCCTTGGCGGGAGGGTCTGCTTTTTACAGGCTATCTCACCAGACGGTTTCTTGCTTCCAGTGCTGATGCGCAGTCATGGCCTGTCAAATACTGTGCCGCATCCAGCCATTCCCGTTCGCTGCATGCACCTAAAGGGATCGCGGCAGTGAGCCTGTGCAGCCGTTCACTTTGCTGGGACAGCCGAAGATCAGAAAGAACTCCGCATCCCATTTGATAAGCCAAATAATCCAGCAGATCGATCTCAACCAGCATTGGACACCTCCGTCATACCACATGATACAGATTGGAAGTAAGACTCCCATTCTCCCGCCAGCGTGGGTCCTTTTGCAGCAGACCAGCCCTGCAGAGATCATCCAGTGCCCGCTTGACCGTAGAGCGGGAAAGCCCCAACTCCAGAGCAATGGTTCTGATGGCCGGCCAGCAGCGTCCCTCGCTGTCTGCCCGATCCTTGAGGTACATATAGACGCTCCTGGCTCTGTGGCTTAGATTGGAATTATAGATATTTCTAAAGCTGTTCATTCTGTTTCCCTCCGTCAAGGCCGAAATACCGTTTTGCGGGAATCCGGTGCGGCCTGAATTCCCTGAGCTATACCGCCAGCGGATGTGCCGCCTCCCTGCGGCTGCTCACTATCCATTACAATCGTCCCATAGTGGCGGCGGATGATGGACTCCTCCAACTCCTGCTTGTCAGCATAGGCAACGGACCGCTGGGCCTTCTCCGGCACTTCATAGGGCTTGCGGAACCGGATGCCCCAGTCGAGGAACAGCCGCAGCTTGACCTTCATGGGGTGGACGCCGGTCTTGGCCACAATGAAGCTGCCCTTGGGCATGGACTTGAGTTCATCCGGGGTCATGAGGGGACGCTCCATCATCTGAAGGGACTGGCTGGGATCGTTTTTTCCGCGGGAGATACTGCCGCTCATCACCGTCCGGCTGCCCAAAGATTTGGACAGTTCCACCGCGGTCTGACTGGCCGGGGCGAAGCCGCCGTAAAGGTTGACCTGGCAGTTGTCCACGATGATCTCAGAGCCCTCTTTTCCATAGTTTTTCTGCAGCTGTCCCGTAATACTCTGGACGATAGGCACCAGCATGAGTCCTCTGGACCGGGAGGCGGAAAACATCAGCTCCAGCGACTGGATGGGCGGGCAGGTGCCCAACTCGTCCGCGAAGAAGACCACCCGGTTCTTGAGCCGGCCGCCGTTCTCGTCAGCCACGGTGAGGATCTCCCGGTACAGGTTTTGGAGGATCAGGCTGACCATGAAATACTTGGTCTGATCCTCCTCGGGCAGTACGATAAAGATGGCGGATTTCTCATTGCAAAACTTCTCCGCGTCAATGGCGGTGTCAAAGCAGAGGATCTGCTCCATCTCCGAGTCGAGGAAGGCGTTTAGGCGGGACAGTACCGTTGAGATCACGGAGGCCATGGCCTGCTCCGCCGTGTTGAGGGCGGACCCGGCAAACCAGCGGGCCTTATGATTAGGCGGGAGCTTTTCCAGCAGAAGCTGGAACTGATTCTTTCCCTTCACCCGGCTGGGAGCCAGCAGTTCCTGCACCAGCTTGAACACCGACACGATGTGGCGCTTTTCAATGGGATTGCCGTCCGCGTCCTCGGTGGGCAGGTACTCGGCCACCAGCAGGAACATGGCAGTCAGAAGGCCCTCGGCGGAATCGTAGAAAAAAGCATTCTGCCCATACTGGGCGCTGTCGCCGCCGCTGGTGTTGATGAGGGTCTTGGCGAGGATCTTGGAGTATTTCTCCGCCTTAGCCTTTGCTGCCAAGTTTTTGGGGTCGGCCTTATAGATATCCATGTACTTATTGATCAGGTGCAACAGGTTGTTGCCGTCCGACCGGGTGGGATTGCGTAGATCCAACACGGCGATTTGGTATCCGTAGCAGTCCTTGGCAATACCGGCATAATTGCGGAACAGGTCGCCCTTGGTATCCGTGCAGAGGAAGGACATCCCGCTGGCGAGGGCATATTCGATGTTGGGGTACAAAAAGAACGCGGTCTTTCCGGCGCCGCTGGCGGCGGTGACCATAGCATGGATGTCATCGGTGTCCACCAGAGCTGTGACATGGTCTTTGGGACCTTCGCAGCCAAGGACAAGGCCCTGCTTTTCCGGCAGATGCTCTCCCTTGCGCCACAGCTCTGGTTCAAAAGGGACATGGGCATAGGTCTGCCGAATCTCCTGTTTGGTAGCCCAGCGTGCGGTTCCATGCTGGCCGTCACCCACAGTCTTGGATTTGATTCCGTCAAGGGTATAGTAATGGGAGAGAAACGCGAGGCCGCCGATCACGAGAAACATGATGGCGCCTACCACGATAAGTGTTATAACTTGCGTTGGCACATGATCCTCCTTTTGATATCTACGCCTTAATATCAGAAGGGGATGTTCAGTTTTCGCTTTGTCTGCTATAATAAATTGGTATGAGGTGATTGCTTTGATTTGCGCATGTGACCATTGCTACTATCTGTTTGAGACGCCGGAACTGCCAGAGCAATGCCCGGACTGTGGGAAGCAGGCAACCCGGCCAGCCAATAAGCAGGAGCGGGCAGAATATCTCAGCAGACAAACAAGCAGCCAGGAAGAAGCGGAGGAGTGGGACTGAGCCATTCCTCCGCTTTGCTGTTTCAGGCTTAGGCCATCACTGGCTCAGCTTCCCTCTGGGTCTTTTCCTCTTTCTGCCGCCGTTTGATCTCGTCGGCCTCGTACTTGACCGGCACCTTGGCACAGGAGATGGCCAGCTCCAGCCATGCGCTGGCCACCTCTTTTTTCTCTGCCTGGGTACGGATACCCTGGCACTTGTTCTTGGCCAATACGCTTTGGAATTGCATGGCGATCTCGTCCGCCCGGTTCTTGAGGATACCCCGGTTCTGATGAGGCAGGATGTGGCTTTCTAAAAACCGGACACCCTGCTCAGTGGTCAGCGCGGTACCCATCTGTTTGCACTCCCGCAGCACCACCGAGAGGGCCAGCGCCGCCATCGTTTCCATGCGCTCCATCGCCTGGTCAAAGTGTCCCCAATGGAGGTCGTTCCGGTACCGCAGGAGCAATCCGGGGAACTGATAAACCGCCCGATCCGGCCGAACTTCCTTGCACCTGGCTCCGATTCGCCGGCAGACAAGCCCCGCCACCGCAAACTGCGGATGATCCTCGGCGGGCTGGGCCTCCAGTCCATGCCGCGCTTTCAGATCCTCATCCCAGTCTTTATATTCGGATTGCAGCGGGGCAATTTGAGAATAGCCATGCTCTCGGAGAACTTCTGAGAGCCGGCCGACGGCCTCGATTCCGGCGGCATCATGATCCAGGCAAAGGATGGCTTTCCGCAGATTTGGATTTTTCTCCAGCATCCACAGCATAGCATGTTCCGCCGTACCACAGAGAGCCACATAGCTGTGCTGCTGCCAGCCGTCCGGGTACAGGGTGAGAAAGGCAAGCAGATCGATGGGGGCCTCGAATACATAGAGGCGGTCGCTGGTACCGACCCAGTGGAAACTGCACCGCGGATCACTGCCCTCTATGTTGCCCCGGTAGCTTTTGCCTTGGGTATAGAGCCCCCGCTTGTGGGCATGACGGGCAACGCCGCGTTCATCGAATCCGACGAACACGGCGTTGTGATACACCTTTGTCTGATCTATGGACAATTCCCGGCTCTCATAGATCAGTCCCTTCTGTGCGAAAGTGCTGAGCACCTCCCGGCTGATGTGTCTCTGCTGGAGCAGATAAGCATATACCCGCCGCAAGGTCTGGTTTGCGGGAGGCAGGGCAAATTCCTTTGGCGGCCCTTTTTCTTTTTTCTCCGCCGGTACATACACTTCCCCCTGTTCACCGTTGAGCAGACGGGTCACTGCTTCAGGGTAAGTCAGGCCGTAGAAATTTTGGACAAAGGAGATTGCATGGCCACCCCTCTCTGCAGCATGATCATACCACTCATTCCCATGCACAGTAATACTGTGATCCGAGGTGAGGCGTTTGTCCTGGCCGGAGGAGATGAGTTTCTCTCCCTGCCGGCGCAGGAACTCCACCAGGTCAACGGAGTTGGCACGGAGTTTTTGGTCCTCTGTGAAGTGGATATATGGCACGCTACATCCCTCCTTATCAAAAAAGAGACCGCAGTATGCGGCCTCTCAAATCTGTGTTAATTCATTCGGTTGGTTGGCATCTTTCGGAGCTCTTGGACTTGATCCCAACGCCCATAGACCACAGCGATAGTGTGACTGGAAAGGTGCCTGAAAGGGTAACTGAAAAAGAGAAAAAGATTTCAGAACTTCTTGTTGAAGCTCCAGAGGCTATTGATGGGAGCCCGCAGGTTCATACCTCATATGCCTCTCACTGATTCCTTCCCTTGAGTTTCCGGTGGAACAGAACAGGTCTACACGGGATTGGCTTTTGCCTTTTCAGCCCTTGACTGCCTTTTGTCTGCGCCAATAAAATCTGCTGTTTAAACTGCACTTTCTGTTTCAAAAGATTACCTCCCTTATAGCTGCATTTCCGGCTCATGGTCATCCGCCTTGTGGCCCTGAGCGATCTTCTTCGCCTTGATTTTTCGCAGGAGCTTCCGGTCCACCGCCACCCGGATACCACCGGAAGGTGGTGGTTGGTTTTGCTCCTGGAAAATGTTGGCCAGATGGTGGAACAGCGAAATGACGGCCGCCACAGGAGGCTGGCCCAAGCGGTCATCCATGTGTTTCAGGAAATATTGAGCATATTCATTGCCCTGATCCGCTGCCAGCTGGAACCACTTGATCGCACTGGATCTATCTTTTGGGACCTCCTTCCCAAGCAGATAGAGCTTGCCGAGGGCATACTGGGCGTATTGATTGCCCTGTTCCGCTGCGGCGGTGAGCCAGCGGATGGCGGTTTCCGTGTCTTTCGGTACCTCCTCGCCCTGGAGCAGCAGCTTTCCCAACCGGTACTGGGCGAACTGGTTTCCAAGTTCCGCAGAGAATGTGAGCCACTTCAGCGCGGATGGCGGATCTATGGGCAGACCTGCGTCACCAGAAAGGTACAACTTGCCAAGGGTAAAAGCGGCGAAACTGTTTCCTTGCTCCGCCGCAAGTGTGAACAGATTCACCGCCTTTTGAATGTCTTTTTCTATTCCTTGACCATCCCGATAGATTTTGCCGAGCGCATATTGCGCGCAGTCCTGGCCGGTTTCCGCTGCCTTTGTCAGCCACTCCAATGCCTGAGCTGTCTGCTCTGGTGTTGAGGATGGGGCGTCGAGGATCATTTTGGCCAGTTGGTACTGTGCATGGGGATTGCCCAGTTTGGATGCCCGTTCAAACCACCCCCTGGCTGCCGCTTCATCCTTTCCAGTTCCTACACCATGGAGGAGCATCCAGCCGATACGGTACTGCAATTTATCGTCATGGCTCTGCTGCTCCAACTCAAGAAATCCGGCGAAGGCTTGCTGGTACCACTGTTCCGACACTTCAGTGTCCTTCTCACAGCCAATGCCATCCTGATACATCTTTCCTAACTCGTAAGCGGCATAGGGGAAATCCTGGTGTGCAGAGGCTGTGTATAATTCCAGCGCCCGCACATCGTCCTGCTCCACACCCTGCCTGCGGCGAAACAGACCGGCAAGGGAATATTGCGCGTACTTGTACTCTTTGTCTACGGAAAGTTGGAACCACCGGGCGGCTTCACCATAGTCCTGCTCACAGCCGAGGCCCGCGGCATAGAGTTTGCCGATCCGGTACTCCGCATAGCGGTTTTTCTTCTGTTCCTCCACAGCATGGAACGCAGCCAGCGCCTTTCTGTACCACACATGGGCAGCCTGTATATCAATCTCCTGGCCCAGCCCATCCGCCAGCATCTGTCCCAGGTCGCACATGGCCAGTGCGTTGCCTTTTTGCGCCCCCTCTTGGAACAGTGAAAATGCCTGCTCAAAGTCCTGGGGCTGATTCTTATCGCCAAACAAACAGCGGCGTGCCAGACGATACTCCTTACTCCATTCCATGTGTGCTTTGGCAGATCCCGATTTCTCTGGCGGGGCTTCTGGTGGAGATTCCACAGGATCACCACAGTCATCATCGGGCTGGGTCAGCTCCGGCAGCGACGGATCTCCTGGAGTTGCCGCAGAGACACCGTCCTGCTGGTCATCCGGATGGAATACCTGCTGATGCGCCCCAATCTTCACCGCCTCCTCAATAACAATATTTTTGATCCGCTTGAATTCCTTCTGCTGGGAAAGGGGAAGGCGTGGGGGCAGATCGTCTCTGTAGGTGCGCAGTACATCTTCCCGCAGTTCATGCCACAGGGCATAGGCCGCAGCGACACATGGGTCTTTGGCCAGCTCGTCCACAATCTCATCCACCACAGCCTTCAGCGGGGCTTTGAGGTAGCCGTACTGCTTCTTGCCTCCAGTGTGCCGCAGGCGCTCCGCCAGATGCTCCATGAGCTTCTCCATGCGGTGGTTGACCGCAGTGCCGCTCCGCATCTGTTCGATCAGCTGCTCCAGCACAGAACGGGCATCTTCATTCAGTGCGTTGCGGCTTTTGGTCTGCTTTTGATAGAGCTCCGTCAGTTCCTGCCGGAAGATGTGCTTCGCCAAACCAGATTTGATTTGGGCGATCCCAGTTTTCGTGAGGAAGCCCTTGGCAGGATCTGCACTGTAACAGACCATGTGGATGTGCGGATGGTGCGACTCATTGTGGAAGGCTGCGTACCATCGAAACTGCTCCCAAGGGATTTTCATGGCTGTGGCCATCTGCATGGCATAAGAGGAGAGAAAAGACTTCCAGTTCTCCGCATTGTCATATCCCAGTCTGGCAGCATCCTCTCTCCGCAGGGAAATGATCGGCAGCCACACATTGCCGGGATATTCTGCTATCGCTTTTGCAGTCTGTGAGAGCACCAGAGAATCTTTGTCACCGGTAAACAGACCGTGAGCGCCAAAACGCTGGGCGCGGGGCCGCTTGGCGATGTATTCCAGATATTTCTCCCGGCGGATGAGCTGGCTCAGATTCTGTTCAATGGCCATAGTGATAAAAGCAGAGGCGTTCCCTCTGTTGGGGGCGGAGAGATAGTCCTCATATTCAAACAGTTCCATGCTCTCCGGAAAACTCTGGACGAGCTGATCCACCAGCTCTTTCTGCTTGTTGGTTGCTGCCAGTTGCGTATTACCGGGGTCAATTTTCTCAGCGCCATCCCTGGTAGCGATGTATCCTACAAGATTTTTTAGGTGAGCCGTCACAGTGGGGGAGCCGCCTTTCAGATACGGGCACTTGAAAATAATGCGGGGCATTTTCAGTCACCGCCTATTCCTGCCCCTTTTGGTATTTCACTGCGTCCTTGAGGGAGATATTGCCGTTGGTCTGCTTGACCTCCCGGACACATCTGGCGCGAAGCTGCCGGAGATCCTCCTCGCTGATCTCCATACCTGCCGCCAGCACATTCATCATCATGCTGGTTTCCACGGCCAGCTTGAAGAGCAGCCGCGCAATGCGGTGTTCGCTGTCCTCCACCGTTCCCCGCAGGGCGGCCACCAGTGCGGGCGGCAGATAGTCGATGGCCTCGCCGCTGGAAACATATCCGGCGTAAAAACGAATGGCCTTTTCAATAAACTCGTTTTGGCTCTGGCAGTTGTCCCTTGCACAAAGGTCCTTGACCAGCTGCTGGGTTTCAGGCGCCATGCGCAGAGCGAACTTGATTTTTTCTCTCGCCATACTTTCCTCCAATCAAAAATCCCTGACCTTTGCATGGCCAGGGATTCGTTTTCTTTGAGAGGCTTCTTTACTTCAAAGCTGTATGCCGCCCATACTTTGCTTTTGTGCCTCCTTTTCTGTCCATATCCCTGTTATAATGCCGGATAAACGCCGAAGTGATGGGCCATTCCAGCCGTGGTGACCCCCGGTGTGATCCCATCCCCTGAAAAGTGCCCCCCGCAAAACCGTTCCCCGACCCGCATTGCGGGGCGGTGTGAGCTGTGTGGGGGGCGCTCTGCGACCCCCGCGCTTTATCCCGCACCATTTTCAACCCCTCGGTTCACACCCCCAATACAGAGCAGAACCCGGCCCGCATTTCAGGGCTGCCTGCCATCCCTGCCAACGCTCCGGCACAAAGCCCGCACACGGCGCTCCCAGCGGCCAGTGGGGTACACGGATGCCACCCCGGCGGCAAAGCGGCCCACAGGGGCGCACAGCGGGCCAAGAGGGCGTTATCAGGCCGGTTACATCTGCGGCGTTTCCATCGCTGTGATCTCCGATTCCATCTCTGCCGCAAACTCCAGCAGAGATTGCCCGTATTTTTCTCGGCAGTACTGATCCATCTTGTCCAGGATCGCACTCTTTTCCGCGGCATTGAGCTGGTAAGCCATCTCGTAATCAAAGCCATCCTCACGGCAGAGGATGACTTTGAGAGCGTCGCATACCTGGCTGTTCTCCAGGTCATATTCGGCATAGATATTGAGCCAGTTG
>OWIM01001229.1_pt1 | contig 10564 bp, 10 predicted proteins | sample 1732751 | NCBI WGS metagenome assembly OWIM01 (sample SAMN05065749, study PRJEB22554) | human gut metagenome | biome: ENVO:2100002; feature: ENVO:00000062; material: ENVO:00002003 | host: Homo sapiens | place: USA
ATCTACACGCGTAAGATCGTCGGCAGCGTCAGATGTGTATAAGAGACAGTTCCAGCGCGAAGCAGTTGAGGAAAACGTCGCTGCCCATGGTCAGCTCCCCCGCCCCGGCGCTCAGGCGGCGGAGCTTCCGGCAGTTGTAGAATGCACAGCTGCCCACGACCCGCAGGCTGTCGGGCAGGGAGACTTCTTCGAGGAAGTTCCCGCAGACGGGGTGCAGGTCGTCGTCCTGCGCCGACGCCGCAGGCGCATCGAAGTCGAAGCTGTACCGCGCCCGGCCCCCCACCTCCCGGCCAAAGGCCCGGGTCAGGCGGAGCGTGCCGTCCTCGGCCTGCTCATAGCGGCAGGTCTTTTCCGGCCCGGGCAGGCCCCGGGGCTTTTCCGAGAAGCAGTAGTCGCCCAGCTCGGTGATGGGCCACTCACCCCCCTCCGGCCCGGGCACAGCCCCGGGCAGCACAGCGCACGGCTCGCCGCCGTACACCCGCACAAGGCGGGCCGCACCGCCCGCCAGCGGCAGAATATCTAGTAGCATAATAACTCCTATCCACTAACGCAAGGCCCGCTCTTTTTCGCCACATCGGGCTTTCAGCGGCCAGCTCAGAGTTTTCCGGCCTGCCAATGGGTACTTCGTACCCGGGTTGCGGCTCCCAGCGGCTGCTCCGCTCTCGCTTGCATCTCGCTGGCCGCTGCCCCAACAGCTCCTCCCTGTTTCCGCCACTGGCGGCGGTCGTCGCTGCTGCCCTCTGGGGGCGCTGGCGCGCCAGCGCCTGAGAGGGCTGCATAAAAAAGGCTGCTGCACAGACACGCCGTGCAGCAGCTCCATTCAAAGCTTCATCCCTGTGCGGCCTGTGCAAGGCAATCGTTCATTGCCGCAAATACCGCGTCGCTGGTCATGGTGCTGCCGGAAACGGCATCCACGCCCGCCGTAGAGCCAGCCGCCAGCAGGGAGGCCGACAGGGCTTCTGCCGCCTTGCCGCCCAGATCCGGCGTCTCGCCGGAAGCATCGATCGCAACATTGGTCACTTTGCCGCCGGTGATGGTCACGGTGACGCCCACCTCACTCAGACAGCCCTGCGCGCTGGCGGTATAGGTGCCGTCGGTGTAGGTCTCGGCATTGTCGGCAGCGGGGACCGTGCCGGTGCTTGCGATATAGAGGGCCAGCACGATGCCGAGGACGACATCCAGCACCAGCATGAGGATAATGTTGCGGGTCAAGTGTTTTTTCATGGTCTGTGAAGTGCTCCTTTTGCGATGTTTGGTGTCCTGCCCGCCGGACTTACTTTGCGGGCTTGAAGCTGTCGCGCAGGGTCACGACACGGTTGTACACGCCGGGGTTCTTGCTGTCCGGGGTGAAGAAACCGGTGCGCACGAACTGGAACTGCTCGCCGGGCTTTGCATCGGCCAGAGCCTCTTCCAGCTTGCAGTCCTTCCGGACGACGACGCTCTCCGGGTTCAGATAGTCCTTGTAGTCGCTGCCCTCAGGGATGGCGTTCATGTTGGCCTCGGTGAACAGCTTGTCGTACAGGCGTACTTCGGCGTCCACGGCGTGAGCTGCACTCACCCAGTGGATGGTGCCCTTGACCTTGCGGCCGTCGGCGGGGTTGCCGTTGCCGGTCTCGAGGTCGGCGGTGCAGTGGATGACTGCGATGCTGCCGTCGGGGTTCTTCTCGACGCTCTCGCACTTGACGAGATAGCCGCCCATCAGGCGGACCTCGCCGCCGACGGTCAGGCGCTTGAACTTCGGAGGCGGGATCTCAGCGAAGTCCTCCTTCTCGATCCACAGCTCCTTGGTGAAGGCCACCTTGCGGGTCGTGGCGTCGTTGGCCTCCCGGTTGGGGTTGTTGGCGATGTCGAAATACTCGGTCTTGTCGGCGGGGTAGTTGTCCACCACCAGCTTGACGGGGTCCAGCACGGCGATGCGGCGCTGGGCGGTCAGGTCCAGCTCGCTGCGGATGCAGGCCTCCAGCTGGCGCATATCAATGAGGTTGTCCGACTTGGAGATGCCGGCCTCCCGCACAAAGGTAAAGATAGAGGAAGCGGTATAGCCGCGGCGGCGCAGGCCGCACAGGGTGGGCATACGGGGGTCGTCCCAGCCGTCTACGATGCCCATCTCCACCAGCTCGCGCAGATAGCGCTTGCTCATGACGGTGTTGGTCATGTTCAGGCGGGCAAACTCGCGCTGCTTGGGGAACTCGGTGCCGAAGATGTTCTCGATGACCCAGTTGTACAGGGGGCGGTGATTCTCGAACTCGAGGCTGCACATACTGTGGGTGATGCCCTCGATGGCGTCCTGAATGGGGTGGGCAAAGTCGTACATCGGGTAGATGCACCACTTATTGCCCTGACGGTGATGCTCGGCATACTTGATGCGGTAGATGGCCGGGTCACGCAGATTCATATTGGGGCTGGCGAGGTCGATCTTGGCGCGAAGGGTCTTCTCGCCCTCCTTGAACTCGCCCGCACGCATCCGGCGGAACAGGTCGAGGTTCTCTTCCGGGCTGCGGTCGCGCCACGGAGAGGGGCGGGAGGGCTTGCCTGCGTCATTGCCGCGGTACTCGCGCATCTCATCGCGGGTCAGATCATCGACGTAAGCCTTGCCCTCAAGGATGAGCTTCTCGGCGTACTCGTAGCACTTGTCGAAGTAGTCGCTGCCGTAGAAGATGCCGCCCGTGGGGTCAGCACCCAGCCAGTGCAGATCCTCGATGATGCTGTTGACGTACTCCTCGCCTTCGCGGGCGGGGTTGGTGTCGTCGAGGCGGAGGTTGAACTTGCCGCCGTACTGGTTGGCGATGGACCAGTTGATATAGATGGCCTTGGCGCTGCCGATGTGCAGGTAGCCGTTCGGCTCCGGCGGGAAGCGGGTATGGATCTCGCTGACCTTGCCTTCGGCGAGGTCGGCGTCAATGATCTCGGTCAAAAAGTTTTTATCTGCCATATGGCGTTCCCCCTATCAGGGCATAACAAGCCCGGAATTACACTTTTGATACCCTTTATGATACACTATTTCCTGCTCTGCTTCAAGGTGGAAAGCCGAAGTTTGGGATGTTTTCGGCGTCATTTTGCGAAAAAGCGGGCCTTCTCTGCCCATCTTTCCAAAAAACTTGAAATTCGCGCTTGACATTCGGCACAGAATCTTATATAATAATCAAGCATTCAGCGAATGCGGAACATATCTAGGGGTATAGCTCAGTTGGTAGAGCAGCGGTCTCCAAAACCGCGTGCCGTGAGTTCGAGACTTACTACCCCTGCCACAAACGCACAGAGGATACTCTGTGCGTTTTGTTTTTGCCTTTTTCGCCCAGATGTCGGACTTTCTGAAACTTTTTTGGGTTTTTCTGAATTTCACGCTTGACAACAGGGTGTTTCTCAGGTATAATAACACACGTTCCGGCGGTCAACCGCCAGACACACTTGAGCGATCATGGCCCGGTAGCTCAGTTGGTTAGAGCACCAGCCTGTCACGCTGGGGGTCGTCGGTTCGAGCCCGATCCGGGTCGCCATTTGCTGCTATAGCTCAGTTGGTAGAGCGCATCCTTGGTAAGGATGAGGTCTCCAGTTCGAATCTGGATAGCAGCTCCAAAGGCAAGCACCTCGAAGTCTCAGGACTTCGGGGTGTTTTTTGTTTTCTCTACAAGTGCAGCAAGTGCAGCGGTCTGTTGCATCCTTCTGGTTGTTCATTCTGTCCAATTTTTGCGGAAACTTTCTTCCGGTCCGTCAATTGATGTTCCCTTCTCTTTGTTATACAATTAACGTAGTAGAATCAGCAGGGGTGTGTGTCCCCTGTTTCTGAGAGAGTATGAGAACTTTGGAGGTAACAACTATGGCTCGTTTTACGCTTCCCCGTGATCTGTACCACGGCAAGGGCGCTCTGGAAGCGCTGAAATCCTTCACCGGCAAGAAAGCCATGATCTGTGTGGGCGGCGGCTCCATGAAGCGGTTCGGCTTCCTGGACCGTGCCGTGGCTTACCTGAAGGAAGCCGGCATGGAAGTGGAACTGTTTGAGGGCATCGAGCCCGATCCCTCTGTGGAGACGGTCATGCGCGGCGCCGAAGCCATGCTGAAGTTTGAGCCCGACTGGATCATCGCCATGGGCGGCGGCTCCCCCATCGACGCCGCCAAGGCCATGTGGATCAAGTACGAGTACCCCGACATCACCTTTGAGGAGATGTGCAAGGTGTTCGGCATCCCGCCGCTGCGCCGCAAGGCACACTTCTGCGCCATCTCCTCCACCTCCGGCACTGCCACCGAGGTGACCGCCTTCTCCATCATCACCGATTACCAGAAGGGCATCAAGTACCCCATCGCCGACTTCGAGATCACCCCGGACGTGGCCATCGTGGACCCGGACCTGGCCGAGACCATGCCCAAGAAGCTGGTGGCCCACACCGGTATGGACGCCATGACCCACGCCATTGAGGCCTATGTGTCCACCGCCCACTGCGACTACACCGACCCGCTGGCCATCTTTGCCATCCGCATGATCCAGGGCGACCTGGTGGACAGCTACAACGGCGACATGGCCAAGCGTGATTCCATGCACAACGCCCAGTGCCTGGCCGGTATGGCCTTCTCCAACGCACTTCTGGGCATCGTGCACTCCATGGCCCATAAGACCGGCGCCGCCTTTGCGGACTACGGTGCCCACATCATCCACGGCGCAGCCAACGCCATGTACCTGCCCAAGGTCATCGCCTTCAACGCCAAGGACCCCGAGGCCAAGAAGCGCTACGGCGTCATCGCCGACGAGATGAAGCTGGGCGGCACCACCGATGACGAGAAGGTCAAGCTGCTCATCGAGCATCTGCGCGGCATGAACGACGCCCTGAACATCCCCCACTGCATCCAGCACTACGGCCCGGACTCTTACCCCGCCGAGCAGGGCTTTGTGCCGGAGAACGTGTTCCTGGAGCGTCTGCCGGAGATCGCCAAGAACGCCATTGCCGATGCCTGCACCGGCTCCAACCCCCGTCAGCCCAGCCAGGAAGAGATGGAAAAGCTGCTCAAGTGCTGCTACTACGACACCGACGTGGATTTCTGATCCCGCTGACCGCCTGACGGCAAAAACCGCATAACACCTCCCGGCCGGCTGCCGCGCTCCCCCCCTCTTTCCGGAAGCGGCAGTCGGCTTTTTGCTGCCCATTTGCAGCAGAAAAGCGCCCCGGCGGGAAATTCCCGCCGGGGCGCTGCTGATTCTGTGCTTACTGATAGATCGTAAAGGTGCGGCTGATCTCGCTGCAGGAGTAGTTGCCGCTGACCTTGGCCACCTGCGTATAGGTGCCGGGTTTCGTGGGCAGGCCGTCACAGGTCTTATCCCACAGGAAGCCCTTCTTTTTATAGGTGTAGCTGATGTTCACGCCCTCGCCGCTGCGTGCCTGCCCGTCGGCTTCCAGCACCGCGTTGCGGTCGGCGTTCCGCAGCTCTTCGGCCGTCAGGGAGCCGGGCAGATCCCCGGCCCAGTACAGCCGCACATTGCTGGTCTGGGGCTTGATCTTGAACATGGCCACACCGGCCGAGTTGATGTCGCCGCTTTCCAGTGCCACCGCACCGGCCACATAGCCGCCGGCATCCACCGGCTGTTCATCCAGGTAAATGCGGGTGAAAGCACTCTCCGGCAAATACTTGCGGATGAGGTCCAGTGCCAGCTTCAGGCCGTTGGAAACATTCTGGATGGTCTTGACGTAGGCCGAGGGTAGATAGAAGTTGATGATGTTCAGCACCGACACGGCTTCGTCGCCCACCCGCAGCAGTACGCTGACGTCATTGCCGTCAATGAGCTGCTTGAGGTAGCTGTACACGTTGAATTCTTCGGTCTGATCCGGGGTGGCGGACATCTTTTTGGGCAGGGGGATCAGCTTAAGCAGAGTGCGGATCTTTTCCGACAGCACCAGCGTCACATAGCCGGTGGCCTGCCCGCTGGTGCCCATGACCACGCCGATGTACTGGGCATCGGCCGGGGTAGTCTGGATCTCCAGCTTGTGGTCCGCACCATAGGTCAGCTCACCGGATGCCTTGATGCGCACCGAGATGATATCATTTTCTTCTGCATCCACGGTCTGTGCCTGCGCTGCCGGTTCCGGCTGTGCTGCGGCGGCACTGGCCGGAACGGCCAGCGTGCCGAACAGGAACACGGCTGCCAGCAAAAAGGCAATGCCTCGTTTCAGTTTCATAGGGTCTTGAACCTCCTTTTCTGCAGCCGTGCACCCGGCACGCTGCCTGTGGGGAAAAGGCCGCCGCTGCGGCCTGTTTTGTACCCTGATTTTACCGCAAAACCCGCAGTGGGTCAATAACGGGATTCAACCGCCGCGTGTACAAAAAAACGTGCAGGCTCTGCTGCACGTTCAAAGTCCTTTTGATTCACGGCTCCAGGCCGTCGGTAAAGTAATCCGGATGCAGGCGCTGGACCTCCTCCACCGTCTGCTTGTAGCGGCTCAGGTGGCTTTCCAGCGCACGGCTCAGCTCCTGGGTATCGTTCTGCACCATGGCATCCAGGATGCGGGTATGGGCCGCGCATACGGCCTTGTTCTCGTTGGTCTGCAGGCTGAACTTGCGGATGCGCTCCACATGCTGCAGGCTGGCCAGCATGTGGTCAAAATGGTGCTCCATGCCGCACAGCTCAAAGGCGCGGCGGTGGAATGCATTGTCCAGCTCCAGCAGCCGCATCTCGCGGTCAGGCTCCTCCGGGGAGGCCTCCAGCACCCGGTAGGCCTCGATGAGCTGGCGGTAGCCCGCCTCCTGCTCCGGGGTCAGGCGGCCGCACATCCGGGTCAGGATCTCCTTTTCCAGCGTGTAGCGTGAAAACTGTTCCAGCTCCATCAGATGCAGGTCGATGGGTGCCACATGGGTGCCGCTCTGGGGCTTGATGGCCACCATATGCGCATTGTTCAGCAGGATCAGCGCTTCCCGCATGGGGGTGCGGCTGATGCCCAGCTCCTCGGCCAGCTCCCGGTCGTTCAGCGGGTCGCCGGGCTTGAGCTCCATGGTGATGATGCGGCTGCGCACCGTGTGATACGCCAGATCCCGCGCGTTGCGTGCGGACATTGCGCTTTCCCCCTTCCGGAACGCTGTGAGTGATATATCAGTATTTCTCTTTTTCCATATTACCCAACCGCCGGGCCGCTGTCAAGGGAAACCGGACGTTTTGGCCGGTTCTTTCCTCAACTGTTTTTCCTATGCGGACGGTACAGCACCGGCACCCAGACAAAGGCCACGGCAAGGCCGCACACCACATCCACGATGGAGTGCTGCTTGGTGAACACCGTGGACGCACAGATGAGCGCGGCCCATACCCAGGCCAGCACCTTCAGGCCCGGGCGCTTCTCGGTGAGGGTGCTGCTGCTGAAGGCCAGCGCCATGCAGGCCGAGCTCTGGCAGTGGATGGACGGGCAGACGTTGACCGAGGCGTCCGCGCTCCACAGCAGCTGCAGGATGCGCATGGCAATGTTGCTGCGCCCGACTGCTTCTGCTGTGGGGCGGATGTCCAGGCCGTTGGGCAGCACCATGTAGACGATCAGACAGAAGGTCATGCCCGCAAACATGCTCAGGCAGAGCTTGTCGTAGCTGGCGGTGTCGTACCACCACAGCAGCGCCGTGACCCCCGCCAGCAGCAAAAACCAGCTGCAATAGGGGAACACGAACCACTCGTTGAAGGGGATGCTGTCATCCAGCGGGCTGTGGATGATGTATTTCGGGTCTTTGATCGTAAGGTCCAGCCAGAAGAACCAGACGAGGTAGACCACCCAGTACAGCTGGAACCACAGGTGCGGTTTGCAGCGGCTGCGCAATTGGGACAGATTCATAGCAAGTCTCCTATATTTTATAATGAAATGACGCATTATTATAGCACATTCCGTCCACTTGCGCAAACCCTGCCGGTGTTATAAAATAAAGACAGTACCCGGTTCTGCCGCACCCCGGCCCAAAACGCCGGGGTGCCCTGTTGATAAAAGGAGTTTTTATGTCGCAAACGTTTCCCCCTGTACGCCTTGCCGCCCTGGACCTGGACGGCACCCTGCTGAACCACGAAGGGCAGGTCACGCCCCGTACCCGGGCCGCCCTGCAGGCCGCCTCCGACCGGGGCGTGGTCATCGTGCCCACCACCGGCCGCCCGCTGGGCAACCTGCCCCCGGTGGTGGCGCAGCTGCCCGGCGTGCGGTATGCCATCACCTCCAACGGTGCCGCCGTGTGGGACCTGGGCAGCGACCCGCTGGGTGCTGTCTACAGCCGGTACGCCAATGCGGCCGAGCGCCAGACCAGTGAGCCCACCTGTCTGCTGCGCCGCCTGATGCCGGTGGAGACTGCCCGGGCCGCCTTTGACCTGTTCATGGAATACCCCGGCAGCATGGGCGTGTTCTGGAATGGCTATTCGGTCAAGGACCAGGCCAGTGTGGACTTTGCCGCCGCCCGCTGGGCGCGCCTGCACTCCACCGAGGCCCGCCAGCCCAACGACGGACGCTTCCTTGTGGTGCGTGACCTGGGCGAGTGGATGAGCCGCCACGCCCACGAGGTGGAAAAGCAGTGTCTGTTCTTTGCCGAGCAGGACCAGGTGCCGCAGGCGCTGGCCCGCTTCCGTGCCATGCCGGGCGTGGAAGTGGTGCAGGGCTCCCCGGAAAACATCGAGGTAACTGCCGCCGGTGTGGACAAGGGCGAGGCTCTGCTGGCTCTGGCCGACCGGCTGGGCATCCCCCGCGCACAGACGCTGGCCGTGGGCGACAGCGAAAACGACCGTGCCATGCTGGAAAAGGCCGGTGTGGCCGCTGTAATGGCCAACGGCATGCCCCAGATCAAGGCCCTTGCGGACCTTGTGACCACGGCCGACTGCGACCACGACGGCGTGGCCGAGGTGTTTGAGACCCTGGGCCTGTGAGCCTGTTTTGAGGCCGTTCGTCATTTTTGTGCAATGTATACAAGGTCTTATGCAAAACATTGTGCTTGTTGAGCATTACCAAACTCCCCCGGTTCGTTTATACTAGTATTACAAGCGCACAGTGGGTGTGCCATGCCCAAAGGGCTGCCCCACGCGCACAGGAGAGTTTATTGTAAAAGGAGAAATGCGTTATGAATCCCATCGTAGAAAAGGTCTATCAGATCGGCATTATCCCTGTTATCGCTTTCAACAGTGTTGATGAGGCCCTGCCCCTGTGCAAGGCTCTGGCTGAGGGCGGCCTGCCCGCAGCTGAGGTCACCTTCCGCACTGCATGTGCTGAGGAGTGCATCCGCAAGATCCACGAAGAGATGCCCGAAATGCTGCTGGGTGCCGGCACCGTGCTGACCACCGAGCAGGCTGACCGCGCTATGGCTGCCGGTGCATCCTTCATCGTTGCTCCCGGCTTTGACCCCGAGGTCTGCAAGCACGTCATCGACAAGGGCGGCATCATGATGCCCGGCACCTGCTCCGCAGGCGAGATGCAGCAGGCCATGAACATGGGCTGCGAGGCTCTGAAGTTCTTCCCCGCCGAGGCAAACGGCGGCGTGGGTATGCTGAAGAACATCGGCGCTGCCCTGAAGGGTGCCCGCTGGATGTGCACCGGCGGCGTCAACGCCAAGAACGTCAACGACTATCTGGGCTATGACCAGATCTTTGCAGTCGGCGGCACCTGGATGTGCAAGAGCGACGTCATCAAGGCCGGCGATTGGGCCAAGATCACCGCACAGAGCAAGGAAGCTGTTGACACCATGCTGGGCCTGCACCTCATCCATGTCGGCATCAACACCGGCAACGAGGAAGAGGCTGCCAAGGTGGCCGGCCTGATCTCCACCATGCTGAACATGAAGGTCGCTCCGGGCAACTCCAGCATCTTCGTGGGCAACAAGGAGTTCGAGATCATGAAGAAGCCGGGCCGCGGCACCAACGGCCACATCGCCATCGGCTGCAACAACGTGGATCGTGCGATCTACCACCTGTCTCAGCGCGGCGTGAAGTTCGACCTCGACAGCAAGAACGTCAAGAACGGCAAGACCGTCGCCTGCTACATGGAGGGCGAGATCGCCGGCTTTGCATTCCATCTGGTTCAGGCATAATTGCCGCTCCATTCCGTCAATACCCGCTGCGGCGGGATGATATACGAACATAAAAGGAGAAACACTATGAAAGTCGTTACCTTTGGCGAGCTGATGGTTCGTCTGCAGCCCTTCAACTACGAGCGTTTCGTTCAGGCCAACAGCCTGGAGTTCACCTTCGGCGGCGGTGAGGCCAACGTCGCTGTCTCTCTGGCCAACTACGGTCTGGATGCAGCCTTCGTCACCAAGCTCCCCGCACACGCCATCGGTCAGGCCGCTGTCAACAGCCTGCGCCGCTACGGCGTCGATACCAGCATGATCACCCGCGGCGGTGACCGTGTCGGCATCTACTACAACGAGAAGGGCGCTTCTCAGCGCGGCTCTGTCTGCATCTACGACCGTGCCAACAGCGCCATCCAGCTGGCTCAGCCCTCCGATTTCGACTGGGATAAGATCTTCGAGGGCGTGGATTGGTTCCACTTCACCGGCATCACCCCGGCTCTGGGCGAGAATGTTGTCGAGATCTGCCGCGAGGCCTGCAAGGCTGCTAAGGCTCACGGCGTGAAGATCA
>OWIM01001240.1_pt1 | contig 10470 bp, 9 predicted proteins | sample 1732751 | NCBI WGS metagenome assembly OWIM01 (sample SAMN05065749, study PRJEB22554) | human gut metagenome | biome: ENVO:2100002; feature: ENVO:00000062; material: ENVO:00002003 | host: Homo sapiens | place: USA
AGCGTCAGATGTGTATAAGAGACAGATGTCATAATGACTTGACAAACGAGTTTCTCGGTGGTATGATATTTGTATAAATTTCAAAAAGGACGTGTATCAAGTGGAACTAAAATCTATCGCAACCATAATACAGGGCAATATTCCGACACGAATAGAAGTTCCAACAGGTCAATCCATTGAAACGATTACAATGCAAGAACTCAACTACATTGCTAATGTTTCGGACGATTTGCCTGTCGAAAAATATATTACTGTTCAGGGTGATAAAATCGGAACTTATTCTTTAACAAAAAAATATGACGTAGTTGTCGGGCTAAGTTCAGGCAAGGCAATAGTAATTGAAAGCAAGCGTGCCGACAAACTCATCCTTTCAAATCTTGCTATTATACGGATAAAGGATATGTCGAAAGTCGATCCCTACTACTTATGTTGGTTTATCAATAACAATCGAGCGGAGATTAAAAAAATGCAGCAAGGCACTTCCGCTGTTTCAATTATTCCGTTAAGTATGTTGAAAAGTTTTGAAGTAACATTACTACCTATCGAAACACAACGAACAATCGGAAAGATAAGCGAACTGAAACGGCAGCGAGATAGACTAACACATTCAATAGAAACGAAAAAAACGGACATTTTAACGCAACAGTTAATGAAAATATTTGAAAAGGAGTTGCAAAATGGCGATAAGCGAGTATGAAGTTGAAAATCTCTTTATTGAAAGATTAGGGACTATCGGTTACAAATATGTCGAATTAAAGAATTACACCGAAGTTATGCTGAACTTCAAGACACAACTTGAAGAGTTCAATAAAGAAGAAATCATCAAGGGCAAAGGCGTTGCGGAACTGTCGATTGCTGAATTTGACAGACTTCGCACACAAATTGAAAACAAAACCGTTTACGAGTCGGCAAAAATTTTGCGCGATAAGCAGGTTTTGGAATTAGACAACGGCAAGCGTATCTATATTGAGTTTTTGTCGAAAGACATAGACCGCAATATTTATCAGGTTACGCACCAAGTAACGATGGATAAAGACCATATGAATGAAGTCGTATATAAAAATCGTTACGACGTTACAGTTCTTATTAACGGTTTACCGCTTGTTCAGATTGAATTGAAACGCCCCGGCGTTGAAATCAACGAAGCAATCAATCAGATAAACCGCTATCGCAGATATTCGTTCCGAGGGCTGTTCCATTTCATTCAATGTTTCGTTGTTTCAAACTCTATTCAGACAAAATACTTTGCAAATGAAAACGAAACAAACGCGGACGGTACATACAAAGCCATACTGAAAAGTCTTGCCTTCTTCTGGACGGACGCGAATAACGAGCGTATCAACCAACTCAACGAGTTCACGGACGATTTCTTCACGAAATTCAATATAACTGCTCTATTGACAGACTATACCGTATTACAAGATACAATGAAAAACATTATCGTAATGCGTCCGTATCAGATTTACGCAACAAAAGCGGTTTTACGTCGTGTGTTGGAAGAAAACCGTAACGGCTACGTTTGGCATACAACCGGTTCGGGCAAAACACTCACTTCTTTCAAATGCGCGTCCCTTCTCCGTGATAACGGTAGAATTGATAAAGTTTTCTTTTTGGTTGACCGAAAAGACTTGGACGACCAAACCGTTGACGAATACAACTCGTTTGAAGAAGATTGCGTCGATAACACCGATTCAACCGCGGAACTCATTAAGCGTTTGAAAAACAGCGGAGAAAAAATGCTTGTTACGACCATTCAGAAACTCGCCTGCGCACTTCGTAACGAGAAATATAAGTCTATTATGGAAACGTACAAGACGAAAAAATGTGTGTTTGTTATCGACGAATGTCATAGAAGTCAGTTCGGCAAAATGCACGGTGATATTCGCAGAAATTTCCAGAACGCAAACTTTATCGGATTTACGGGAACACCTATTTTTGAAGAAAACAAAGGTGCAACAGGTCAGACAACGGCGGATATTTTCAATGCCGGCAATATGGATGCTTGTTTGCATAAGTATCTTATCAAAGAAGCCATCGCAGACGGCAACGTTTTGAAATTCTCTGTCGAATATCAAAACACATTCAACGTTGTTACGACAAACGCAGCCGATATGACGGTAAGACGTATCGTTCACGAGCAAAGCAATAACCCGAATTTCAATCTCGAAGAATACTGCAAGCGTAATAATATTGATATTTCAAACATTTATAGCGACCAGCAACGTATCGAACTCGTTACAAATAACATTTTGGAACATTACGAAAAGCATACGAAAATCGGCACGGATACCTACACGTCGCTCTTTGCAATTCAGTCAGTACCGCTTCTTCAAAAGTATTACACTGCTTTCAAGAAGTTGAACAAAAAAGGCTTGAAGATTGCGGCAATATTTACTTATGCGGCAAACGAGGATATGGACGAAGGAGCAGATACACCGCAATCGAGAGAATTTTTGGAACAATGTATCAAGGACTATAACGAAATGTTCTCTAACGGTAAAGAAAAACTGTCTTTCGGTCTTGATACATTCGACGCTTACCGCAAGGATATTGCAAAGCGTTTGAAACAAAAAGAAGTTCCGCAGATTGATATTTTGCTCGTTGTAAATATGTTCTTAACGGGATTTGATTCAAAGCCGCTTAACACGTTGTATTTGGATAAGCCTTTGTTCTGGCATTCTCTCGTTCAGGCATACAGCCGCACAAACCGTATTTATAAAGAAACAAAGCAATACGGGCAAATAATCACATTCCGTAATATCAAAGACGAACAGGACAAAGCCCTTAAACTGTTTTCGGGTGATGGTAATCCGAACGCATATTTGCTTGAAAACTACGATTATTACGTTGCCGAATATGCCGACAGAGTTGCGGTTTTGCGTAACATTGCACCGTCTTACGATATCGCAGGAAGATTGCAGTCGGAGGACGATCAAAGAAAGTTTATCGTTGCTTTCCGTTTGGTTGCGCAAACGCTTTCCACGTTAAAAACATTCTCCAAATTCGATTGGAACGACCTTGCCGACATTTTGGACGAAGATGAGTTCTTAGGCTATAAATCGTGGTATCTCTACTACTACGATTTAGCGAAGAAAGAACGTGAGAAGAACGTTAAAACAACGCTTGTCGATATCGATTTCAATATCGAATTGATAAGAACGGACAAAATCAACGTAGTTTATATTCTCAACTTGTTAAAAGACGTCATCAAGAAGGACGAAAACGAAAAGAAACGCTCTATTGACTTGATTTTGCGAGAAATCGAACGTTCAGACAACGAGAGATTGAGAGCAAAACAGGAAATGTTAAAGCGTTTCGTTACGGAAAAGTTTTTCAGTCTTTCGCCCGATGAAGATATCGTCAAGGCGTATGAAGAATTTGAAGTTCAGCAGCAGAACATGGATATTGAAATGTTCTCGGAAGAAACCGGTATCGATGTGGAAACAATCAGGTTCTTTATGTCGGAATATCAGTTTAAGCACGTTATTAGTCTTGAAGATATCCGCAAGCGTTTAAGTCAAAAAGGATACGGACTACTCAAAACAATCAAAATGTCGTCCGAAATAGAAGAATTTGTAAAAGAACAATACGAAAAATTCAGAGCCGAAGGAGTATAAAATTATGGCAACCGATATTCAACTTCACAAACAGCAAGCACAAGATCTTTCCAATAAACTTTGGGCTATCGCAAACGATTTGCGCGGCACAATGGACGCAAGTAAATTCAAGGACTATATTCTCGGTATCATTTTCTACCGTTTTCTTTCCGAAAAGACGGAAAAGTATATGGAAGAAATTTTGAAGAACGACGGTATGACTTATGCCGATGCGCTCGCTTCTAATAACGAAGAATTACTTGCCGCGCTCGACAAATATTCTCTTGATAATCTCGGATATATTATCCGCCCGGAATATAGTTTCGGCTATATCGTCAATATGATTGCCAATAAGTATGACGGCAAAGTATTTTCGGTTGACTATCTCGAAAAAGCCATTGCTTCCATTCAGCAATCTACTCTCGGTCAGAAATCGGAAGCCGCATTCGACGGTATTTTCGACGCAATGGATTTGAAAGACAAAGACTTGGGCAAAGAAGTTTCCGACCGCACAAAACAGATTGCAAAAGTTATCAACCGTGTCAACGATATCGAATTTTCGTATGACGACGCACAATTTGACGTTCTCGGAACGGCTTATATGATTTTGATAGGTCTTTTTGCCTCCGACAGCGGTAAAAAAGGTGGCGAATTCTTTACGCCGAGTGCTGTTTCCGAACTTTGCAGTAAACTTGCGACAGTCGGCTTGAAATCCGTTAAAAGTGTATGCGATCCTACATGCGGCTCTGCCTCTATGCTTTTGGAAGTTCGCAAAGCAGTTATTGCCAACGGTGGAACGGCTGAACACGCCGTAGGACATTACTACGGACAAGAACTCAACGGAACGACTTACAACCTTGCTCGTATGAATATGTTGATGCACGACGTACCGTATCAATATTTCAATTTATTCAACGATAACACTCTTGAAAAGGACAACTTCGGCATAACGAAATTTACCGTTCAAGTCGCAAATCCTCCCTATTCGGCAAAATGGTCTGCCGCGTCTTCCTTCCTCGACGATCCGCGTTTCAGCGGTGCAGGAAAACTTGCTCCGTCCAGCAAAGCAGATTTTGCCTTTGTCGAACACATGGTTTACCACATGGACGATGACGGTCGTGTTGCGGTTCTTCTTCCGCACGGTGTTTTGTTCCGTGGCGGTAGCGAAGATACTATCCGTAGATATCTGATTAAAGATTTGAACGTTCTCGATGCCGTAATTGGTTTGCCGGCAAACCTTTTCCACGGAACAGGTATACCCGTATGCTGCCTTGTTCTTCGTAAATATCGTAACGGAAATGCAGGTAACATTTGCTTTATCGACGCAAGCAAATACTTCACTCCCGGCAAGAATATGAATCAACTTTCCGCCGAAGATATCGACCGTATCGTAAACGCCTATATTGAGCGCAAAGATATTGATAAATTCTGCCATGTTGCCGATATGCAAGAAATCGAAAGCAACGACTATAACTTGAATATTCCTCGCTACGTCGATACTTTTGAGGAGGAAGAAGAAATCGATATTAAAGCCGTTATGGCGGAGATAAAAGACCTTGAAAGCCAACGTGCAAGCCTTGACGAAGAAATCAACAAATATCTGAAAGAACTCGGAATTTTGGAGGACTAATTATGTCAAAAAGCAACGAAACAACCCCTAATGTTCCAACTTTGAGATTCAAATCGTTTGAGCAGGAATGGGAATATTCAACCATAGGGAAATGCTCAATTTCTCTTGAATACGGAATGAATGCCGCCGCGAAAACTTACGACGGCAAACATAAGTATATACGTATAACTGACATTAACGAAGAAACGAGTGCTTTTGATCCTAACCCGTTGTCATCACCCGACGGAGAATATGAAGAAAAATATCTTGTAAAAGAAAATGATATTCTTTTTGCAAGAACAGGCGCAAGCGTCGGTAAAAGTTATCTTTATGATACAAAGGATGGAGAACTGTATTTTGCGGGGTTTTTAATTAGAGCAAGAATCAAGCATATTTATAATGGAGCATTTGTCTACTATCAAACAAAAAGCAAAAAATACGAAAAATGGGTTAAATTAACCTCTATGCGATCTGGGCAGCCCGGCATTAACTCCCAAGAATATTCAAGTTATACAATAGGAATGACGAGCAGGACTGAACAAGATAAAATTGCGGATTTTTTGCTTAGTCTTGACCGTAAAATTGCCGTCCAAAACAAAATCATTAGCAAATACGAAACCCTAATTAAAGGAATTAGACACCGTATCTTTTCTTGCGTCGCAAATAGAAGAATGGAAACGTTGGGCAGTTTTCTTGAAGAATATTCTGAAAAAAATACGGCAAACAATCTTCAATCCGTAGCAGTTGGTAAATATGGAATTAGAAAGAGGGAAGATATTTATTCAAAAGAATTATCGTCAGACTATTCTAAAAATAAAGTCATACGAAAAGACACTTTAATTATCGGCATGGGTTCTACTCAAATTGACATAGGTATACTAACAACAGATAATTGCTATTGTGTATCACCAGCATACACAACATATCGCATAAAAGGAATTGATAGTTTTTATTTGCAGGAATACCTTATCGATTTGAATCCGTTGTTAAGCGTTCGATATATGGTTACAAGTGCTCGTCAAGGAAAAGCCGTAAATAAAGACGATTTAATGCAACACCATCTGGCTATACATTCGGATTTAGAACAGGAAAAAATTCATCAATTTTTCCAACATATTTATGGCGGACTACTAATAGAAAAAAGAATGCTTTCCGCCTTACAAAAGCAAAAAGCATTCCTTATACAATCAATGTTTATATAAACATTTTCGAGAGCAGATAGTTTTTCTGCTCTTTTAATTTTGACAGTATAGCCTTTTCAATTTCCATCTTTTTCGAAAATGTAGAATATGTATCTACGATTTTTTTCTGCTGAATTTTGGGTATATTAGGAATAGTTAAGTCAATAAGTTTTGAATACGATAAAGCAAAACGCGTTCCGCCTTCCTTCGCTTCCAATATTTGCCGCTTAAAAGAGATTGCGTTATTCATATAGAACACAACAAAATCAATATCATACACAGTTGAAGTAAAAACAGGATATGCAGGGCTAACTATACCTAAATCTACCACTTTTTGTAGATTAAACTTAAATACGCCTGTATCACTCATAGATCGATAGGTACAATACCCATACGGCACTTTCTTATAACCTATGGTATCTTCGCTTGCTGCCTGCTTATTGAAATAATCAGACTGAACAAAAATACCATTCATTGTAGATGACAAAATCGGATACTCATTATTGATCTGAGTTCTTTCATTGTATTCCAGTAAAATATCCGACAACTTTACTTTGGAATGCAAGGAAAATGAATGTATAAGTATATTGCTAATTCCTTTAATTAGAGATTTTTATGCGCTATTGAAAGAACTTTGTAACAGGCATTTCAAATCGGTTCACGACGACACCTCGTTAGAATATATTTCGCTGAAAAACATTTTGACGGAACGAAAAGAATACTGCAGCAAAGACGGTACATATATTCACGGCACACTGTCGAAAGAAGGCGTTTCGCCTAAAACCGAACGCTACGACAGAGATTTCCTTGTAAAAAGCGAAGATAAACAATATAAAGTAACGCACTATAACGACATTTGCTACAATCCGGCAAACTTAAAGTTTGGCGTTATATGCAGAAATACATACGGAGATTTGATTTTCTCGCCTATATATGTAACGTTTGAAATATCAAACACGGTCTATCCCGCTTATATTGAATTATTCCTAACAAATGCAAATTTCATCGGAAGGATTAGACGATATGAGCAAGGAACAGTATATGAGAGAATGTCTGTTTCTGCCGAAGATTTTTTGTCTTATGAAACACGTATGCCTGAATATGATGAGCAAGTTAAATTTGCCGATAAAATACAGCGAATTCAAGAAAAAATAGATTTAGAAACATCATTTTTAGGCTCATTACAACAGCAACGCAAATACCTGCTTAACGCTATGTTCATATAAACATAGCGTTAAGGAAATAGGCTTTTTGCCGTTGTAATGCTCTTAAATATTGTTCTTCCAAAACTATTCGAGTGGTAAATTCTTTTAGTGCTGTGGCTATTTTTCTTTGTTGTTCTACGTTTACATACGGAATTTGAATTTCGCACATATTTTCGTATGTAAGACACTGCCTAACACTGCCTTCTAATTTTTTATGCAATTCCTTAAAGAAAATTGCAGATTGGTAATAGAATTTAAGATAATCGGCGATAAGTTCATTGCTTGTTTTGAAGCACACATACATAGGACTAATTATACCGACTTTCTGTGTTTCTAATAAAGCAATTGAACCGACGTTAATTCTTGCCGGGTTGTAGGCAAAGCATCCTTCCGTGACAACTTTGTAATTACGTTTATCTTCGCTAGCGACCGTTCTATCTTCAAATTGCTCCGACTGCTTGATAAATCCCATTTTATTACTAACGGATAAGACATTATCACAAGAATTTGCCTTATTTCGGGTTGTAATCTCTGTAATATAATCACCCAGTCGCACATATTCGGCACTACTGAAAACTTTATTACAAAGTTCTTTCTTTAAGACCTTCAAATCCTCAATGATTTTGTTTTGGACGGCGATTTTTTCGTCTAAGCAAGACAAAAAACTTGCTATTTTTGTCTGTTCTTCAAGGCTTGGATAGGATATCGTCGTATTCTTTATAAGTGTTTTTGATATAGAACTTACTTTTACGCCCTGAATATATGGGATAAGTTGATTATGATATTTCGGAGAATTTACAAAATACCCCAAATATCTTGGCGAAAACCTCATTTTAGGACGACAAGGAATAGTATGTAAGCCGGATACAACTTTACACTCGGCAGTAATTTCGATTTCCGTCGCCTTTCCCACGGTGTAATCTTCTGCCGTGTCTGCAAAAACAATATCTCCATTGTGCAACAATGCGCCATCGAACTTTTTAGATGCGTTTTCGTCATTTATATACGGAACATCGGGACTCGAAGTATCAATGTGTGCAGGAAATTTTATCAGGACATCTCCGTAATGAATATTCTTATAGTCGCCATTTTCATAGTTTAACTCGGCTCTTGATAACGTATTGTTTGTCAAAATATCAAACGTTTCGTTAAACACTTTTTGATCCCACGGGTTCACATACTCTTTGAATCTCAAAGTTGGAACATACCAAACTTATTTTCTCAAAAGTTCCAACTTTGAGATTTTGTGAATTTACACTACCATGGGAAAAAATAGAATTAAAAAGCGTCATCAAAGAAATTAAGCAGTATACATCTGATTTTAACAAATACCCTTTATATAGTTTTACAATCGAGAATGGGGTAACTCCTAAAACAGATAGATACGAGAGAAATTTTCTTGTTACAAAAGAAGGTGACACTTTCAAAGTCGTTCCACCCAATACATTTGTGATGAATCCTATGAATTTGCGGTTTGGGGCTATAAATTATAGCAAAATAGATTTTCCAGTTAGCGTATCTGGATATTACAACATATTTGAAATCGAAAACGGCAAAAACAATGATTTTTGGGCTGCGTATTTTCTTACGAAATCAGCAATCAATTTATACAATTCAGTTGCAACGGGATCATTGATTGAAAAGAAGCGCGTGCATTTTTCGCAATTTGTTGGTCTAAAATTTTTAGTACCGACGAGTAAAGAAAAGGAAAAAATCACTTATTTTATACGCTTAATCGATAAAAGATTGGCTGTCCAAAACAAAATCATAAAACATAGAAAATCCCTAATATTTTCATTAGTAATCGAGATTTTACTCTCTTTGTTGTCCTTGATAGAGAGCGCGCTTTCGCTAAACGTATTTTCTTTCTTTAATAATTTACTAAAATTATTATGGACTATTTTCAAGGAGGTAAAAAGATTATGGTCACAGAAAAAAGCATAAGCCAAATTTCAGACTTATGGAAGGCAGAAAAAAGGCAGTTCGTGAAGAAATCAACATTTGCGGCATACTCCCTTATTGTTGAAACTCACTTATTGCCGGCGTTCGGTCATCTTACAGCGGTTACCGAAAAAGACGTGCAAGATTTTGTATTGCACAAGTTAAACGGAGGGCTTTCGCAAAAAACGATTAAAGATATGCTTATCGTATTGCGAATGATTCTGAAGTACGGGGCGAAGAAAAACTATTGCGTTTACGCTCCGATTGACGTAATTTTCCCGACGGATCGGGAACGACAGGAACTTGAAGTTTTATCTATTGCAAATCAAAAGAAAATTATGCGATTTGTAGAAGATAACTTCACGTTTCGCAACCTCGGCATCTTCATTTGTTTAAGCACGGGCGTTCGTATCGGTGAAATCTGTGCTTTAACATGGGAAGATATCGATACGGAAAACGGCATCATACATATCCGAAAGACGATTCAGCGAATTTACATTCGCGAAAATGGTGTTCGGCATACCGAATTGATGATTGACACGCCCAAAACGGCGACGTCTATCCGTGATATACCTATGACAAAGGATTTGCTATCGGTCTTAAAACCGCTACGCAAGGTCGTAAACGATTCGTTTTTTGTGCTTACAAACGATTCAATGCCGACAGAACCGCGCACGTATCGGAACTATTACAAAAAATTGCTCGTAAAATTGGATATCCCGCCGATAAAATTTCACGGTTTACGCCATAGTTTTGCGACGCGGTGTATAGAAAGTCATTGCGACTACAAAACAGTCAGCGTTATTCTCGGACACTCAAATATCAGCACGACGTTAAATCTTTATGTTCATCCGAACTATGAGCAAAAGAAAAAGTGCATAGATAAAATGCCTGTCTCTTATACACATCTGACGCTGCCGACGATCTTACGCGTGTAG
>OWIM01001242.1_pt1 | contig 10456 bp, 8 predicted proteins | sample 1732751 | NCBI WGS metagenome assembly OWIM01 (sample SAMN05065749, study PRJEB22554) | human gut metagenome | biome: ENVO:2100002; feature: ENVO:00000062; material: ENVO:00002003 | host: Homo sapiens | place: USA
CACGCGTAAGATCGTCGGCAGCGTCAGATGTGTATAAGAGACAGTAAGATACTGGCAGATTTCCAATAACCTCTTGAGTACTGGACAAAACAACAGCCAATCTCTTGTTAACTAACTGCATTGATAATTCAACTGCTTGTCCAGTGGAAGGCACATCTTTATGATTCTGAAAATATTCTGATATAGCCACATCCTCCAATAGAATATTTTCAATAGCTAATGGACATTCATCGCCTCCATTATTTCCTCCTCTAACAATTGAACCTGCTCCACCACCACGATACGTTCCAAACATTCCATTACCAGAAGACCCCATAATACACCTCCGTAAAATATGATATTGTTATTTTACATCTCCGTTGCATTTTTGAACAGTCGGAACATATGGTCTATTCCATTACAGTTGTAGTATTTACTTTAAAATTTACTTGCGTAGTTTTTGGCACCGTTTTGGCACCGCTGACTACACTTTCACTGTTACACAGACGTAAAAAGGCTCCCGAGGAAAACCTCGGAAGCCTTTTAAATACTAGTTTTGTGAACAATCACTCGAAATTACTCAATGATGGTAGCTACACGACCGGAACCAACGGTTCTACCACCTTCACGGATAGCGAAGGTAAGACCCTGCTCCATAGCGATAGGATGGATCAGTTCGATGGTCATCTCTACGTTATCACCAGGCATGCACATCTCAACACCAGCGGGCAGTTCGCAAACGCCGGTAACGTCGGTGGTTCTGAAGTAGAACTGAGGACGATAGTTGTTGAAGAAAGGAGTATGACGTCCACCTTCATCCTTGGTCAGAACGTAAACCTGAGCGGTAAACTTTCTGTGGCAGGTAACAGTACCGGGCTTAGCCAGAACCTGTCCTCTTTCGATTTCAGTTCTCTGGATACCACGAAGCAGAGCACCGATGTTATCACCAGCCTGTGCCTCATCCAGCATCTTACGGAACATTTCGATACCGGTTACAACAGTCTTCTTGGTCTCTTCCTTGATACCAACGATTTCAACTTCATCATTCAGATGCAGAACACCACGCTCTACACGACCGGTAGCAACGGTACCACGACCGGTAATGGTGAATACGTCCTCGACGGGCATCAGGAAAGGCTTATCAGTATCACGCTGAGGATCAGGGATATAAGAATCTACAGTATCCATCAGTTCCATGATCTTGTCGCCCCACTCGCTGCTGGGATCTTCCAGAGCCTTCAGAGCGGAACCCTTGATGATAGGGCAGTCATTGAAGTCGTACTCTTCCAGCTGCTCGGTTACTTCCATCTCAACCAGCTCGATCAGCTCGGGATCGTCAACCATATCACACTTGTTCAGGAATACGATGATGTAAGGAACGCCTACCTGACGGGACAGAAGGATGTGCTCCTTGGTCTGAGCCATAACACCATCAGTAGCAGCTACAACGAGGATAGCACCATCCATCTGTGCAGCACCGGTGATCATGTTCTTAACGTAGTCAGCATGGCCCGGGCAGTCAACGTGTGCATAGTGTCTCTTCTCGGTCTGGTACTCGATGTGAGCGGTAGAAATGGTGATACCACGCTCTCTCTCTTCGGGAGCCTTATCGATGTTATCGAAGTCAACCTTCTCGTTACCAGGTACTCTCTCGGAAAGAACCTTGGAGATTGCAGCGGTCAGAGTAGTTTTACCATGGTCAACGTGACCGATGGTACCAATGTTACAATGGGGCTTTGTTCTGTCAAATTTAGCTTTAGCCATTATTTAAGTCCTCCTTAAAATAATTAAACAGTTTCGTAGTTTTATTTTTTTAACTCGCTACCTCTGATTATATTAAATAATCAGAGGTTTTTCAAGTTATTTTTATTGATTTAGCGCTTATTTTGCTTTTGCAGCAAGAACCTTTTCCTGAACGTTCTTAGGAACGGGCTCATACTTTTCGAAGAACATGGAGTAGTTACCACGACCCTGGGTCTTGGAACGCAGGTCTGTGGAGTAACCGAACATCTCAGCAAGGGGAACGAAAGCCTTAACCATCTTACCACCGCCGATGTCTTCCATACCTTCTACACGACCACGACGGGAGTTCAGGTCACCGATTACATCGCCCATGTATTCCTCGGGCATGGTAACCTCAACCTTCATGATCGGCTCAAGCAGTACAGGAGCTGCCTTCTGCATTGCTTCCTTGAATGCCATGGAACCTGCAATGTGGAATGCCATCTCGGAGGAATCGACCTCATGATAGGATCCATCATATACATTCGCATGAACACCCAGTACAGGGAATCCACCCAAGATACCAGCCTGAGCTGCTTCCTGAATACCTTCACCTACTGCGGGGATGTATTCCTTAGGAATGGAACCACCAACTACAGTAGATTCGAATAACAGAGTAGGAGGATCGTTGATCAGAATGTTTGCCTTAGGATCAAATTCAAACTTCTCACAGTTAGCCTCCAGGGGCTCAAACTTAACTTTACAATGTCCATACTGTCCACGACCACCGGACTGCTTAGCATACTTGGAATCCACTTCGACAGCCTTGGTAAACGCTTCCTTATAAGCAACCTGAGGAGCACCTACGTTAGCTTCTACATGGAACTCACGAAGCAGACGGTCAACGATGATCTCCAGATGCAACTCACCCATACCGGCGATGATGGTCTGACCGGTTTCCTGATTGGTATGAGCACGGAAAGTAGGATCTTCTTCTGCCAGTTTTGCAAGAGCTTCACCCATCTTGCCCTGACCGGCTTTGGTCTTAGGCTCGATAGCCAGCTCGATAACGGGCTCAGGGAACTCCATGGACTCAAGGATTACAGGATGCTGCTCATCACAGATGGTATCACCGGTAGTGGTGAACTTGAAACCAACTGCTGCTGCGATGTCACCGGAGTAAACCTTTTCCAGCTCTGCACGCTTGTTCGCATGCATCTGCAGGATACGTCCTACACGTTCCTTCTTGTCCTTAGTAGCATTGAGTACATAAGAACCGGAATTCAGAGTACCGGAATATACACGGAAGTAAGCAAGCTTACCTACGAACGGGTCAGTCATGATCTTGAATGCAAGTGCGGCGAAAGGCTCTTCATCGGAAGACTTTCTCTCTACTTCATTACCGTCAAGGTCAACACCCTTAATAGCCGGTACATCCAGAGGAGAAGGCATATACTCGATAATAGCATCCAGAAGCTTCTGAACACCCTTATTTCTGTAAGCAGTACCGCAGCATACGGGAACGGCTCTGCACTCACAGGTAGCTTTTCTCAAAGCAGCCTTCATCTCTTCAACGGAAGGAATTTCACCTTCCAGATACATCATTGTCAGATCATCATCCAGCTCACAAACCTTTTCAATGAGCTCGTCATGATATAAAGCAGCCTCATCAGCCATATCTCCAAGATCATCGGTAACAGTGATATCGTCACCCTTCTCATCATTGTAGATATATGCTTTCATCTCGAACAGATCGATGATTCCCTTGAATTCATCTTCCTTACCGATAGGCAGCTGAAGGCAGATAGCATTCTTACCAAGTCTGGTACGGATCTGATCTACTGCTGCGTAGAAGTTTGCACCAAGGATATCCATCTTATTGATGAATGCCATACGAGGTACATTGTAGGTATCAGCCTGACGCCATACGTTCTCGGACTGAGGCTCTACACCACCCTTTGCACAGAAGACACCAACGGCGCCATCCAGTACACGAAGGGAACGCTCAACTTCAACGGTGAAGTCTACGTGACCCGGGGTATCAATAATGTTGATACGATGCTCCAGAGCACCGGGCATGGGTTTGGTCTCTTTTTCCAGAGTCCAGTGACAGGTCGTAGCTGCAGATGTAATGGTAATACCTCTCTCCTGCTCCTGAGCCATCCAGTCCATGGTAGCAGTACCTTCGTGAGTATCACCGATCTTGTAGTTAACACCTGTGTAATACAGAATACGCTCGGTAGTAGTGGTCTTACCGGCATCGATATGAGCCATAATTCCGATATTTCTGGTTCTCTCTAACGGATATTCTCTTCCAGCCAAGTTTTTTCCCTCCTACTAGAATCTGTAATGAGCAAAAGCCTTGTTTGCCTCTGCCATCTTGTGCATGTCTTCTTTTCTCTTAACTGCAGATCCGGTATTGTTGGCTGCGTCAAGAATTTCGTTAGCAAGTCTGTCTTCCATGGTCTTCTCACTTCTCTTACGAGAGAACATGGTCAACCAACGAAGGCCCAGAGCCTGACGTCTCTCAGGTCTGACCTCGATAGGTACCTGATAGGTAGCACCACCGATACGTCTTGCTTTTACTTCCAGAACAGGCATGATGTTGTTCATAGCCTCTTCGAATACTTCCAGAGCAGGCTTGCCGCTCTTCTCTTCAACCTTAGCAAATGCTCCGTATACGATCTTCTGGGCTACACCCTTCTTGCCATCCAGCATGATGTTGTTGACAAGCTTGGTAACCACTTTGTTGTTGTATAAAGGATCTGCTAATACATCTCTTTTCTGAATATGTCCTTTACGTGGCACGGTTCTTCCCTCCTTAACAAATTGTTCTCGTGAGATCCGTTATCTCGGCATCAAAGATGCCTCGATGTCGGCTGTTCGCCGACCAATCCCTCCATAAAAAGTTCGCTCGTAAGCAAGCTTACGCTCTCTTTTCATGTCGGTCTTGTCTTCTCACTAGTTACGTTAAATCATCGGTACTCACATGTGTTTCCCCAAGTGTTCGCGCTGTTATATCTGTATCACAGAATTCCAACACTTTTCTTAGTTTCGTTTTTGTGGTACAAAGATGTCTCGCTGACATCTCCAAAAATCCTCGCGGATTTTCATCGAACTCTCGGTCCGATGTTCAAAACGCCCCGGATACTACTTATTTCTTAGCATCCTTAGGTCTCTTAGCGCCGTACTTGGAACGAGCCTGTTTTCTGTTAGCGACACCGGCGGTATCAAGGGTACCACGGATGATGTGGTATCTGGTACCGGGCAGGTCCTTAACACGACCACCACGGATCAAAACAACGCTGTGCTCCTGCAGATTGTGACCTTCACCGGGAATGTAGCTGGTAACTTCGATTCCGTTGGAAAGACGTACTCTGGCGATCTTTCTAAGAGCAGAGTTAGGCTTTTTAGGAGTTGCTGTCTTAACAGCGGTACATACACCACGCTTCTGGGGAGCAGAAACGTCTGTTGCTTTCTTGTGAAGAGAGTTGTAACCCTTCTGGAGAGCAGGTGCAGTAGACTTCTTAACAGAAGTCTGACGTCCTTTTCTTACTAACTGGTTAAATGTTGGCATTCTGTTTCACCTCTTTCTTAATAGTATAATAGACGCACCTTTTCTGGCACGCTTTAACAGTATACTTGTTCCGACTTCCGTTGTCAACAGGTTTTTCGTGAAATTTACAGGGTTTTTCATGACTTTTTCATATATTATAAGTCGAGCAGGCTGGCTCCTACTCGATTTGTATACTTTGTACACCATCTCGCTTAAAAGCTCGATGATGTACATTCGCCAAAATGGGAGCCGTACCGTTTCCGATACCGCTCCCTGAAGTATTTCCCGTTATTTTCCTGCTTACACAAAATCTGTTTACAGGATTTCTTTCAGATATCTCTCTAACGCATCCTGCCAGGAGGGAAGCCTTACGAATCCGTTCTCTGTCAGCTTGGCTTTGCTCATGCGGCTGTTCTCCGGTCGCTTGGCTTTCGTCGGATACTCGGAAGCCGGTACAGGAGCCACATCCACTTTCATGCCAGCCTGGCGGAATATCTCGCAGGCAAATTCATACCAGTTACAGATACCTTCGTTGGTAGCATGATAGATACCGTATTTATCCGTCAGGATCATATCCACCAGAAGCCTTGCCAGATCATAAGTATAGGTAGGAGATCCGAACTGGTCATTCACCACTGTGAGATGATCATGGGTCTTGCCCAGATTCAGCATGGTCTTGATGAAGTTCTTGCCGTTGACTCCGAATACCCAGGAGATTCTTACGATAAAATATTTCTCCAGTGTCTTCTGTACTGCCAGTTCTCCTTCGTATTTGGTCTGTCCGTATACATTCAGCGGATGACGCTCGTCCTCTGGCTCCCAGGGTCTGGTGCCCTCGCCGTCAAACACATAATCGGTACTGATATAGACCATCTTGCAGTCCAGCTTCTTGCAGACATTCGCAATGTTCTGTGTGCCGTCCGCATTGACCTTACGGCAGATTTCCACGTTATCCTCCGCTGCATCCACTGCGGTATAGGCTGCACAGTGTACCACAGCGTCCGGTGCCGCCTCTCCGATCACCTTTTCCACGCTGGCCGCATCTGTGATATCCATCTCCTGAATATCCACGCCGACAGCCTCAATTCCGCGCTTTGTCAACTCATTTACCACATCATATCCCAACTGGCCTTTTACGCCTGTTACCAAGACTTTCATAGATTGCCTTCCTTTTCTTTCCTATGCTTGTGGCGCAGGTCTCTGAACCGGCCACATACATGATTATAACATTCCCGGCAGACATCAGCAACGAAATACTTCACTTTTATAAATCTGGTGTAAAAAATCCGGGGATGATCCCCGGATCTTTCTGATTAAATTTAAACAGTCATATAGCTTTGCGCTGCCCGCCGGATATCCTCGACAATTCCTTCTGCCTTTTTATCCTCCAGTTCGGTTACCTGCTTTCTAAGTTTCCACCAGTTCCAGCCGGGATGTGCATTTTCCTGCAATTCTATGATTCTTTTCTGGTATTTTCTGCATAATATAAAATAAATCACCAAGAGTAATAAAACACCAATGCCCAGCATTCCGGCTACTGTGTCACCGTAATATCCACTCTTTGCTGCCTGTGCAAGCGGTGTCGCTTCATCTTCAATTTGTACGATTCGATAACCTGTCAAAATCACAGGTATGGAATATAGCATGCCGCTCATCTCGACCGCCTCCGTTATTTCTTAGTCTCTATCTATAAAGACTACTTATCCATGAAAAACGGCTCACATTTTTCGATATTTTTTTCAGGAATTCCTACCGGTCTGCTTCCGGAAATTTTTATCGCATAAATTTACTTTCTATGGGAAATCCGATATAATGGTGATATAGATTTTTACACGGCTATTTGTGCTGCAGGCGTCACAAAGCAGCCCTTATCGCAGAATCAAATTTGAAATTTGATTCGCGATTTCTCCGACGGAAGGAATCGTCTGCAGAATGGAGATTATTATGAAAAAAAGTTTCATACGACATATTTTTGCTGTAAGTATATTGTCCTGTTGTCTGTTATTCGGAGGATGCAGTCAGAATTCTGACGGAGAGGATACATCCTCCGCCACGACTGCTTCCACCTCCCCGTCTGAGACTGTTGCCGCCCAGCCTGCCGATGTTTCCCCGGATTCCGATTCGTCTGCCATAGAATCCACTTCGGAGGATACCAGGGCACTCACCCTGTCGGTAGTCAATATGTGTGGCATCGAAGTCGGTATGGTAGCGGTCATTGATCCCGTGACCGGGGAACAGGTAAATCTGGATTCCCTGTCGGATCAGGAATCGATCTCTATGGAAGCAGACTGGCCCTCCTCTGTCAATGAGTTCCAATGGGCTCTCTACAATACTGACGGTGAATTATGCGTTGAGGGGACAACCGATATCAGCAGTGCCCAGGCCACAGTGACTCTTCTTCTGACCGGAGACGGTGATCTGGAAAAAGTCGAAGAGCTCTTCGAGTAATTTTCTTTCCAAGGTCTAAAAAACGACATCCACCGGGGAAATCCCAATGGATGTCGTTTTTGTTATCTTTTATTCTTCGATATCTCCTGCATTTTCTGCCTGAGCCTTCAGCTTCTTCTCATTGTGCTTCTTATACATTTCATATCCGGTTGCACCGAGGATCAGAATGATCAGCCACCACCAGGACATCTTTGCATGTTCGCTTTCCACAGCTACATCTGCCAGGGGAACAGCCTCTTCTTCGATATTTACGGCTTCCTTGGTCTCTTCCTTATCGGAACCTGCCTGAACGGTTTCCTGTGTATTTGCAGGAGCTGCTTCTGCAAGAGGTGCTGCTTCGTCAGCGATCTGTACAACGGGTGCTGCTGCCTGGTTCTGTGCAACTACGGTTGCCTGTGCTGCGGGTGCTGCTGCCAGTGCAACAGGTGTAACAACTGTTTCTGCCTCTCCGGCGCCGCCTTCCTCTGTATCACCAGCACCCCCGGTCTCACCTTCTCCACCTGCAGGTGTTCCGGGTGTAGGTGCAGGAGTCAGACGCTCGATCGCCTTATCCAGCTCTCCGCCTGCCTCATCCAGGCTGTCCAGAATCTCCTTCAGAGTATCTTCTGCATCCTTTTTGTTCTGTTCAGCCACGGTCAGCTTTCCTTCCAGTTCCTCCAGAGCTCCAAGGTTACTGGTTCTGTCACTCTTCAGAGCTTCGATCTCTTTCTTCAGTTCCTCTACCTTGCCCTGTGCTGCTACCACATCTTTCTGTGCTTCCTGTGCATCATTTAACAGTTTCTGATACTTTTCGGTCAGAGCCTTGGCATCATCTACAAATTGACGATATGCTTCATCCTTCTGGGTCAGCTTAATGTTGCCCTGAATATAGTTCAGGTTCTGGATGATCTGACCGGTCAGCACCTCTGCATTTGCATAAGTCTCAGTTCTGACAGCAGTATTGGTTGTGGTCTCTCCGGTTTTCTCCAGATAATCAATCTCATAGGAATAGCTGGTATGAGCAATGGTATCGGTATCTGTAGTCTTCACATTGTACACACCGGTTGCGCCACTTGCTTTTGCCTGTGCCAGTGCTGCATCCTGTACCGCATTCTGTGCCTCCTCAGCAGAGGTCTTCTCATCGGTCTTAACGCTGACACCTGCCACATAGCGGATGGTTGCCTTGCCGAACTTCCAGTCATCCCAGTTGGCACTTACAAAAATACCACCGTCTGCCTCGACTGCCTTTCTGGCTGCATCTTCCAGCTTCTTGTTCGTAGCTTCTCCCTTACCAAGCAGGGCTTTGATATCATTCCAAAGAGAACCGAAGGTACTCTGATCGACAGTTTTCTTGGTAACCTTTGCGTAGGTTGCGGATACAGTGCCGGATACGAGGAAGTCGGAATCATCATACCAGTGATCTTCTGTATGGCCGGTTACCTTAAGATCACTGCTTACACCGATCAGGTATAAGTCGTCATCATCGTTAATCTTATTGCTTAACGCCTTCTCCTGCTCTTTCGTAACCTTTGCTACTGCTTCTTCCTCTGTTCTTACACCATAATCCGTCTTTTTATCTGTATGCTTCCATTCAACCTCTTCATCCTTCACATTCACAGTCTTCGTAAAGGTAGGAATGTAGGTTCCATTACCGGTATAAGTATAATCCGTTTTTTCTGTTCCTGTAACGGTTGCTTCCTTACCGTTATTGGCATTTTCCAATTCCTTTTCCTTTTCAGCAGCTGCAGCATCTCTCTCTGCCTCTGTCTGGTACTGTTCGGTAGAAGTGAATTTTGCATTGGTATAGGTGATGGTGGTCACATCAGCGGTCACTGTCTTGATCAGCTTTCCGTTTTCATCCAGTTTCCAGGATTCATCCTGCTTATCCTTATCCACAATCGTATCGACCTCACCGGTTTCGGTCTTCTGATTATTGTCAGAAATACTACTCTCGGTTCCGTCGTTCTTGATCACTTTCTTTCCATCTACTGCAATAATGGTTCCGTCTTCCAGACCTTTTTTCACATCGGAAACAGTGATAGTATCCCCGTTTCCCTTCACATACTGATCCGGATTGGTCTCCTGTTCCTTTTCCCAGTTGATCTCTTCAAGTCTCTTCTCGAAGATCACGATATTATCCTGATCCTTCTGGTCACCCTTTGCATCTTTGTCATCCATCAGGAAGTTGTAGTATTTATGCTGCGTTACTCCGTTTTCATCCGTGTAGGTTACTTCGAAGTAATTCATCGTATTGTTGTCTTTGCCCTGTTTACGAACAACAGTGGTATCACCCTTAATGTTCAGTACCTCGGGCAAATAATAATTCTGCATAATGGAAATGAAAAGCTTATCCTCATTTTTCCAGTTAAGTCCCTGATCTCCCTGTGTCAGAGCTTCCTTATCTGCAATATCCATGGCACCTGCTGCGGAGGTATCCACTGCGCTCTTGGCAGCTTCCAGAGCCTTTGCCAGTGCTTCTGCATTTTCCTGCGCTGCTTTCAACTCAGTAGCTGCGGCATCTGCATTGGCATCTGCACTGTTTACCGCATCCTCATATGCCTTTTCATAATCCGCCAGTTTCTTTGCGGCTTCTTCATAAGCTGCCTTGGCGGTATTGTACTCCCCGAGCTTTGCGTCAAAATCTGCCTGTGCCTGATCCACGGTAGTCTTTACTTCTTCATAGGCAGCATTGGCATCGGTGATAGAAGCAGCATCCTTGATATTCTGTCTCTTATACACATCTCCGAGCCCACGAGACTACGCTGCATCTCG
>OWIM01001247.1_pt1 | contig 10412 bp, 7 predicted proteins | sample 1732751 | NCBI WGS metagenome assembly OWIM01 (sample SAMN05065749, study PRJEB22554) | human gut metagenome | biome: ENVO:2100002; feature: ENVO:00000062; material: ENVO:00002003 | host: Homo sapiens | place: USA
TGTGTATAAGAGACAGCAGTCGGCATTACCGCCTTGGCTACTTCTCTCGGCGCAGGCGTGACCGTTATTGTGGCAGGACTCAGCGCGATCATCACAGGGATTGCTGCGTTGATCCCTGCCGTTGCCGAAAAGCTCGGTGAGGCTATCATAGCGTTCTGCGGCGTAATCGCTCAGGGAGCTCCCGCTATTGGAGAAGCTGTTAAGGCCGTCGTTCTTACGCTGGTGGATGTACTTGTTGAGTGCGTCCCTGCAATCGCTGACGGTGCATTGGCACTGCTGTCCGGCGTACTCGCCTCTCTTGCAAACTATACTCCGGAAATCGTTGACTCTATTATGTTGTTCCTGATCAACCTGCTGAACGGTATTGCAGAGCGGCTGCCCGAACTCATTCAGGCGGCAGTCAATGTGATCGCGGCATTCTTCTCTGGCATCATTGATGCTCTGGCAGGACTTGATACAAGCGTATTGGTGAAAACCATCGCCGGCATCGGTCTGCTGTCCGGCATTATGGTCGCATTGGGTGCGGTAGCCGCATTGATCCCCAGCGCTATGATAGGTGTTCTCGGCATGGGTGCTCTTATCGCTGAGCTGGCGATCGTTCTCGCTGCTGTCGGTGCCCTCGCACAGATCCCCGGCCTTTCCTGGCTGATCGGTGAGGGCGGCAAGCTACTGGAGCAGATCGGTACGGCGATCGGTGGGTTTGTCGGCGGCATTATCGGTGGATTCATGAGTGGTATCTCCAGTCAGTTCCCGCAGATCGGCAGTGATCTTGCAGCGTTTATGACAAATGTTCAGCCGTTTATCGACGGTGCAAGCAGTATCTCTCCGGCGATGTTCAGCGGTGTGCAGGCATTGACAGACGCGATATTGCTGCTGACGAAGGCTGAGCTTGTGCAGGGTATTGCATCCTGGTTCACTGGTAGTTCTTCTCTTTCGGATTTTGCTGATGAGCTCGTTCCGTTCGGAGAAAGCATGGCGGAGTTCAGCAACGCCATCAGCGGGATGGATGCCGACCTTGTTTCCAAAGCGGCGACTGCCGGTAAGGCTCTTGCAGAGATGGCCACAACGCTGCCGAACAGCGGCGGTGTAGTCGGCTTCTTTGCCGGTGAGAATGACATGGACAAGTTTGGAGAGCAGTTGGTTCCGTTTGGTAAGGCCATGAAGGACTACTCTCTCGCCGTTAAAGGAATGGATGTCGGTGCTGTCAGCAATTCCGCTTCTGCCGGTAAGGCGCTCGTGGAACTCTCCAATACCATTCCGAACTGCGGCGGGCTTGTGAGTTTCTTCACCGGAGACAACAGCATTGCCGACTTCGGCGACCAGCTCGTTCTCTTCGGCAATGGTCTTGCGGCTTACTCCGCCTCTATCGAGGGTATCAACATGAGCAAGCTCTCCGGCGCGATCACACAGGTCGAGAAGCTGGTGGCGCTTGCCGATACGGTGAAGAATATGGATCAGTATGCATTTGTAAACTTTACGAATGCGCTGGTTCTGCTGGCAAACACAAGTATCCAAAACTTTACCGACGCTTTCTATAACAGCGGGGCTACCGTGAGCACGGCGGTCATCTATATGCTCAATTCCGCAGGCACGACCATCCGTCAGAACCAGACGATCGTTAATGTGGCGATGGCTGAGCTGATGCTTGCGATGGCCGCGACCGTGAAAGCACATACCACGAGCATGAATACCGCGGTCGTGCAGATGATGGTCGGCTTCAGTACCACGATCCGCAGCAACGGTGCTTCCGTGCGGACGGCGATGCAGTCTGTCATGCTGGTCGTTGTGGCAGAAGTGAACAACTACAAGGATCAGTTCAATGAAGCCGGCAGGAATGTTTCGCAGGGCTTTATCAACGGCATCCGCTCGAAGCTGAGCGGCGCCTCTCAGGCGGGCCGTGATCTGGGTCTTGCGGCACTGAATGCGGCAAAGAAGGCGCTGGACAGTCATTCTCCCTCCCGCGAGTTTATCGAGCTTGGTAAAAACATTGGCGAGGGTATGACCATCGGTATCAACAATGCTATCGTCCCGGTTTCTTCGGCTGCGGCAAAGATGAGTGATGAAGCCATCAAGGTCGCACAGAAGGGACTCGACGCCTTTAAGGATTGGGCGGAAGAGCGGAAATATTACAGCGAGCTCAGCTTGAAAGAGGAGCTTGCCGGATGGGAAACTCTCCAGAAGAAATACCGCGAAGGCAGCGAGGAACGAAAGCAGATCGACCGCGAGGTCTATCGCGTTCAAAATGAGTTGGTTACGGCCACTTATCAGTATTCGATGAACTGGATCGAAGAGCAGAAATCGTATAACAAGCTGACCCTTGCGGAGGAACTGGCTGCTTATAAGCGTGTTCAGAGCCGATATGCCAAGGGGACAGAGCTGCGGAAGAAGCTCGACCTGCAAGTTTACCAGTTGGAGAAAGAGATCAGCGACGCGCAGAAACAGTACATCTCTGATGTGCAGTCGGTGCAGAGCGAGGCGAACCAGAAGCGGCTCGACCTGGAGGAAGAGTATGCTGATAAGGTAAAGTCGATCAATGCACAACTGGCGAGCGATATTCAGGCAGAGAACGACAAGTACGAGAATGCCCTGAAATCCCGCGAGGATTCTCTCTATAAGTCCTATGGCCTCTTTGACGCTGTGAAGGAGCGTGATGAGGTCAGCGGCGACACCCTGATGAAGAATCTTGAGGGTCAGGTCAAGGAATTTGGCGAATGGCAGGATATTTTAGAGTCTCTTGCCGGCAGAGGACTTGACAGCGACCTCCTTGAGGAACTTCAGGATATGGGTCCTGACGCGATCGCTCAGATCAAGGCGCTGAACGACATGAGCGACTCCGAGCTTGAGAAGTATGCCGACCTCTGGAAGGTCAAGCACGCAATGGCTCGCGAGCAGGCGGTCGGCGAATTAGAGGGGCTGCGTGAAGAGACACAGCAGAATATTGCGAAACTCCGCGAGGAGGCCGATCAGGAGCTCACTGAGTATCGTGCTCTCTGGCAGCAGAAGATGAACCAGGTCACAGAGGACGCCAACGCTCAGTTGGAACAGCTCCGCAGAAGCTTTGAGGAAAAGGTTGGTCTTATCAAGAACAATACTGAGGATGAGCTTCAGGAGATGGCCGACACGGCGCAGAAGGTTCTGACGGAAGCTGGCTGGGATGAGACCGGCAAGCAAATCGTCAAGGGACTTACTGAAGGCGTCCAGGCTGAGAAGTCCAGCTTTGTTGATGAGATCACGCAACTGGCTCTTGCAGGCGTACAGGCGGCGAAATCGACACTGGACATCCACTCTCCATCGAGGGTGTTCCGTGAGATCGGTAACTACACTGGTCTTGGTTTCGTGAAAGGTCTTCAGGACTATGTTGACCGATCTTACGCGGCCGGTTCTGAGATGGCGGAGTCGGCTGAGGGCGGTCTTTCCGGTGTGCTTCAGACCATTGCCGACATTGTGAGCGGCGGGTTCGATATGGAGCCGGTGATCCGTCCTGTTCTGGATCTCTCCGCCGTATCGGCCGGAGCAGACGCCTTGAACAACCTATTCTATTCGCAGCGAGCGGTCGGTCTTGTCGGGCAGGCTGCCGTTGCATTTGAAGCCCAGCGCGGCGGAAGCAGTCAGACAACAATTTCCGTCGACAATGACGATGTTGTGGCTGAACTTCGCACGCTTCGAGGTGAGATGGCTTCGATGCTGGAACGCATGGAGAAGCTGCGTGTTGTGCTGAACACCGGTGCGCTCGTCGGCGAACTTGCTGAGCCGATGGATGTGGCACTCGGACAGCGGTCTACACAAAGAGGAAGGGGGATTTAAGTTGTACCATTCGATCACATTTGGCGATAAGAACACATGGGACGATTGGCGGCTTGTCCCCGCTTCCCGCCCGCTGTTCAATCCGCCTGCGCAAAAGGTGAAGACTCTGGACATTCCCGGTGGGGACGGCGTCATTGATTTGTCGCAAGCCCTCACCGGGTATCCGGTGTATCAGAACCGGACGGGGTCTATCGAATTTATCGTCATGAATGACTTTAAGCCGTGGCACATGGCCTACTCTGACATTATGGACTATCTGCACGGACAGACCATGCGGGCGATCCTTGAGGACGATCCGGAGTATTTCTACGAAGGGCGCTTCACAGTGAACGCATGGAAGTCGGAAAAGGACTGGTCGCGGCTCGTCATCGACTACGATGTCGGCCCTTACAAGTGGAAAAACCTTTCCTCCATCGACAACTGGCTGTGGGACCCGTTCAACTTTCAAAATGGAGTCATTCAGGCAGCTTTGTTCCGCAACATTGCGGTGACGACTGAGATGAAGGAGATCGAGCTGGATGCTGTGATGTACGGACGGGCTCCGGTCTGCCCCAGATTCATTGTGCAAAGCAGTGAAGGGCGCGGCGTTCATGTCCGATTTATCAACCGTCAGCTCAGCATCGACCTAACAAAGCTTTTGCCGGATGGAACCATTCAGATCCCTGAGTTTATTCTGTTTGGCGACTACGGCGGAACGATCTATCTTTGGGTCGACGAGGGAACTGGGACCGTGTCCGTTGATTTTAGACAAGGGAGGTTGTAAGCGATGTATTCTGTTTATGCCGATGGTGTCTGCATCTACAATGATGCCTTCGCGTTAGACAACATGAAGCTTGCAAACCCCAAGCTGACGCTGGAAGACAATGCGGCCGGTTCCTTCGTGATGACGGTTCCGCCCTCCAATCTCGGATACAGCACCATCATCCGTATGGTGACTGACATCGCCGTCCACAAGGACGGAAAAGAGATCTGGGCGGGGCGCGTCCTCTCTGAAAACGAGGACTTTTACAGAAACCGGGTGCTTACTTGCGAGGGCGAGCTTGCATTCTTCAACGACAGCACACAGCCGCCTGCGGAGTACGCCGGAGGGACGATCCGTGAGTACCTTGAGGCGATGATCGCCATTCACAACGCAAAGGTCGGAGACAACCGGAAGTTCACAATCGGCATTGTTACTGTGGTGGATGAAGATTTTCCGACTTATTACACCAACTATGAAAAGACCATCACGATCTTGAATGCGTTGGTGGCGCAGTACGGCGGTCATCTGCGGGTGCGTAAGGAAGACGGCATCCGCTATCTCGACTATTTGGCTGATTACCCCGACACTTGCAGCCAGACGATCCAGTTCGGTTCCAACCTCATCGAACACACCAAGGGATGGGATATGACGGAGTTCGCAACGGTCATCGTTCCGCTTGGCAACAGGCTTGACAAGAGCAAGATCGAGGCATTGGACGCCTATCTGACCGTGGAGAGCGTGAATGAGGGCAGCCTTTATGTCCAGTCCTCCGAGGCTGTAAAAACCTATGGCTGGATCGAGAAAACAGTGACATGGGACAGCGTTTCTGATCCTGAAGCGCTGCTGGAAAAGGCGAAGGCATATCTTGCCGACTTACAGTTCGACAATATGGAACTGGAAGTGAGTGCCCTTGACCTCCATTATCTCAACGCGAATGTGGAGGCAGTGAAGCTGCTGGACGAGATCCGCGTGATCTCGCGGCCGCATGGCCTTGACCGTGTATTTCCTGTCACGAAGCTGGAGATTCCTCTGGACAGCCCTGAGAATACCAAGTTTACGCTTGGTGACACGGTGCAGACAAGCCTTACCAGTGTGAACAACCAGATCAGCGCCGCTATCCTTGAGAAAATCGAGGGTCTCCCTAAGGCACACAACATCCTGAAAGAGGCAAAAGAAAACGCCACACAGATCATGACAGCGGCCACGACCGGCTACATCACGATCACACGGGACGAATACGGTTCTGACACGCTTTATATTTCCAATATCCGCGACTATACCAAAGCCGACAAGCTTTGGAAATGGAACATGAACGGCCTTGGCTACTCAAAGGATTACGGAAAGACCTTTGGGCTTGCCATTACAATGGATGGTTCTATTGTGGCAGACTATATCACGACCGGTGTTCTCAATGCCGATGTGATCCGTGCCGGTACGCTGAAAGATTATGGTGGAAACTTCTCGCTTGACTTCGAGAGCGGCAAGCTGACGATGAAGAAAGGTTCCATCGACATTGGAGACGGAAACTTCACCGTTGACGAGGAAGGCAACCTGACCGCACGCCGAGGCACCTTTGCGGGTACTCTGGCTGCGGCGAAAGGAACATTCAGCGGTACGCTGGTCGGTGTGGACGGAAACTTTAAGGGCGTGGTTCAGGCCTCTGACTTCCTTGACCGAGCGGGCAACAGCATGATGGACGACGAGCGATTCAAGTCCAAATACCTGAGCGTCTACGGACTTACCGTTACCAACGGTGTCCGCACGACATTTGCTGTTGATTCCAGCGGCTCCGTTACCATAGACGGTAAGGTGACGCTGTCCGCCGGAAGCACGATCAACTGGGCATCCGTGACGAACCAGAACCTCACCTCCAACCCCGCCTACTCGCTGGCAAGCACGGCGAATGCGAACGCTTCCGCTGCGCAGAGTACCGCAGACGACGCTTACGATGAGGCTTCTGCTGCATGGTCGAGAGCAAATAAGGCCTATCAGGATCGGTGCACTGACCAGAATGTATTTGATGTGCTCACCTCCGGTGGTACGAAATTCGGTATTTTCAGTGACTCGTACAGCGGACGGCTTTACATCAATGCCGATTATATTCGCTCCGGCACCATCAATGCCGATTATATCGACCTGTCGTGTGATTATGGTGGATTCTGCAAAGGGCATGGCTCTGACGGTCAGCATACGACCTACGGTGCGATGATGTATGGTTCTAACGGTCCTGGTTGGGAGCCTTATATTATTGTTACCAATGCTGGCGCCCGTATCTCCGGTTCCGGAGCAGACCTTGTTGTTTCCAGCGGCATCACCATGAGCGAAGAGCCAAGTTACGGTTCCGATTTAAGGATCAAGAACAGCATCGACTATGATCTTGCCTCTTATGAGGCGTTCTTCCTGGCGCTGAAGCCATCCACCTTCAAGTACAACAAAGGTACTTCCGGGCGGAAACATTTCGGCTTCATCGCGCAGGATGTAGAACAGGCAATGCTTGACACCGGACTGACATCAGATCAACTTGCGGCGCTTGTTAAAGACCCTGTCAAAGAGATCCTTTCGGATGGCATCACAGACTACCGTTACAGCATCCGATACGGCGAACTTATTGCGCTCAATACGCACATGATCCAGAAACTCTATCAAATGGTCGAAGAACTGCTTCAGCAAAAGGAGGGATAATGTTGAAGAAACAGCTTAAAAATTCAGAAATGGTCGTGATGGTCCAGAACCTGCGGCCGCTTCTTCAGCTCCGCAACAAGATCGGCTATATCGCCGCGAGGAACTTCCGGATGCTTTCTACTGCTTTGACCGAGTATGAAGCATTCAAACACGACCTCATCAACAAATACGGAGAGCCTGACAAGGATGAAAGTGGCAACGAGACCGGAACCATTTCCATCAAGGTGGGCTCTCCTAATTTTAAGGCCTTCTGCGACGAGCTTGCTCCGTTCAACGAGATGGAGCATGAGGTCGAGCTGATGACTGCCAAGTATGAAGATACGATCGGCTGTCTGAGCGGCGAGGAGATCCTGCTGCTTGACTGGATGCTGGAGGACTAAGGAAGGAGTGATTTAGATGGCTGATATCAGCAGCTTTCTGAAAAAAATCCTCAGCGCCATTTATGGCGAAGAGGTTCGCGGCTCCATCCATGATGCTCTGGCGGCGATGAACACGGAGTCCAGCAGCGCGATGGAGTTTGCCTCCACCGCCAAGGATTCCGCACAGGCAAATGCCGCGGCCGCCAAGAAGTCTGCCGAAGATGCCGAGAAAAAGGCGACCAGCGCCTCCGAATCCGCTGCGGCGGCTGCACTCTCCGAGGGAAGCATCAAGACCTCTGAGGAAAATGTCAACAAGCAGGCCGCAGACGCGAAAGAAGCTGCCGCAGGTGCTAAGGCATCTGAGACAGAGGCGAAGAACTCGGAAGAGATCGCCAAGCAGAAGGCACAGGAGGCCACAGACGCCAAGACAGCGGCAACGCTTGCCGAGGGAGAGGTCAAGGCCGCCGAGGAGCGCGTGAGAACCATCCGCTCGGAGGCTGAGACGCTGGGCGCACAGGCTACTGCTGACCGCAACGCAGCGGAAGAGGCCCGTGCTGCTGCGGAAGCTGCAAGAGACGCGGCGGTGAACAGTCAAAATGGAGCAAAAGCATCGGAAGATGCCGCTGCTGTATCGAAGACGGACGCCGAAGCCGCTAAAACGGCTGCTGTGGACGCCCGTGACAAGGCGCAGACCGCTAAAACGGCCGCCGAGAACGCGCGGGAGTCCGCTGAGAACTCTGAGGCAAACGCCAAGACTTACAAGGAGTCTGCCGCAGAGAGCGCCGCGACCGCACAGCAGTACAGCGGCAAGCCGCCTAAGCCGGAGAACGGTACCTGGTGGATCTGGGACGCTGAGAAGGGCACCTATGTGAACACCAACATCAGTTGCGAGCTGACCGGCCCGACCGGAAACGGTATTCAGAGCATTCAGTTGACGCAGGGCAATCATACTCCCGGCTCGACTGATATTTATACCGTTACGATGACGGACGGAAGCAAGTACAACATCGCTGTCTACAACGGTCTGAACGGAACGGGTACGGGCGATGTGCTCGGCATCCATTTCGATCTGGTGCTGCCAGCCTCCGGATGGTCGAACGGTTCCATCACCGTGGCGGAGAGCCGCCTTGTAGCCGCCGCCAAGTACAAATACCTCATTGATGCGTATGAAGCCAGCCGTGAAGAGTATCTCGAATGCAATGTGCGTCCGAAAGACATCTCCACGACCGGCTTCATCACATTTGTAAACGATACCGACCCGATCAAAGACATCACGGTGAACATCGTGCGTCTTGAACTGTCGGTCAATGCCGAAGAAGGAGGCGAATGATTTGAAAATCGCGATCAAAAGCTGCTTCACCACGCTGGTGGAGGACACTACACTGATCCAGAACGCAGCGACGCCTTATCCGGTCGAATTCGCCTTCAGCAAGGATTGGGACGGGTTCGCAAAGACTGTGCTCTTTGAGGCAGGCGGCGTCAGCATGGCTGTGGTACTGAGCGAAGACAAGTGTGACATTCCGGGCGAATGCCTGAAGAAAGGCGGTATCCCGCTGAAGATCGCCGTTTATGGCGTCAAGGGCGAGGAACGGAAGTCGACGGGCTGGCATGTAACCAGCAAGATCCTCTTCCCGGCCAATATCAGCGTTGGTACGGGCGGCTCCGGAGACCCGATGGGCGATGAGGCATACAAGCAGATCATGGGGATCATCGGCGACCCCTCGACGGCGGGTTTTGGCAACAAGACGCTGACTGAGGTGATCGTTGAGATCCAGAGGAGCATTTCCGGAACGGCCTCGGATAAAGAGGTCGACGATATGCTGAACGACGCCTTTGCCTCGAACGACCCGGGCGGAAGCACACCCGACAACACCGCTTCTGACAAAGAAGTGGATGACCTACTCAATGATGTTTTCGGCGAACAGCCGTAAACAAATATATTTAAGGGGGACATGCAATATGTCTACTACCAAGCACACTACTATTGATCAGCTCAAGAAACTGGCGCTGCGCACCAAGAGTGAGATCGGCCTTGTCGATGCTAAGGTTGCCGGTCTGACCACCAAGGTCAATGACCTGGTGACCGCCGGCGGCGAGCCTAACAAGCTGGAAGGCGTCAAGGTCAACGGCACTCTGCTGGCCCTGACCGATAAGATCGCTGACATCCTCATCGCTGAGGGCAAGACCAACGGCACCATCTCCGCCAACGGCGTTGATATTCCCGTTCACGGTCTGGCGGCTCTGGCCTACAAGTCCGAGGTTGCTGAGAGCGATCTGGCTGCCGCGCTGAAGGCCATCATCGACGCCAAGGCGAAGCAGGCTGACCTGGATACCCTGACCGGCGACGGCGAAGGCTCCATCAGCAAGATGATCGACGCTGCTATCAACAAGTTCGCCACCGATGTGACCGATGACAATGTGGTCAACAGCTACAAGGAGCTGATCGACTGGGTTGCCAAGCACGGCCCTGAGGCGACCAAGATGGCCGGTGGCATCAGCGAGAACAAGACCGCTATCGCCGACCTGAAGACTCTTGTCGGCACGCTGCCCGAGGGTGCGACCTCTAACACCGTTGTCGCCTACATCACCGAGGCGATCAATGCTCTGAGCATCGGCGATTACGCCAAGACGACCGAGGTGACTGCCGCGATCAGCACCGCCCTGGAGTCTTACTACACCAAGACCCAGGTCGACGAAACCTTTGTCAAGAAGACCGACATCGTGATGGCTACCGACGCGGAAGTCGACGCCATGCTGACCGAAGTCTTCGGCGCTCAGGCTACCGTCTGATCCCTGTCTCTTATACACATCTGACGCTGCCGACG
>OWIM01001258.1_pt1 | contig 10351 bp, 5 predicted proteins | sample 1732751 | NCBI WGS metagenome assembly OWIM01 (sample SAMN05065749, study PRJEB22554) | human gut metagenome | biome: ENVO:2100002; feature: ENVO:00000062; material: ENVO:00002003 | host: Homo sapiens | place: USA
GAGATGCAGCGTAGTCTCGTGGGCTCGGAGATGTGTATAAGAGACAGGATCAGCACGGAACAATATCGCATCGAAGATATCAACAAAGTAACCGTTGACAGGAATAGAAAATTTATTTTCAAAGGAAACGATAACGCATACGATTACAACTGGCGTTTTGAAAACGGAGGCTTGCAATATGACAAAGTCGAATATACGTCCGACGGCGTAGTGCTGGACGGTTCCGACCTGAACGATTTCTTAGACGGAATGCCCAATGCTTGGATGATAAACAAATTCAAGATTGGTTCTTTGGATAAATATCTGACGATAGTGGCGCATAGTTCCCCTGACGCCGACGTTAATTTCAGGGTGCGCGCACTCTGGATCGAAGGAGGGGAGTTAAAAAGCGAAGTGTTGAAAAGCCCGCAATATACAACGTCGTTAAACGAATATGACTGGTATCTAATGAACGTTGATTCGCCAAAGTATTATTCTTACGATATCTCGCAGTATAAAGAAAAGACGATTGCTTTATCGATTGAACAGGACGATACAGGCGACGGTTCGGGCGAGGTATTGACGGTTTCGCGAGTGTATATTTCAAACGTTCCGGAAGAAGAAAACAATCTTGATTCATGGGACAAATACGATCTTGTGGCTTACTGGCAAAAAAACGGGGAAGTCGCGTTCCATTCCGAAGGACTGTGCCTTGAAAATAACGGCGAAGAAGTATCGATAAAAAACAACGTTTCGATAACGACGAAAGCAAATTTCTTAAACATAAGTTTCAGAAAATTCTTGCGCAAAGAAGGAGAAACGCAGGACGGTAATCCCAAAATATGCGTTTACGTCAACGGAATTCTTATAAGGTCGGTTGACAATGCGGAAGATTTCGTAACCGCAGACTCGGACGACTACGTTGTGTTCAGATATGATTTATCGGCATACGCAGGTCAAGTCGTAGAAGTCAAAATAGAATCAATTTACGGTGAGCACGCTTGTTTTGACAAGGTGTTCATGAGTAATAATTAAAAAAGTAACAAAGAAAGGAGGCAATTATGAAAAAAGGTTTGAAGGTTTTTTTAAGCTTATTAGTGTTAATGATGGTTTTGGTTTCGGCAATCGCATGTGCGAAAACAGATGACAAAACCCCTGATCAAGGCAATCAAAAACAACCCGAACAAAACACATTATCCACACCCGTTATTTCGATAAGCGAAACGGGGAAGGTTACGTGGCAGCCGATAGAACACGCAACGAGATATGAGATTTTTATTAACGATAATAAAGTTGCCGTCACCGTAAAGACGGAGTTCCAGATTACATACGAGGAACTGGGCGTGTATAAAGTTGCGATAAAAGCGATTGACATGAGCAAAAAGTATAAAGACAGCGAATTAAGTAAAGCGGTTACTTATACGATTTCAAAGCAGAAACTTGCCATACCCGACGTCAAAAAAGCCGGCGAAGAGATATATTGGGCGGCTGTCGATAACGCAACGGGATACAAGATTTACGTTGACGGCACAGAACTTGAAAATGCCAACGTATATGAAAAGGACGGTTCTTATCGTTTTGTATTATCAAACGTAGCGGTAGGTCAGCATGAAGTGAAGGTTTCGGCAATCGGAGACGCAGAAAAATATATTGAAAGCGATTTAAGCAGAGGAATGATTATTCAGATATCAGCCCCGGACACTGCAACCTCATGGGATTGTTACGCAATGGGAGAGAAGTGGGGAGAAACCCCGGAAAACGCTCAAGGTTTTTACAGATACATAGGTGCGGGACAAGAGCCCTACATAATGGAAAACTATATCACGATACCGAGCGGGATGACGTATTTTAAGATGGCGTTCATGAGATTCAGTGACGACTCTGCAAACCCCACGCTCACGGTGTACGTGAAGGCAGACGGCGAAGCGGATTACAAAGTGGTGCGTGCAATAGGGCAAGACAAAGATTACGTAGTAACTCCGGACTGGAACAGGTCTTTCTTATTCGCATATGATTTCAGCGAATACAGCGGAAAGAACGCAAAGGTTCGTATCGCGATAGGAAGCGAAGACGCGACAAAAGGAGCGGTGGTATCCATACAGACCATAGGTTTCAGCGACTATGCAACGGAAGCGGAACACGTAAGCACAAAGAGTGCGTGGAGCAAATCCGAGATAGGGCTGGATTGGAGATTCGAGAATGCATGCGGATACGTCTGGGACGGAACGAACGGGTATTTTTCCAACAATGCAGGCGGATATTTGGAGAACAAAGTAACGATACCGGAAGGGATGAAGAGTCTTAAAATAAAGGCAAGCGCACAAACCGAGGTAACGATAAACGGCGTAGCGGTAACATGCATGGCAAACGGAAGCGAATACGTGTATGATTTATCCGCATATGAGGGACAGACGGTGACGATAAGGATAAGTGCCACTGCGCTTACTTCATACGATTCGATAGGGTTATGCTGAACGAGAGGAAAAACAAATGAGAAGAAAAGTCCACTTGATTTTAACCGGGATAATCCTGATCGTTTTGATATCAATGCTATCGGCGGCGTGCGGAGACACGTCAAACAAAGGAAACGGTCAGGGAAATTCCCAAAATGAAAAAATTCCCGACAAAGAGGAAAGTGTTATGGAAGTAAATGTAATTGATCCGAGTTACGGTGCGAAAGGAGATGGCGTTACTAATGACCGCGCGGCCATTCAATTGGCTATCGACGAAGTTTCAAACGCGGGCGGCGGCATAGTTAAACTGGCAGACAATCACGTCTTTTTGACGTCGAATCTTGTAATGAAAAGCAACGTTAACTTGCATCTCGGAAAGAACACGACGATCATTCAGGATCCCGATAAAAACCATTACATCGAAGTCAAAGGTTTTGATTATAGCGGAATCGAATATTATGACGGCGTCGGTTACGTTGCAAAAGGCGAGCCATATCGTCCTATTGTAGGAATGAACGTAATACCCTATGGTAAAGGTACAATCTGGCCGGAAGTCGTAGACTTCTGGCGCGAAGCCTGGTATTGGAACTATCCCTTGATTTATGGTGACGAAGGGACGGAAAACGTAAAAGTTACAGGCGAAGAAAAAAGCATTGTACGCTCAATGAAATATAATTACAAGGACTCCTCGGATTATATTTTTATGCATATGATGGGATTTTATAAGAGTAAAAATATCGAAGTCTCCGGAATAACGTTCATTCACGAGGGCGGACATTGCATGAACTTCGTGCTGTGCGACAATATTTCCATTATCGACACAAATACATATACTCCCACGGCAACGACAAACGACTTAACAAAAGTAGCCGCCATATGCGACGGGTTGAAACTGGACAGGTGTCAGGATGTACTTGTTTCCAACTGTTGGTTTGCAGGCGGGGACGATAGTTTCCTGATAATAAATTCATATCAGGATAAGCGACTTGATCGATGGTCGTCGAGCATGGAAGCAAGGCCTACGAAGAATATCGAAGTTGCGTCTTGCACTTTCCCGAGTTATTTCAAAGGATTGGGTTTTTGCACGTTGGGCAACGCCTGCCCCGATTTAAGTCAAACGGAGATAAGTGATATTTATATTCATGATAGTCGGTTTTGTTCCGTTGGCGTTTGGGACGATCACAGGGGCTGGCTTGCAAATAAAAACTTGCCGTCATACGGGAAATACACCCCCATGAAGAACATAAGATGGGAAAGAAACAACTTTGAATATTGGCCAAGTGTTTATAACCACAGTAAAGATCACGAAGGTATCCAGGAAACATTGTTAAAATATCCCATCAGCGATCATATAAGCGATGATCCGAGGTTGCACTCCATGACGGAAATGTACAACGGCGATTTTGATTATTGCGGAACCGGTTTTTGGATAATGAACAATGAAAACGGCAGCGTTTGCGACGTAAGATCCGAAAACGGCAACAATTACGGATATTTGGGCGAATTGTCAAAAGGGAAAGCGTCCATGTATCAGGGCGTATATCTGAAAAACGGGAATCATTCCGTCAAATTCAAAGTTAAAACGGGCGGTTCTGCAAAAGTCAGATTATTCGTTCGTACTCAGGACGGCGAAACGCTTGCATACAAAGAAGTTTCCGGATGTGAAGAATGGACAGAAATCGAAATAAGTTTCGAGCTTTACGAAAGCTATATGCTGGGCGTAAATTGCAGAATAGGAATCGAAAGCATTAATAACGAAGGGTACGCCATGATTGACGATTGCAGGCTTATTAAATAATTGTCCGGATATCCGACCACAAGAGTTTTCAAGCGACGACACGGTTGAAAAAAAGAATCTTTTTACTTTTATTCTCAACGGGGTATCTCCTGCAAATTGCGGGAGATACTTTTGTCGTTGTGAGAAGGTTGGTCAATTTCGAACAGTCGCACAAAAAAACGATATAGGTTGCAAAAACTTGCAAATATATTTTTGATATAGTATTATAATTATTAGTAAATAATGCGATATTGTTTCGTTACGATATATCGGAGGAACTATGAAAGGCGGTTTTGGAAAATTTCTTACATTCATTTTAGGGCTTGTCGTGGGCGTATTGCTTGTCGGCGGTACGATTGCGGGCGTGGTGTACTACGCGGTGGCGGCGGTTTCCGTCAACGACGTGGAAAAATACACAAAGCAGGAATTCACTTTCATCGACAAGGACGCTGAAATCCGCAACAAATCCATACTTGACATTTACGATATGGTGAAAGGCGGCAACATCAAGGAGACGACGGTGTCCGACGCGAAGCGTATTTTCGGCATCGACATCATCAAAATCCTTGAAAACTCGCTTGAAATCACGGTGGACGACAAAAGTCGCGAAACGCTTGGCGCATTAAAGGTCGCGGACGTTTTCAAAGACGATAATCTGAAAGTCGTGCTTAACTGCTTTACGCTTGGCGACGTTCTGAAAAAGACGGGTATCGACACGACCACGGGGCTTGCAAGCAAGCCGATAGTGCAGGAACATATTTCGGAGCCTGTCATCGACGGATTCAACGCGCTGCTTAAATCGTTGGAAATCAACGAAATGACCATTGCCGAAATGCAATATCTTCTCGGCGTGTCGTTTGGCGCGGGCGGCGTGCTGGACACTGTCGCAAACGTGAAAATCGGCGATCTCAATTCCGCGATAAACAACATTAAGTTTGAAGACGTTTTGCCCGATTTCGACCGTGACCTTTATACCGATTGGGATTACCAAAACAACACGGCGGTTTTGTACAGAAGATCGCGCGCGCAGTTCTCGCCGAAAACGCTCATCGCAGCAAACGGCACGAGCGAATACTTTGAGTACGTTTCAAACGACAAAAAAGTCAGCGGCGAAACTTATTATCTTCTTGACGCCGACGCGGGCACGATAAAAGTCAGCGACGACGGCAACTGGAAACTCAAAGCAGGGGCGGAACTGCCTTATTTCAAAAACAGATACGATAAATCGGGCAACCAAAACCGTTTCGGCATCGCATACGTCGTGCCCGAAGACAGCCACGGTATGACGGTTACCGAAAGATACGACGCCGATTATTCGACGAAGAACGAAAGCGGTTTGTTCTATTACGAATACGATTTTGTAACGGCAACGGAAACGGGCATTGAATATTTTTACCGTGTAGGCGCGGCAGTCCGCACGAAGATTCAGGACGCAACCGGAACAGAACCCGCAAAATACGCCGAAATCATTGAATGGCGCGGATACGTCGAAACGACAAAGGCGGACTATTTCGAGGCAGAACCGTGGAAAACTTACGGTTACAGCAGAGACGGAAAGGTCACCGACGAAGAACTCCAAGAACACCCGTCAACCGATTCTTTGGCAAGATACGCTCTTATGCACGTCGGGAAGAGCGAGCCCGTCCTTAAAGCGCTTGCGGACGAAACTCTCAACACCCTTGACGGCGCGATCGGCGATATGAAACTCGGTCAGGTCATCGAGATTACCGACGACAGCGCTGACATTCTGAAAAAACTGAAAGACAGCAAAATTTCCGAAATCGATAAAGACGTCAAGAACGTCAAAGTCGGCGATATTATGAAGGTTGTTTCCGTCACGACCGCAGAAAAAGCGACGGACGGCGAATATATCGCGCTTCCCGCACTTTCCGCGGGCAAAGAATACAAAGGCACGTTTATCACCGCAAAAGACGGGGATAAAACCGTATATTTTGTGAAATACAAGGATGGACTTACAGGTTTTGGCGATAGATACAACATCACCGAAAAGGCAAGCAACGGCGTTGTCGTCGCGCTTGCAGACAAGACCATCGGCGAGTTGCAAACCGCAGGTATCGACGACCTTATAAACACCGCGCGACTTTCCGACGTCATGGACGTGGACGGCGACGTGTTTGTTTTGGACTCGACTGCCGACGCGAAATTTATCCTTGACGAAGACGCAAACAACGAAAACGGATTCTTCCGTCTTGCGGCGGCGGGCGAAACGGCTGAATATAAGAGAGTATACGAAGGCGACGGAAACGCTGTCGTCAAAAAACTTTCGACAATCGGCGTAAACAACATTGCCGCCCGTATGGACGACGTTGTCAACAGCACGCTCTTAAAGGAAGTTGTCGAAGTCAAAGAAAGATACAAATTAAAAGTCGCGACGGCGGCGGATATCGGCAACACAAGCGTCAGGAAGTATATCTCGCTTGCCGACGTTTACGCAGCCCCCGATTACGCGGGAACGTTCAACGTGGGTTACGTGGAGACCGCTCCCGACACGGACATTAAATTCGTGCGCGCAACAGGCACGATTGCAGCGGGTGTCACGCAGTACGTGATTGTCGATAAGGCAAGTTCGGGCGTGCTTGTCGGATTGCAGGACAAAACTATCGGTACGCTTTCGACGGGCGTCGACGAAGTCGTCAACGGAGCAACGCTTTCGGACGTTCTGGAAATCGACGGCAAAGTTTACGTCAAAGCGACAGATTTCGACGCGGCGGTTGCATTAAGCCACGATAAAATCGGGCAACACGTCGCATATTATAAGGACGGCAACCTGTTCCTGGAAGCAGGCTACGTCAGAAACAACAACGGCGATTACGTTCTTCTTTCCTCGGGTTACTATAAACCGACTGCCAGATTCGATAAAACCGGGGGAAGTTATACTTCATCACCCGACGGTGAATGGTTCCAGATAGGTACCGAGTGGCATAATATGAACGACTATAAACGCTTTAAGTTTGACGGCGAAACCGCGGCTGAATACTACGCTTGCATTTACGACGGCGAATCCGACAAAATCCTTTCAAAAATGGCAACGATGACCGTTAAGGACCTTGCCGACAGCGGCACGATGGACAAAATCGTGAAAGATATGCGTATCGGCGACGTGATGGAACTTAACGACACAAACAGCATTTTATACGGGCTCGGAAACAGCAAGATTTCTTCAATCGAAGCCGAAGTTTCCGACAAAATCAAAGTCGCAACCTTGCGTGAACTTAACACCTGGGGCAATCTCGGTTTGACCGAAGAAGAATTGAACAAGACCGTCAAAGGAACGACGAAAAAAGTGGGCGACATGAAGGCGGCGGAGTTTTTGAAATTAGCGATTCAATTCGCAACAAATCCATGACCTATCATGTTAGAAAATACAAAGACGAGGATCGCGACGCCGTAAGGAAGATTTGCCACCTTACGGCGACCGCGCCCGCATACGTCAAAAATCCGGAACTTGTCGCAACGCTTTACGCCGACTATTATATCGAGTTCGAGCCCGACGGAATCTTTATTCTTGCGCGGGACGAAGACGACGTTGCGGTCGGATATATTCTGTCAAGTCTTGATTACAAAACCTTTGTGAAGACATTCACCAGATACGTTATGCCGCGCGTCAGAAAACTTTCAAGGATTGAAGCGTTCACACACTTTTTTGCATTCCGCCAAAGTTTGTATATGGACGCGAAAAAATATCCCGCGCACCTGCATATCGACATTTTGCCCGAGGCACAGCACAAGGGATACGGCACGAAACTTATGGACGCCCTCATGGATTACCTTGCCGAAAAGGGCGTGAAAGGCGTGCATCTCGGGGTAGGCGGCGACAACGCGGGCGGCATCAGGTTTTACGAAAAGTACGGATTTACGATGATACACGACTTTGGAAAGATGGGAAAAGTCTTTGCCAAACAAATTAAAAAGTCATAATTTTGCGATATTTTGCTTTTTCGGCGGAACCCGAAAAATCGTGTACGCCAAAGTACACTGGATTTTTCAGAACCCGCCGAGAAAAACACAATCTCATCAAAATTCTGACTTTTTATGGGTAGGGGACCCCGCGGGATACTGTGTACCCGTGGGGAGAAGGCGCACACAAGCAAAAGAGTGAGCGTTATCGCTTGCGATAACGTGATTTCAAAAGCGAAGTGTGCGACGCGTGGCCGGAGCTTTGCACATTCGTGCAAAAGTTCCCTACGGTCACCGAACGCCAAAACTTCGTTTTGGGTTCAGTGCGGCTCATCGGCGGCATAAAAATAAGACAACCAAAACGGTTGTCTTATTTTTTATGGTGCCGGTGGCCGGACTCGAACCGGCACGGTATCGCTACCGGTGGATTTTGAGTCCACTACGTCTGCCAATTCCATCACACCGGCACAAATTGCTAAATCATAGTAGCACAACAATTTTGTTTTTGCAACTGATTTAGCAATTATTTACTAATTATTTTGCGGCTTCCGCTGCTCTCTTTTTGGCGTCTTCGATAATCTTTGCGCTGAGAGTCGACGGGACTTCCTCATAGCGGTTAAAGCTCATTTTGAAACGTCCGCGACCTTGCGTCATGCTGTTGAGGTCGGTTGCGTAACGGAACATTTCCGCCATCGGGGCTTCCGCGGTCAGGACCATCTTCTTGCCGACGGTATCGGTGCCGATAATTCTGCCGCGACGTTTGGTGATGTCGCCCATGATATCGCCCATATAGCTGTCGGGGATCGTGATTTTGACGTCCATAATCGGTTCAAGGAAGCAGGGATTTGCCTTCATGCAGGCTTCGTTGTAGGAAAGTTTCGCAGCGGTGATGAACGCGATTTCCTTACTGTCGACGGGATGGTATTTGCCGTCGAACAACGTTGCTTTGAGGTTGACCATCGGATATCCTGCAAGGACGCCGTTTTTGATTGCTTCGCGCAAGCCTTTTTCGACTGCGGGAATGAACTGTTTGGGGACTGCGCCGCCGACGATAGCGTCGACGAATTCGAAATCGCCGTCTGCCGCGCCCGGCTCGAACTTAATGTTGACAACGCCGAACTGCCCTGCGCCGCCCGATTGTTTCTTATGTTTGCCTTCGGCTTCGGCGGGCTTGCGGATTGTTTCGCGATATGCGATCTTCGGGTCTGCGAGTTTCGCCTCGACGCCGAATTTATTTTTAAGACGCGCGCAAATGATTTGGAGTTGCGATTCGCCAAGTCCGCTCATAAGGACGTCGCCGGTGACCGCGTTCTTTTCAAGTTTGAACGTGCTGTCTTCTTCGAGCATACGGTTAAGACCGTTGATGACTTTGTCTTCTTCGCCGGACTTCACGCTTGTTACCGCAAGGCTGATAACAGGTTCGGGGAAGTCGATAGGGGCAAATCTGATTTTGGCGTCGGGCGCGCAAAGGGTGTCGCCGATGTTGGTGGACACGAGTTTCGCAAGAGCGCCGATATCGCCTGCCACGAGTTCGTCCGCGGCTTCTTGTTTTTTGCCTTTAAGGACGTAAAGCGAGCTTGCTTTTTCGGGTTTTTCGGAGCAGGTGTTGAGCATCTGGTCGCCGCTGTGTAAAACGCCCGAATACACTTTGAAGTAAAGAAGTTTTCCGACGTACGGGTCGGCAACCGCTTTGAATACCTGTGCGGAGAACGCGCCGTTTGCGTCGCATGCAACGTCTTTTCCGTCGACGGTCTTTTTGACATCGCGAACGGGTGACGGCATGAACTTGCAAATCTTATCCATAAGGTTGGCAACGCCGACGCTGGTGGTTGCGTTTCCTGCCATCAAAGGCATAAGGCTGTCGTTAAGGATTGCCTGACGTACGCCTTTTTCAAGCTCTTCCGCGGTGAGTTCTTCGCCCTCGAAGTATTTTTCGATAAGAGCGTCGTCGGTTTCCGCCGCGAGTTCGACAAGTCTGCCTTTCAGTTCTTCGACTTCCGATTTCATATCGGCGGGAACGTCGATTTCCTGTTCGGGTGCCGAAAGTTTGTATGCTTTGCCGGTAAGGATATCAACCCAACCCGTCATCTTGCCGCCTTCGATAATGGGCAGTTCGATGGGCAGAACCTTGCTGCCGAACGCCTGTTCGATTGCGTTGTAGGTGCCGCGGAAATCCGCGTCCTGTCTCTTATACACATCTCCGAGCCCACGAGACTACGCTGCA
>OWIM01001265.1_pt1 | contig 10321 bp, 6 predicted proteins | sample 1732751 | NCBI WGS metagenome assembly OWIM01 (sample SAMN05065749, study PRJEB22554) | human gut metagenome | biome: ENVO:2100002; feature: ENVO:00000062; material: ENVO:00002003 | host: Homo sapiens | place: USA
GATGATGTCGCTTTTCTGACTGCGCCCGGTAGAAAGTTCATACTGCCGCTTGGTAAGCATAAATTCTTCATCGACTGTCAGAGGGCTACACTCGTAGCAGCTTACCAGTTCACCTTGTTCGGTCTTATCTGGATTCTGCACATAGTCTGTGCGGCTTTTCAGACAAGCCGCAACCGACTTGCCCTTGTTTTTGTGCAACGCGATCAGCCGTGTCGCGGCCATCCTGAATCACCCCCATAAAAGAAAAATGCCGCCCGAAGGCGGCAAACGATTAAAACTATTTCTTACAGTTCGGCAAGCCACTCACTGAAACGTCCGATGTCCTCGGTGATGGCTGTTGCACCGAAAAAGAGAACGAAGCAGATGAACTCAGCTACCAGCAGGATAAAGAACTGATCCCAAGTCTGGCGGTAGGCGGTGTAAATGCCGCAGCCGAAGATGTAGAGCATCAGCGGCGCGACCACATAGCTGGACAGAGTCAGCAGCCACTTTGCCATCAGAGCCAGAAACGCCACAAAGAGAGAAATCGGGAAAAGAGCAATTTTCTTCAGCATAAACATCATATCGAACACCAACCTTTCTTTTCGGCTCTATTATAAAGGTATCAGCTATTGCGTTGCAAGGATGTCAAGCGTTATATGTAACCCGCAGTCCTCCAACTGCGGGGAAAGTTTTAAAGTTCTGCCAACCGGGAAAGAATCTGCTTGCCGATGCTGATCAGTTCATCCAGCCGAGTGCGCAAGTCCGCCAAATCGGCGGCGTAGACCCGGCCATTTTCATTGGCTACTTTGGCGTACTGGTTCAGATTGTTGCTGCACATCTGCAAAAGATACGCCATGCGGCGCAGCTGCGGCAGATCCAGATGCAGACAATACCCGTCCAGCGCCATCTTGCGTATATAGGCACTCAGGCTGCGGATGCCTATGCTGAGCATCTTTTCATAGATACGGTTCTTTTCTGTTTTGCTCAAGCGCAGGATGATGGTTTCATCCCGCTTTTCTTTCATCGTGCATCACCATCCTTATCATAATAGCTGCGGAACGGTTTGACAGGTTCCGGCTGATTGGTCTTTTCCCCCAGTGCAGCCAGCACAGACGGACGAGTTGCAGGTGTTTCGGTTTCCTCGGTTTCTTCGGGAGCATCCTGCGAGGAACTGCGGTCACGGTCGATGTTCAGCAAGGCGTTCAATTCAGCAAGGCGGGCAGACTTTTCGGCCAGTTCCTCCTCCTGTGCGAAGGGCTTTGCCACTTCAACCTCTGCAGCCTGTTTCTGCTGTTCAAGGTTTTGCAGAGCATTTTCGGCGTCTGCAATACGGTCAGCAAAGTTGTCGATGGCATTGTCCAGACGAGTGATGTTGCCGCGCGCATCATCGCCCAGCGATACCGGGTAGCTCAACTCTGCCCGAAGAACGGCCTGATGCTCATTCTTAAAGCTGTCGAACCGAATATTCAGTTCAAAGCCACGGTAGGTGCCCAGCAGCATCATATCAGCATTGGGCATCTCCTGCCGAGCCAGCAGCAGCCGTTCGCCTGCAGCCTTTTTGTCATCGTACACCATGCCCTTGATAGTCATGCCGCAGAAGTTTTCTTTGTCCTGTGGGTGTGCTGCTGCAATCTGTGAATCCTGTTGTAAAGCAGCAATGCGGGTTTTCTGTTTCTGGATCTCCTCCGGGAAAGTTTTGAGCAGCTTATCCTCCAGACGATATTTCTGATTCTGGAAGTCTCCGCGCAGCACCTTCAATTTTGCTACCTGCACGTCCAAGTCCATCTTTTCCCGGATGCGAGGGTCGCCTGCACACAGAGCCTTGATTTCTGCGTAAGACAGAGCCTGTTCATCAATATCATCGCAGGAGCGCATGGGAGATTTGCTCGTCATAATCTGAGAAATGAACTTCTGCTTATTCTCAAGGGTCTGATAGAGGTAGGCGTCAAATGTCGATTCCGTGACGTAATTATAGACGTACACTTGTTTGTTTTGATTGCCTTGACGGATGATTCTGCCATTGCGCTGGGTCATATCAGACGGACGCCAGCCTACATCCAGATGATGCACCGCCACAAGCAGCGTCTGGACGTTGGTGCCAGCTCCCATCTTTGCAGTGCTGCCCAGCAACACACGCACCTGTCCGCTGCGTACCTTGGAGAAAAGTTCTGCTTTCTTGTTCTCCGTATCTGCGTTGTGGATGAACTCGATCTCCTGTTCGGGCACACCGGCGTTGAGCAGCTTGGTGCGAATATCATCATAGACGTTGAACGAACCGTCCCCCTTGGGAGTAGACATATCGCAGAAAATCAACTGGGTCAGCTTCTGCTCCTTGGTGTCGTTCCAGATGCGCAGGACGTTGTTGACGCAGGCATTTAACTTGCTGTTGGGGTCATCGGGCAGAGCGGAATTCATCAACCGCTGATCAAGACCGATTTTGCGGCCATCCGACGTGATTTTCAACATATTATCCACAGAAGGGTCAACAGAACCACTGTGGACTTCGGCTGCACGTTCGCTCAACGCCTGCACCATATCCTGTTGGATTTCCGAAGGTTTGACCACCACCGTCTCAAATTTTGCATCAGGCACCGGGAGATGAAGCTGATCGCTGGTCTTGATATCAGCCGCTTCTTTGAACATCGCCATCAGTTCAGGAAGATTGAAGAACTTAGCGAATCTTGTTCTTGCCCGGTAGCCGGTGCCTTCGGGCGCAAGTTCAATGGCCGTGGTCGTCTCACCGAAGGTGGATGCCCACGCATCAAAATGGGTCAACCCTTTCTGCTGCAAGGTGTTGTACTGGAGGTAGCGCATCAGGGTATACATCTCGGTCATGCTGTTGCTGATAGGGGTGCCTGTCGCAAAAATAACACCGCGCCCTCCGGTGATCTCATCGAGGTAGCGGCATTTTCCAAACATATCGGAGGATTTTTGCGCTTCAGATGTGCTCAGTCCGGCCACATTCCGCATCTTCGTATATAAGAACAAGTTCTTATAGTTTTGGCTTTCATCCACAAACAACCTGTCTACGCCCAATTGTTCAAACGTAACCACATCATCTTTACGGTCTGCGCCTTGCAGCTTTTTCAGTTTCTGTTTCAGAGACTTGCGCAACTTTTCCAGCTGCTTTACTGTGAAATGCTCGCCAACCTGTGCTTTCGCTTCTTCGATGGCCTCCTCGATTTCATCCATCTGTTCCTGAATCAGACGCTCCTGTCGTTCTGCGGACAAGGGTATCTTTTCAAACTGGCTGTGTCCGATGATAACTGCATCATAATCACCGGTCGCAATTCTCGCACAGAATTTTTTTCGATTACCGGGTTCAAAATCTTTCTTGCTGGTAACCAGCAGCTTCGCATGGGGGTACAGACGTAAAAACTCGCTGGCCCATTGTTCCGTCAAATGGTTTGGCACGACAAAAAGACTTTTCTGGCACAAGCCCAGACGTTTCAGTTCCATAGCGGAAGCCGCCATCTCAAAACTCTTGCCGGCACCGACTTCGTGCGCCAAAAGGGTGTTGTACCCATACAGCACATGGGCAACCGCATTGCGCTGATGCTCTCGCAAATTGATCTCCGGGTTCATGCCCACAAAATGAATGTGGGAACCATCGTATTCACGGGGGCGGGTGCTGTTAAAAAGCTCGTTGTACTTCTTCACCAATAAGGCACGCCGCTGAGGGTCTTTCCAGACCCAGCCAGCGAAAGCATCCTTGATGGCCTGCTGTTTCTGCTGGGCGAGGGTGGTTTCGTTTTGATTCAGCACACGCTTTTCTTTCCCATCCTCCTCGATGGTATCATAAACGCGGCTATCACGCAAATTCAAGGTATCCTCCAAAATCTTGTAAGCGTTGGCTCGGCGTGTACCGTAGGTTTCGGTGGCCATAATGTCCCCGAAGCCAGTAGCAGATTTATTGCTGATTCGCCATTCGGAAGTGTAAGGGGAGTAGCGAACGGTGATGGCATTGTTGTAGCGGATACGATAGGGCGGCTGAAAAGTTTCCATCATAAACTGCTGCACGATGGAGGGGGCAAGCCAAGTGGCACCCAAACGTACATCAATTTCAGATGCTTCCAAATCTTTGGGCTGCGCCTTGGTCAGTGCGTCCACATTGACCTTGAATTCCGGGTGACTTTCCGCAGCAAGCTGTGCCATCCGCAGCTTATCGCGTACATTACCCGAAAGGTATTCGTCCGCTGTTTGCCAGCCCGCTTCCGGGTCGTCAGCATCCGCAGCTGGGTCTTTGAAAATCACGCCGGACAATTCGGTGGTGATGCGCTCACAGTTACCGGGTGTGCCCAGCAGTTCTGCCATATAAGGCAGATCAACCTTGCCATGCTCCCCGATGGACACCGCCAACGCTTCGCTGGGGGTATCCACGCTGGTGACAACACGCTCTGGCCGAATCGTCCGCTTGGTGAACATATCTGCCTTGGACTTGAGATTTTTATTCTCGTCCAGATTCTCCAGTGAGCAGAGCAGATAGTAGGAACTGTCATCATCGAACAGGCGGGCATTTTTCTTGTCGTTGATCAGCCCGTATTTTGCCGTAAAGGCATCGTAGGCGGCGTTCAATTTTGCTTGCGATGCCTTAATGTCCTCGTCCGGGAAGTCGTTCAACTGCTGGTCAATCAGTTCGTTGACGATCTGCCGCAACTCCACCATACCAGCTACACGGCCTTTGGCGTTGTCGGACAGTTCGATCTGCGTCATGATAGAGTTCTCTCGGTAGTAGATCTCGCCATCAACGACCGTATAGCTAAAATTCTTCACAGTCGGGTCTGCGGGCAGCGTTTTGCGCTGTGCTTCCGCATCTGCGACGTCCGGGGCAGCAATCTCCACCGCAGTGTAATTACCCTCGATGTGCTGTACCGCCTCGGCAAGCTGGTCTGCAAGGCTGGTGCCCTCGATGGGTGCAACGGTCAGGTCGTGACCATATTGGGTGCTTTCCATCGTGAGCTGCCCCAGCACCATCTCCGGGTGGTCTACAAAATACTGGTTGATGGCAAAGCCATCTTCCGTTTTGCCAAGCTGCACCCAGTCTGGCTCATGGTCGATGGGGCGGTCACGCTTCTGCAAAAAGATAATGTCCGAAACCACTTCGGTTCCGGCATTCGCCTTGAACGCATTGTTGGGCAGACGGATGGCCCCCAGCAGGTCGGCACGCTCTGCCATGTGCTTGCGGGCGGTGCTGTCCTTGCTGTCCATGGTATAGCGAGAAGTCACAAACGCCACGATGCCGCCCGGACGCACTTGGTCGATGGCTTTCGCAAAGAAATAGTTGTGGATGCTGAAGCCCAATTTGTTATATGCCTTGTCTGCAACTTTATAATTGCCAAACGGGACGTTGCCCACTGCAAGGTCATAGAAATCCCGGCGGTCGGTGGTTTCAAAACCTGCTACCGTGATGTCAGCTTGCGGGTACAGCTTTTGCGCAATGCGTCCGGTGATGCTGTCCAGTTCCACACCATACAGGCGGCTGTCCTGCATGGTGTCCGGCAGCATCCCGAAAAAGTTGCCGACACCCATGCTGGGTTCCAGAATATTGCCGCTACGGAATCCCATTTTTTCTACTGCATCATAGATGGCACGGATAACGGTGGGGCTGGTATAGTGTGCATTCAGCACCGACCCACGGGCGGCGGCGTACTCGTCCTCCGAAAGCATTCCTTTCAGTTCGGTGTACTCCTTTGCCCAGTTGTCTTTGTTGGGGTCAAAGGCATCTGCCAGACCGCCCCAGCCGACATACTGCGCCAACACTTCCTGCTCCTCGGCAGAAGCACCACGGTGTTCTTCTTCCAGACGGAACAGCGTTTTGATGGCCTCGATGTTCCGGGCGTACTTCTGCTTTGCACCGCCCTCGCCCAGATGCTCATCAGTAATGTGAAAATTCCCAGCGGGTTCAGGCACAGGTTCTGCGTGGAGGGCTTCATCCAAGGCTGCGGCATTCGGGAAAGTCTGAACTTCGCCATCAATCACCGCAGAGATCGGCAGTTCATCCAGTTCCTCATCGGTCAGTTCAGGCTCATCCGGCTCCTTCTGCCGCAGTCCCTCCTCAAACTGCTGCCGGTTGATGACCTCGTTATCCCAAGAATGACCGTGCGCACTGGTGTCGATGCGCACATCGGTTTCACCAACATAGCCGATGGTTCCTTCAATTGTTCTGGTGGGAAGGTCTACTACAACTTCGTCCCCGACCTTATAGCTGACCTCTTTTTCGGGAACCAGCTCAATGGCTGCGTCCTGCTGTTCTTCGTACAGTTCCCGGATGTGCGGCAGATGCTCGTTGCGGAAAATGGGCAGTCTGTTTTTCGTCAGCTCCATGTCCTGCAAGCTGACGGATTTGAACATAAAATTAACGTGTTCCACCCGAAAATCCCGGTCATCCAGCTTGACGATGCTGCCAATCGATAAATAATCCGATTCCCGGAGATATTTTGTCTGGTGGTGGGAGCCATCTTCGTTCAAGCCAGCCAGATAGACGTTATTGCCCTCTGCCCACAGCTTTTTGGATTTTGCTACCCACTGCTCACTCGGAAAGCCAGTTACCTTGACCTTGCCGAGCGTATTTTCCTGTGACAGAAGATTGGTATGCAGAATCTGCTCCACAGCAACGGCATCTTTGTCATAGAACAGATAGTTGCCGTTCAGTTCAAAGCCCACAAGAGTATTAGGATACTGCTCTTTCAGGGCAGTGTACTCTGCGGCAACCGTGCCGTCCAGCATCGGGAGCTGACGCTCAGCCTCCTGTCTGACAGTACGCTGCTCTTTTTCCGCATCCGTCAGATACCGATCAGACTGAATCATCAGGTCGATATACTTTTCCACCTGTATCCAGCTCAACGGGATTTTCTGATAATCCGGGTAGTGGACAAATTCCAAGCCTTTTCCATCGTAATTCACAAATCCGCTACTGCCATCCAGATAATCGTGGGAATGACCGCCGATGCCGTACTCCTTTGCCAGTGCCTTGGCACGGAGCTTTTTGTCAGGCTGGGTCTGGTACAGCTCAATAATTCGCTGCTTGCCATCCTGAAAGCCGGAGCCGTGTTTGCGCAGTTCATGTTCGATCTCTGCCTGTGACAAGGAAAAAGCGGAGGACGATTTCTCGTTCTCCGCTCGGTCGATTGCTTCAATTTGCTGGGCTTCGGTAGGGATGCTGAGATTGAAAAAACTCAGTTGTAAATCAGTTCCATCAGGATCACTTCTTCCACCTGTGCTTTCAGGCTGTTCATGTGTTGCACCCACATCAGTTGGTTCTTCGCTTTGTCCGGGGCTGGGTTCTGCTTCAGCAGTTCGGTCATCATCTGCTGCTTCTGGTTCTCCGCTGCCTGCTCCACTTCCAGCAGGTGCGGATGCAGCTTCCCGGTCAGCAGCATCGAGTTGTACAGCACCGGGCGATTCTCCATCAGGTACATCCGGCGCATCCGTCCGTACCGGCCCAGCGGCTTCTGCGGCTGGTTCAAGGTCAGGTTCGGGAGCTGGTAATCCCCGACGGTCGAGTAGGTCACGTTCCTGTTCATCATATTCATGCTGGCTCCTTTCTACATTGCGGCGGCGGATGGTCGTTTTGACAGTGCGCTCGATATTCCGTAGCACATCCCGGCTGCAATCGCTGACTGCCGCACCCAGTGCATAGACTGCATCCGGGGTCGAGAAATCATAAATTGCCTGAAAATCATCCCGGTCAAAATAACCCTCCGGTTCAAAACCGCACCGTTCCAAGATGGTGTACATGATGCTGATTGCGGCGGCACTCTTGAACTGGAGTTCCTGTCCGGCTTCATCATAATCCATCAGGAACGAACCGTCAACGATGCCGAGAATGTCGGAGCTGTTGTTATCCCAGTAGGATTCTGCCAGCTTTCCGGCAATGTCCGCAATCTGCTGACTGAGCCGTTCGTGGTGAATACCGTATTCCCGCGCCAGCATTTCCGATACCGGCTGGAACAGGTCATCGTTAAGTTGCCACACCTCCGGGTCACGGGAATTGCGCCGCACCCCGGTATCGCTCACATCAAAGACATAGTGCAACCGGGGTACACTGCTGGACTGGTCGAGCAGGGCGATACCCTTAGACCCTCTGCGCACATAGCGGTTCATACGGTTGTTCCAGATGTCAAAACTCGCACAGGCAGTCGCATCAGGACGCTGGGCGTAGATCATCAGCTGGTCGGCAAAGCTGTACTTATACAACCGGGATGCCGTAGTCAAATAATCCGTCCAGTGTTCCCAATACCGGGTCAGACCGTTTGCCGTGCGCTGGGCAAGGGCAAGGTATTCTTCGGTTTTGCTTGGCATAGCGTTCCTCCCTTCAATCTCGTTGTAAACAAAAAAGCGAGCGGCCTTTTCAGGTCACTCGCTTATGGAATCTATGGCGTTTTATTCGTATCGTGCGGCAAACTTTTCTGCCATCTCCAGCAGACGTTCAAAGGTCTGCGTTTCTTCCGGTTGCTCGATCAGTTTTGCAAGGAGCGCACGGAACACGTCGGTGCTGTCCTCATACAATCCTTTTGCGATAGTGTCAATGTGTTCATGTAGTTTTTTGACAGCATCACCGGAGGGTTTGGATTTCGCAAGCAGGTTGGTCAGATAACTGAGATAAGGATAGGTGGAATCATCAGTGATGATCTCGTTGGTCTCCTCGATGATCTTCTGGTTATCTTCGGGGGTCATATCACCCTTTTCTTCCCATATATCACGAGAAGAAGTGCGGCCTTTCAGAAAAGTGGCAAAGAGCAGGCGGTCAAGGGGAGAGCGTTTTGTGGTGTCCATTGGCAAGCCTCACTTTCTATTTTTGTCCGTACAATAAAACTGATTTTAGTATAGCATGAATTGAAGTGTACTATCAAGACCACATTCTTGCGGGTTATGAAAAATTTTCGGAGCAAGAGAGGATATGTACGCCGCCCGTAGGCGGCAAAAATCAGTCCATAGGAAATTCGATCTCTGCAAACTGCTCATCGGTCAGGAGCTTCAATTTATCAATCACATTTTCAGACAGTTCTCGCAGGGCGGTTTCGTCGGGCATCAGGTAGCACTGCATCAGTCGCAACTCCTGCACCAGCCCCAGTCGGGTGCCAGTGTTGTAGAGCATCATCAGCATCAGTTCTTCATGGTTAAAGTTCATGGTCAGCCCTCGCTTTCCGGCAGACGGTGGGATTGCACTCCGGGGCATCGCACTTTTCCTTGAGATTCATCAGCACCGAAGGGCGTTCCGGCTGCTTGTCCAGAAACCCCTGTAAATCTTTGAAGCCGATGCTGTCCACATAATGCACAGACACCTCGCCATTGCGTTTGAGTGCGATCACATCGCTGACCGACAGGCTGTGTCCCTCAAAATCCTGCGGACGGGAGAGGTTGAACACCTGAAACAGTTCTTCCAAAACCTCGTTGTTCGGCACATCCTGCCACATGGCGGGCAGATCAGCATAGTAGGTGACCTCGTAATGCTCCGGGTCGGGCGTTTTGCCTCGACGATTCAACTCCCGCATAGAAGCAAATCTTTCATCAAGGATTTTTTCGTCATGCCGCAGCTGCATCACCATATAAACATCGCATCCTGCGTTCAGAAATTTCTGCGGGATGTCCGTCATGGGTTCGCCGTCAAAACTCTGGTTCCATTTTTGCTGCATTGTCCACCTCACAGTTCTGGCGCAGACCGTGCAGACGATTTTGGCGCAGACGTATCACTTGCCAGTTCTGCCAGCTTTTCCAGTGTGGAAGGGCGATGGTCTGCACTCAGTTCCTCGGCTTCCGCAACTTTATTCATGACGGCATCGTAGTCCTGCAACAGCCGCCGCCCCTTTTCCATGTGGTGCGCTTCCAGAATCTGCTCACGGGCTTCCTGAATGGTCAGTTCCGGGGCATCCAACTGCCCGCCGTCCATCACGGAAAAATCGCTGTGGTAAATGGTGTAGTCCCATCCATCCTCACAGGGCTGGATGGCAAGATAACCTTTGCCCCCCAGTTCCCATGCGGCCTGCTCGTCCTGTGTCTGAATTTCAGGGTAGAAGTCTGCATGGTTTCGTTCCATGACTTCGGCAAACTGGCAGATGTGGAACACATTGCCTAGACCGCCCATGTCAAAGTGATAATCATCCAGATGTTCCAGCCGTGCCGTAAAGCTACGCCCATCCGGGTAATCCACCTGAATCACGCCGCCATCGGGAATACGGTAGAGGTCGTCATAGTGGCTGTTGATAAGACGAATATCCTTCGGCAGCGTTTCCGGCTCCCAGATGCGCCGTCTGCCGATACCCGCCTGCGGGATGTTTTCGAGGATCTTTACGCTTTCCTGTTGGATGGCCTTACGGCTGTCTCTTATACACATCTCCGA
>OWIM01001266.1_pt1 | contig 10318 bp, 8 predicted proteins | sample 1732751 | NCBI WGS metagenome assembly OWIM01 (sample SAMN05065749, study PRJEB22554) | human gut metagenome | biome: ENVO:2100002; feature: ENVO:00000062; material: ENVO:00002003 | host: Homo sapiens | place: USA
TCGGCAGCGTCAGATGTGTATAAGAGACAGGTTTGGAAGCGGGAAGACACCGGTGAACCGGCTCGGAATAGTGATTCGCAGTGCAGACGGCAATAAGAAAGGGATAGAATCGGATTCCTTTGTTGAGGTGACCGACACAAAATATGAAGGTTTTGTTCCTGGTGAAATTAAAACTGCAGCAGTGCCGGCCGGTATGGTCGAGGGTATCAATGTAGTGGATAATTCTACGGTGACACTGGTACTTTATGACAAAGATGCGAATGGGAATCATAAGGACTTTGCCCATGTAGTGGGCGACTTCAATAACTGGACATTGGGCAATGACGAAAAATCGCAGATGTATCGTGATGATGCTTCCGGATGTTGGTGGATTACGTTGGCGGGGCTGGATGCTGGCAAAGAGTATGCTTTCCAATATTATGTAGGTACGAAGGCGGGTGAAGTGGTTCGCCTGGCTGATGCCTATACGGAAAAGATTCTTGATCCTGATAATGATAAATATATTCCGGCTTCTACCTATAACGAAAGTATGGCTTATCCTGAGGGAGGAGTAGGAATCGTTTCGACCTTCAAGATACAGAAAGACAGTTATAACTGGAAGGTCAATGACTTTAAAATAGCAAATCCTGAGCAATTGGTGATATACGAATTGCATCTACGTGACTTTACCGCCTCCAGCGACATCAATGGTGCAATGGGCAAGCTTTCTTATCTGAAGGCTATGGGAGTCAATGCCATCGAACTGATGCCGGTGCAGGAGTTTGACGGAAACGACAGTTGGGGGTATAATCCTTGCTTCTTTTTTGCGATGGATAAGGCTTATGGCACAAAGGCCATGTATAAGCAGTTTATTGACGCTTGCCATGAGGCGGGTATGGCAGTTATTCTGGATGTGGTCTATAATCACGCTACAGGAAACAATCCGCTGGCTAAACTTTATTGGGATGGTGATAAGACTGCAAAGAATAATCCATATTTCAATGTGGAAGCACCTCATCCTTATAGTGTGTTCCATGACTTCAATCATGAAAGCCCGTTAGTGCGTAAGTTTGTGAAGCGCAATCTGCAATTCTTGTTGAAGGAATATAAGGTGGATGGGTTCCGCTTTGACCTGACGAAAGGATTCACACAGACTTCTTGTACTGAAAGCACGGCATCCAATTACGATGCAAGTCGCATTGCTATCCTAAAGGATTATAATGCTGCCATCAAGGAAGTGAAAGAGGGCTCTTATGTTATCCTGGAGCATTTCTGTGATTCAAAGGAAGAAAATGAACTGGCTGCAGATGGCATGCACTTATGGCGCAACCTGAATAATGCCTATTGTCAGTCGGCTATGGGATATGCTGAAAATAGTTCTTTTAGCAGCCTTTATGAGAAAACACCTGCATGGGTAGGTTTTATGGAAAGTCATGATGAAGAACGCGCAGCTTACAAACAGTCGCAATGGGGTGAAGGTATACTGAAAACCGACCTTGATGCTCGCATGAATCAGTTGGCGCTGAACACTACATTCTTCCTTACTGTTCCAGGTCCTAAGATGGTTTGGCAATTTGGAGAGATGGGATATGACATTTCCATTGAGGAGAATGGACGTACGGGCAGGAAACCGTTGCATTGGGAGTATCTGGAGAATACTAACCGCAAGGAGCTGCACGATGTTTATGCGGATTTAATGAAATTGCGTAACGCCCATCCGGAATTGTTCGATTCAAGTGCCATCTTGACATGGAAGGTCGGAGTTTCTGATTGGGACAACGGTCGTTCATTGTTGGTAGAAAGTGTAACGGGCAAGCAGCTGGTTGTTATGGGCAACTTTACGCATAATGCGGTTGATGTAGCTTTCCCGGCAACAGCTGGTAACTGGACCAATTATTTTACCGGAAAGAGTGAAACAATAAATACACAGGTCAATGTACCGGCTCATGGATATGTAGTCTACACTAATTTCTAATTTCGGTAAAAATCATTCATACATCTTTATCAGCACCCGATTCAGCCAGTTCCAACGGAAACGGAACCAGCGTCGGGTGCTGCTTTGTTTTCCTCCAAAGCGGAGAACGAACTCACGGTAGCCATGTTTACGGAAGGGAAGTCCCACATCCATGAACTCTAAGTGGCGGTATCCGCGTTGTTTGGCATCATCCAGTGCTTTCCATACGGCAAGAATCCCCGGATATTGCAGGGCATAAGTCTTGCGCATGCCACCAGAGAACCATAGATAGGCGCTATCATCTGAATAAATGCATGCGCTGCCACCGATAATCTTCTCCTTATAAGTGACGATGAAGATTTTGCTTTGCTGCCCTTTTGTCAACTGGTTTTCGAGATGCTGAAAGAACTTGATGCTGGGGAAGTGGCGCCGTATCTTGGAAGAATATACGTGGCGCAACATCTGGGCAAAACAGAGAATCTCCTCTTTGGTACGTGCTTCCCGCACTTGGGCGCCGTTTTTGAGCCCTTTCTTTATTTGCCGGATACGTGACGGGCTGAAACGCTCTTCCACCTTTTCGACGCTGTGCAGCGAGTTGCGCACCCGCAGCCAATTGATGGCGATGTATTGGTTGTCCCGGAAAGATTTGTATCCGAACATGGCATTTTCCAGGTTGCGGAACTCGATGAGAAAAGAATCGCGCAATGCTTCATTGGTAAGCCTTTGCAGCATGTCACTGAAGATAATCTCTTTGTCTGCCTCGTTATTGAAATATTCTCCCGTACCGTACACCTCACATCTTTTGATGATGCCGGGTGGAAACATGCGGACACTTTTACGTATGGCGGCAAGCAGTTTCGCAACGGGCTTGTCATCTTCGGATGCCACAATGAGTATGGGGGTATACCCCGGAGTTGCCTCGTAGATTCGGAACAACTCTGTGGAATGGAAGGTGTTGGTGCCTGGCAGGTCAGGAACCTTGCTCCCACGGTAATATGTAGTGAGTTTCAAAGGCATGGTCTGCAAATTTAAAAAATAATCTCGTATCTTTGCAAAAATTATTGTTAATGTGTCGATGTGCACATTAGCATATTAGCACATAAAATCATTATGGAAAGTTTCAGTGAATTGATAAAAGCACGCCGCAGCATGCGGAAGTTTACAGAAGAAGAATTGACACAAGAACAAGTCGTTACTTTGATGAAAGCAGCCCTGATGGCACCCACGTCGAAACGCAGCAATGCATGGCAGTTCATAGTGGTGGACGAGAAGGATAAATTGAAGGAATTGTCCTATTGCAAGGAGCAGGCATCGCAGTTTATTGCCGATGCGGCACTGGCAGTAGTGGTTGTTGCCGACCCGCTGGCAAGCGACGTGTGGATAGAAGATGCCTCCATTGCTTCCATCTACCTGCAACTTCAGGCCGAAGATATGGGGCTGGGAAGCTGCTGGGTGCAGGTGCGCGAACGTTTTACGGCTTCCGGTATGCCTTCCGGCGAGTATGTGCACGAGGTGCTGGATATTCCTTTGCAACTGCAGGTGCTTAGTGTTATTGCTATCGGTCATAAGGGGATGGAGCGTAAGCCTTTCAATGAAGACAATCTGCAGTGGGAAAAGATACATATCAATAAATACGGAGGAAAGTAACAGTGAGTGCAGCAAAAGCAAACAATAACCGTGATACATATAAGGCCACTGCCATCACACTGATTGTATTCGGCATTCTTTACTTGGTGGACAAATTGGTGCATTTTTCTGCAATCGGCTTGCCGTGGGTGATGAATAAGGATAATTTTCTATTGTATACCGCAGTGATTTTTTTGCTGTTCAAGCATGACAAGTCAGTGGGATTGGTATTGATAGGCTTATGGCTGATATTGAACTTCGGATTGATAACGGCTTTGCTCGGTACGATGTCGGCTTATCTGTTGCCACTGGCATTGCTGGTATTAGGGGCTATTCTGTATTGGTTGGCAACAAGATAAGTGTATGGCGGGAAGAAGTATAGAAGATACGTCTATTGCCTTTATCGGTGCCGGAAATCTGGCTACTAATCTGGCAAAGGCTCTTTATCGGAAAGGGTTTCGTATTGTGCAGGTCTACAGTCGTACAAAAGAATCAGCGCAGGAATTGGCACAGACGGTGGAGGCGGTATATACCACGGATCTGCAGGCGGTTACGAAGGAGGCGCAGCTTTATATCGTTTCGCTGAAGGACGCGGCTTTTGTAGAATTATTACCCCAGATTGTTTCTGGAAAGGAGAATGCTTTATGGGTGCATACAGCCGGCAGTATTCCTATGAATATTTGGCAGGGGCATGTAGTGCGTTATGGAGTGCTTTATCCGATGCAGACTTTCAGTAAGCAGCGTGAAGTGGATTTTGGACAGATACCGTGTTTTGTGGAAAGCAACTCGGAAGAGGATGTGCAGCTTCTGAAGGACATTGCTTCTGCCCTATCGGAAAAAGTGTATGAAGCAAGTTCTGAGCAGCGCAAAAGTTTGCATCTGGCGGCTGTGTTTACGTGCAATTTTACCAATCACATGTATGTGTTGGCTGCTGAACTGCTGAAAAAGTACGGGTTGCCGTTCGAGGCAATGCTCCCCTTGATAGACGAGACGGCCCGCAAGGTGCATGAGCTGGAACCGCTTGCCGCACAGACAGGACCGGCTGTGCGCTATGATGAGAATGTCATTGACGAGCATCTGCGGATGCTTGCCGATGAGCCGCAAATGCTGGAACTATATCGGGAGATTAGCGAGAATATACATCGGTTGGCAATAAGATAACCGGACGCCGATGCTTGCCTCTTTTGAACGAATGTTTTGCTGTATATAGGTATATTATAATGAACAAGAAAAAAGTGCAATGAGTACCATAAACTATGATTTGAAAAAGATAAAAGCCCTTGTTTTTGATGTGGACGGTGTGCTGAGTGCCAATGTTATCCCTATGAGTTCAGAGGGTGAACCTCTGCGTACGGTCAACATAAAGGATGGTTATTCCCTGCATTTAGCTGCTAAGCAAGGGGTGTTGCTGGGTATAATTACGGGTGGACGTACAGAAGCGGTCCGCAAGCGTTTTACTTCTTTAGGTTTTGAGGATGGAAATATCTATATGGGTTCTTCTGTTAAAATCCATGATTACCATGACTTCCGTGACCGTCATGGCTTGAAGGACGAGGAAATATTGTATGTAGGTGATGATATTCCCGACTTGGAGGTGATGCGTGAGTGTGGTTTGCCGTGTTGTCCTAAGGATGCTGTGCCTGAGGTAAAGGCTGTGGCTCGCTATATTTCGTATGCAGAAGGCGGTTATGGCTGTGGTCGCGACATTGTGGAACAGGTATTGAAAGTGCAAGGGCTTTGGATGGCAGATGAAAAAGCTTTCGGTTGGTAGTTGTTTCAATCGTTAAATTGTAAATCGTCAAATCGTAAATGACATGATGTTAGATAATCTGAAAAAATATAAGGTGATTCTCGCCTCCAATTCTCCGCGAAGGAAAGAATTGCTGGCTGGTTTGGGAGTGGAATATGAAGTAAGAACTTTGCCCGATGTGGACGAGTCTTATCCCGAAACGTTGCGGGGAGCGGATATTCCTCTCTACATATCCAGGGAAAAGGCGGATGCCTACCGTGATATGATGCATCCGGACGAATTGATGATTACGGCAGATACCATTGTCTGGCTGGATGGACAAGTTCTCGGAAAACCCAAGAATAGGGAAGAAGCTATGCAGATGTTGCGCGACATGTCCGGACGTACCCATGAAGTGTTTACCGGTGTATGCATCACTACCACTGAGTGGCAACGCAGTTTTGCGGCGGCAACAGAAGTGCGTTTTGCCAAACTGAACGAAGAGGAAATTGCCTATTATGTGGACAAATACCACCCCATGGATAAAGCCGGAGCTTATGGTGTACAAGAGTGGATTGGATTCATCGGGGTGGAAAACATATCCGGGAGTTACTATAATATAATGGGGCTCCCCGTACAGAGACTGTACAGGGAGTTGTTGGAGATCTAAACCAGATCCATCATTAGAGGGATATCTTTTTCACTGATTCCTTGTCTGACAAGTGTTTCTTTGTCTTTACCGAACATTTCTCTAAAAATCTCCTGCCCGCCATATTCCAAAGCTGCTTTACTGTAAAGTTCTGCAGCTTTTTCTATTTTGCCCGTTCTCCAAGCAACATGTCCGGCATTGAGATAGTCTGCTGCGAGTGGTTTGGAGGCGAGTATCTTTTCGTAATACTTCATTGCTTGCTCATACTTGCCGTTGACAAACGAACACCAGCCTATAGCACGCCATGCTTTGATACAATTGCTTTCGATGAAATCAAGCTTGAAGAAATATTGCAGAGCCTCTTCATATCTTTCCAGTTCGGCAAGGCAGCTTCCGGCGTAGAAAAGGACATTATGGCTTTCCGGCTGGATTGCCTCCACTTTCTTATAGTATTCCAGTGCAGAGGCAAAGTCCCTTATCTGCCGGTAGCACGTAGCGAGATGGCGGATTGTCCAGACATGGTCGGGCTTTAGTACATCGGCTTTCAGGTAGGCGTCTATCGCTTCCTTATACCTCTTTTCCTTTTGCAGGCAATAGCCAGCCTTTTGGAAAATGTCTGCATTTGCATGGTTCAAGGCTATCAATTCCTTATAAAGCTCCAATGCTTCTGCCGGGTGTTCTTTGCGGAAGTGGAAATCGGCGATGGTAATCAGCAGCTCGGGTTTGCACAGAATCTCTTTGAGTGCCGGGATACGGTGCAGGGCAATCTCTTCCTTGAAGATGTCACGGAACTCGTGTCTGCGCTGGCTTAACTTGAAGAAACGGTATAAGTCGTGGACATACTGGTTGCTGATGACATCCGGTCGTTCGGCATACTGCCGTAAAGCGGAAGATTTGCTTTCGTCCATGAGTGCATCCAAATCCTGGGAAGTCATCTGGCTGAGCATCATCGTACGCTGTGACTGTGGTATATGTGCCATTGTAAAGCAAAGGGAATATTTGTCACTATTGCAGAAGAAACCGGATTGGAGGATAAGGGAGAGGATGGCATTGTCTCCGGTAGGCTTGAATCCGAATTCCTTGATGATGCTGGAGTGATGCATGTCGAACGGATAGAACCAGTTGTACGGTTCCTTAAAGAACGGATAAGTCTTGAGTTGTGCAAACGTACTCATATAGACGTCAGCGCCTTCCAGCTGTAATTCGTTCATCTCCCGTATCTTGTCTCCCAGTCCGGAACTTTCAAAAGCTTTCTCCCAATCCGGATTAAGATCGTTTTCCTCAGGGTTCTCTTCAAAACCGAACTTCATGTTACGCATGATGTTCACATTCCTCATCATCTCCGGAATGATTTCTTCACGCATCTTTTTGTCTATTTTTTCCGTTTCCTGGCTACGGAGTAGCTCGATGTAAATACGGTTCAGTTGCTTGCCGAAACTGCTGTCTTCGTTGAGCAGGGAAAGGCGGGCTGTCAATTCGGGATAAAGCGACAGACGGGTGGGATGAAAAAGAAGTGCGAAAGCGATACCTACCAACGCCCGTTGGTTTACTTGCGTATTTGCATGCGTTACGGCGTCCAGCAACCATGAGAATTTGCGGGTATCGAAGCATTCCATCAGACTGAGCATGACGGCACTGGTGAACAGGCACAAATCATTGACGGGAAGCATTTCTGATTCCAGTAATCCTTTGGCTTGCTGTTCGTCTTCTGCAGACCAGTCACTGTTACTCCATGTGGAAAGGAAAAGAACCTGGGCGGTTTGTTCGTGCCGTTGCAGTACGGCGTCCATGCCTTGGTTATCCGGCATCAGCTGACAAACGGCCAGGTCATCAGGGAAAGATTCCAATACCTTCTGTAGTGCGGCAATATTGTATTCTTTGGGGAGGCGTTCCCGGTTATTGCGCAGGGAATGGTAATAGTGCGTGGAAACTCCGTCAAGGAGAGACAGACGTGCCTGGTCAGCGACTTCCCAAGTTTCGGTCAGAATCTGGCGATATAGTTTCTGTCGTTCAGGATCGTCGATTCCCTGGCGCATGTATTGCAGCATGTACTGATAGGATGTCTGAGCTTGTTCCAAGCGGTTGCGGAGTGTCCAGTCACCGCTGTTCCAAAGAAAGGCTTCCAGTTGGGATTGTGCTTCCTTCAGCCGTTGCTGCTTGAGTAGAGTAACGATATGCTGATATTGTTCTTGTATGGCTTGTTCGTTCATAAATCAGTCTCTTTTTGGGTATGTATCTTATAAAACTACAAAAAGGATGCCAAAAAGTTCATAAATTTCCATTTCCCCAGCTCAGAAACGAACTTGCAACTGTGCTTGAAGCAGGTTTGAGTTTTCTCCTTTATGGCGGTTACAGTATGTATACTGGGCTTGCAGACGGCATTTGGGATAGAACCAATACTGTACACCTGCTACATAATTGGTCTGTTTATCGGAAATAGTTTTATTTTTGTTGAAATAGTCATAAGAGGCTATTACGTCAAATTTGGGAAGCACATGGGCAGATACGGTTGCATAGTAACCATCACTTTTAACGTGTCCGTCTTTTCCAGCCAAGTATTCTGTACGTACATCTACGGATTTTGTTTTGATGGTAGCACCTGCCGACCAGCGGTTTCGGGCGTAATTCTCTCCTATGGCTATGTCTGGATTAATGGAAGAAACGGCTACGGCGCATCCTTTCCCTTTAACAAAGGAACCGCCGACGGACAACCATTTCAATGGATGTACCATAAGGCTGCCTACAATGTCTTTTTGATTGTTTTTGTCTTTTAGGTTGATGCCTTGTCCGTTCATGATGGCAAGGTTATAAGTCATCAAAGAGTCGAACAAGTCTCCATAAATTAACAATCCCATATCACGACCGCTTGCAGAGCCATACAAGGGATCACTGCCATTGATACCGGCCAGGTAATTGACAGCTTGAGAATAACAGTTTATTAATTCGACAAAGCAGGGAGACATTGGGTTCTCAATGGTATACATGGTTTTGAACTGTCCGATACGTGCTGTGAGTTGAGGGAGAAAGCGGTATTCCGTGTAGGCTTCCAGAATTTTTCCGGTATTGGCAAAGCTGTACATGAAGTAAGCCGACCATTTATCGGTGATTTTACCGCGTGCCATAAAGATAACTCTCTTTATATCAAAAGTATTGCTGGTACCTTCGCCCGCATCATCGTATGTATATCCCACTTGGGCATAGCCGGAGAGGGAAATGCGGTCTTTTAAAGTGTTGACTACATCATTCAGACAAGCATCTTGTGCTTTCAGGATGCATGTGGCTGATAAAAGGATGCAGGATAGTAGAATTCGTCTCATTATTAGGGATAAGGATAGTATAAAAAAGGCAACCCTTTTTTCAAAGAGCTGCCTTTGGATGTTATTTTACTTGTTTTTATTCGTTGATAGCAGCGATACCCGGAAGAATCTTTCCTTCGATTGCCTCAAGCAATGCACCACCACCGGTAGATACGTAAGACACGCCGCTTGCCAAGCCGAACTTGTTGACACAAGCTACAGAGTCACCGCCACCTACGAGTGAGAAAGCACCGTTCTTGGTAGCTTCTACGATAGCTTCGCCTACAGCACGTGAACCGTGAGTGAAGTTCTCGAATTCGAATACACCCGTCGGACCGTTCCAAAGGATAGTCTTGGAGTTCTTGATGACATCTGCAAAGATCTTTTCAGTCTCAGGACCGATATCAAGACCTTCCCAGCCATCAGGAATTTCGTCAACCGGGCAGAACTTGGTGTTGGCATCGTTGGAGAAAGAATCGGCAATCTTGGCATCAACAGCCAAAACAAGGTTTACGCCTTTTTCTTTTGCTTTCTTCATCAGGTCAAGAGCCAAATCCAGTTTGTCATCTTCGCAGATAGAAATACCGATTTTGCCGCCCATAGCTTTAGTGAAAGTATAAGTCATACCGCCGGCAATAATCAGGTTGTCTACCTTGTTCAGCAGGTTTTCAATGATCTCAATCTTAGAAGAAACCTTGGAACCACCCATGATGGCGGTAAACGGACGTTGGATATCGTTCAAAACTTTATCAACAGCCTTTACTTCTTTTTCCATCAGGTAACCGAACATTTTGTTGTCCTTGTCGAAATATTTAGCGATCAATGCAGTAGAAGCGTGTGCACGGTGAGCGGTACCGAAAGCGTCGTTTACATAGCAATCTGCATAAGAAGCCAATTTCTTGGTGAATTCTTTCTGGCTTTCCTTAACAGCAGCTTTGGCAGCCTTCTTTTCTTCGTCTGTAGCATCTTCAGCCAAACCGCGGGGTTTGCCTTCCTCTTCAGCGTAGAAACGGAGGTTCTCGAGCAACAACACTTCACCCGGTTGCAGAGCAGCAGCCTTTACGGCAGCTTCTTCGCCCATACAG
>OWIM01001269.1_pt1 | contig 10297 bp, 10 predicted proteins | sample 1732751 | NCBI WGS metagenome assembly OWIM01 (sample SAMN05065749, study PRJEB22554) | human gut metagenome | biome: ENVO:2100002; feature: ENVO:00000062; material: ENVO:00002003 | host: Homo sapiens | place: USA
CGCGTAAGATCGTCGGCAGCGTCAGATGTGTATAAGAGACAGGTTCATAACAATTATTGTCATCTCCCAGAAATTCCGATGCGGAAAAGTCTGTGATAATGTCATAGGTGTCCTCTGACAGGATCATTTCTTTGCAGTCCATGGGCGGTGCTCCGAAGAATTCATTTTTATAATATATACAACAGGTGATCTCTCCGTGCATTTCCGCAGAACTGATCCGTGGCATAAGGGAAAAGCTGTATCACATAGAATATTGTGAATATCAGGAAAAAGAGGGTAGAAATACCGGCAGGGGATCGTACGATGTGGGAACAGTCTATTTTCACAAAAGTATGGGAATTCGGAAAAGATAGAGCGGCAATGGTGAAGAAGCATTGTAAGAACGGGTTGATGCTGTGTGTTTTTTTGCTGGCAATGTTTTTCCTCGGGAGAAGCATTGGGGCCATTGCTTTCGGACTGCATCTTCAGCGGGAGATGAGCATCCGGGAGACGGCGGGGAGTGCATTGGAGAATACTCAGGCACTGCTCTCCGCGGAGAACTGGGGACTGGGATTCGGAACGGAAGGAACGCAGCCCACTGGCACGGCATCTGCGGAAGAACTAAAAGAGTACAATGCCTATTATGTGGGAGATGCGGAGGAGAAAAAGATCTATCTCACTTTTGACTGCGGCTATGAGAACGGTAATAGTTCCGCTATATTGGATGCATTGAAAAAGCATAATGCACCGGCGACCTTTTTTGTGGTAGGACATTTTCTGGAGTCGGCGCCGGAGATAGTGAAGCGCATGGTGGAGGACGGACATACCGTGGGAAACCATACCTATCATCATTATGACATGTCGAAAATTTCTGATCCGGCGGTTTTCCGGAAAGAGATGGATGACGTGAGAACTCTTTTTCAGGAGACCACCGGCACGGAAATGGCCATGTATTACCGCCCTCCTCAGGGAAAATACAGTGAGACGAATCTGCAGATGGCAAAGGATCTGGGGTATTCCACTTTTTTCTGGAGTCTGGCGTATGTGGACTGGAACGTGGATGCACAGCCCAGCCACGAGGAAGCTTTTTCCAAACTGACAGGCAGGATCCACCCCGGAGCGGTGGTGCTGTTACATAATACCTCGAAGACCAATGGGGAGATTCTGGATGAACTGCTGACGAAATGGGAAGAAATGGGTTATACCTTCGGAAAATTGGAAGAACTGGTGCAGTAGGGTTTGACTTCCCCTGCACCATACCCTATAATAGAGGACAGAAAAATATACTGGAGGACAACCATGGAAAAAGAACTGGTAGTTGTCATTGATTTTGGCGGACAGTACAATCAGCTGGTCGCCAGAAGAGTCAGAGAATGCAATGTCTATTGCGAGATCTACTCTTACAAGACAGACTTGAATAAGATAAAAGCGATGAATCCCAAGGGAATCATCCTGACCGGCGGCCCCGCAAGCTGCTATGAACCCGGTGCAGCTACCTGCTCCGAGGATCTGTTTAACTTAGGAATCCCTGTATTGGGACTCTGCTACGGCGCACAGCTGATGACCCATGTGCTGGGTGGTAAGGTAGAGCGTGCAGCCGTTCGGGAATACGGTAAGACTGAGGTGAAGGTAGACCGCAGTTCCAAGCTGTTTTCCGATGTATCCGAGAATACGATCTGCTGGATGAGCCATTTCGACTATATCTCCAAGCTGGCTCCCGGCTTCCGTGCCGTGGCCACCACCGCCAACTGCCCCGTGGCAGCAGCAGAGTGTGTAGAGCGTGGACTGTATGCGATCCAGTTCCATCCGGAAGTACTCCACACGGTGGAAGGCTCCAAGATGCTGTATAATTTCGTACGTAATATCTGCGGATGCTGCGGTGACTGGAAGATGGATTCCTTCGTGGAAGAGTCTATTAAGGCAATTCGTGAGAAGGTTGGTAATGGTAAAGTCCTCTGTGCATTGTCCGGCGGTGTGGATTCCTCCGTGGCAGCAGTACTGTTATCCAAGGCAGTCGGCGAGCAGCTGACCTGTGTCTTCGTAGATCACGGCCTGCTCCGTAAGAACGAGGGCGACGAGGTAGAAGCAGTCTTCGGTCCCAACGGTAATTATGACCTGCACTTTATCCGTGTGAATGCGCAGGAGCGTTTCTATAGCAAGCTGGCCGGAGTATCCGAGCCGGAGCATAAGAGAAAGATCATCGGCGAAGAGTTCATCCGCGTTTTCGAGGAAGAGGCGAAGAAGATCGGTGCCGTGGATTTCCTGGTACAGGGAACCATTTATCCCGACGTGGTAGAGAGTGGACTGGGCGGCGAATCCGCAGTGATCAAGTCCCACCACAACGTAGGCGGTCTGCCTGACTATGTAGATTTCAAGGAGATCATCGAGCCTCTGCGCAACCTGTTCAAGGATGAGGTCCGCAAGGTAGGACTGGAGCTTGGCATTCCGGAGCATCTGGTATTCCGTCAGCCGTTCCCCGGTCCCGGACTGGGTATCCGTATCATCGGCGAAGTGACCGCTGAGAAGGTCAAGATCGTACAGGATGCAGATGCCATCTACCGCGAGGAAATCGCTAACGCAGGTCTCGACCGCGAGATCAACCAGTACTTCGCAGCCCTGACCAATATGAGATCCGTAGGCGTTATGGGTGATGAGAGAACCTATGATTACGCCATCGCACTGAGAGCCGTGAAGACCATCGACTTCATGACCGCAGAGAGTGCACAGATTCCTTATGAAGTATTACAGAAGGTGACCAGCAGGATCATCAATGAGGTGAGCCATGTGAATCGGGTAATGTATGATATTACCAGTAAGCCGCCCGGAACGATTGAGTTTGAATAACGGACAGAAATGCCGAAAGCCTGTATTTATGCAGGCTTCCGGCATTTGTTTTATCAAATGGCTTTGGTTTGGCTCTATTTGTGGGGAGAGTAATGACTTTCGTAAATCAATATATTGCTTTGCTAGGTTGATTAGGAGAAAAGATGACAGATAATGAAAAGAGATTTATAAAAAGTATATTTTCGGGAGACAGTAGTGGTCATGACTATTATCATACAATACGAGTATATAAACTGGCTACTAAAATCGCAAAACAGGAAAATGCAGATGTTAAAATAGTGCAGTTGGCGGCTCTGTTACATGATGTTGACGATATTAAGCTTTCTCCGGACACTTATGTTACCAAGAAAAATGCAGTTGATTTTATGACAATTAATAAAATAGATGGTAAAAGGATAGAGGCGGTATGCAAAATTATAGATGAGGTTTCATTTGCAGGAACTGATTCAGTCGTACCTGATACCATAGAAGGAAAATGTGTGCAGGATGCAGACCGACTTGATGCTATAGGAGCTATTGGAATTGCCAGAACATTCGCATATGGTGGTAGTAGGGGAAGAAAGATTTATGATCCAGAAATAAAATCTAAAATGGGAATGAATAAAGAAGAGTATCGGAATAATCAAGATTCTACAAGCATTAATCATTTCTATGAAAAGTTGCTTTTGTTGAAAGACATGATGAATACGACTGAGGGAAAGAAACTGGCAGAACATAGACAGGTTGTAATGCAGGAATTTCTGAATGAGTTTATGCTGGAATGGGAAGGGAAAATGTGATGGAAGTAAAATTTTATGATACAGTTAATGATGAACTATTGAAATTTGCAGTAATTATCTCACAGAGTAACGGAAAGTGGGTATTTTGCAAACATAAAGAAAGAGATACATATGAAGTGCCGGGAGGACATCGGGAAACAGGCGAAAATATTCTCGAAACCGCTAAAAGGGAGCTCCAGGAAGAAACAGGAGCAGTAAAATATGAGATAAAGCCAATCTGTGTATATTCAGTAACTGGTAAGACGAGAGTAAATGATACAGGTGAGGAATCATTTGGAATGCTTTATTTTGCGGAGATAACTGAATTTGCTAAAGAATTACATAGCGAAATGGAAAAGGTTATATTAATGGATGAGTTGCCTGAGAATTGGACATATCCGTTGATTCAGCCTAAATTGATTGAAAAGTATATGCAGATAGAAAAGCAGTCTTATAGCCAGATACAGTTGTCAGCAAAACAGACTATAGAATACATAAAGAATACTATCAAGCCGGGAATGAATTTACTTGAGATCGAGAGTTATCTGAGGAAAAACTGTTAGAGTTGGGTGCAGATTCGTTCTGGTATTGGGATGTTGGTGCATTTGTATTTGCAGGAGATGAAACATGCGTTTCTGTATCTGGTAAGCAGTATGTAACTTCGGATAGAGTTATAGGAAACAATGAAATAATAACCATTGATTTAAGTCCGCAGGTGGGGAATATCTGGGGAGACTATGCGAGAACTATTATTGTAGAAAACGGCATGGTTGTAGAGGATATAGGGCTGATTGAAAATCCGGAATGGAAAAGCGGTCTCCAGATGGAAGAGAAATTACATGCAGAATTGTTACGTTTTGCTACGAAGGAAACAACCTTTGAGGAATTGTACTATCATATGAATAAGTACATCGTAGAAAATGGATTTGTGAATCTTGATTTTATGGGCAATTTGGGGCATTCCATTGTAAAAACCAAAGGTGATAGAGTTTACATTGAAAAAGGTAATATGACCAAACTTGCTGATGTAAAATATTTTACATTTGAACCGCACATAGCATTTCCAGATTCAAAGTATGGATATAAGAAAGAGAATATTTATTACTTTGACGAAAATGGATTGATAGAACTTTAAAAGAAGGTAAAGAAAATGAATGTTATTTTTGATATGGATGGACTGATGTTTGATACAGAGAAAGTGTTTATAAAGGCTTGGGATTATGCCGGTGAAAAGATTGGAATTGGAAAAGCCGGATATATGGTCTATAAAACTTTAGGTATGAGCATTGTTGCCTCTTATGAGATTTGGAACGAAGAGTTTGGTGATCGGTATAATCAGGAAGAATTGCGTAAATACACAAAAGAATTTCTAAAAAACTATTATGAAAATAATAAAGTGCCTGTAAAGCAAGGATTGTATGTCTTGTTGGAGTATTTGAAAAATGCAAATGCCAAGTTGGCAGTTGCTTCTTCATCACCGCGTTGGGAAGTGGAAAAACATCTAAATGATGCCGGAATTATAGATTGCTTTTCCGCAATTATTTGTGGAGACATGGTTGAGAAATCTAAGCCAGCGCCGGACATTTACATAAAAGCCTGTGAAATGTTAAATGAAAATCCTGAAGAGTGTATAGCTCTTGAAGATTCAAAAAACGGATTACTATCGGCTTACAGAGCGGGATGCAAGCCAATCATGGTTCCGGATTTGTGGCAACCGGATGAAGAAATATTGCAGATAATAAAGGGCAAGTATTCCGATTTGGAACAGGTGAAAAAGGCGTTTGAAAGTGGTGAAATATAGAAACAAGGAGGCACAACAGTGAATATTCTAGTTATTGGTGGAACACGATTTTTTGGTATACATATGGTTAATGAGCTTTTAACCGCAGGTTATGATGTAACAATTGCAACACGTGGGAAGGCATCAGATTCATTTGGGGATAAGGTTAAAAGGATATTTCTGGAAAGGACTAAGGAAGAAAGTGTACGAGAGGCATTAAGCGGTACTCATTACGATGTAGTAATTGATAAAATTGCATATTGCTCAAATGATATTAAGTATGTGATGGATGTTATAGATTGTGATAAGTATATTTATATGTCAAGTACATCTGTGTATAACCCGAAACATATCAATACCGTTGAGGCAGATTTTGATGGAATTGAAAATGAACTGATATGGTGTGATAGAAAAGCATTCCCTTATGAGCAAATAAAGCGTCAGGCAGAGTGTGCGTTATGGCAGCAGTATCCAGAAAAGAATTGGATTGCCGTTAGATATCCATTTGCCATTGGAAAGGATGATTATACAAAAAGGCTGTTGTTCTATGTAGAACATACTATGAAATCTATTCCAATGAATATTGATAATGTTGATTATCAGATGAGTTATATTCGTTCCGACGAAGCAGGAAAATTCCTTACATTTTTGGTGGATAAAGATGTTAAAGGAGCAATTAATGGTGCTTCGGATGGTACGATTTCTATAAAGGAAATTATCGAATATGTTGAAGAAAAGACGGGAGCAAGAGCGATAATTGATAATTCTGGCGAGGATGCACCATACAATGGGGAACCGGAATATAGTATATGTACGGATAAGGCGAAGGAATTAGGTTATCAATTTACAGAATTGAAAGATTGGATATATGAGTTGCTGGATTATTATATTCAGGTAGTCGAAGAAATGGATAAGGTTGATAATGGTAGATTTCATTAGATTGCGAGGGAGAAAATATGCCACATGTGATTGTAAAACTATGGCCGGGACGAAACGATGAAATCAAAAGTAACTTGGCAAAGAGAATAGCACATACTGTTGCAGAAGAATTGAAGGTAGATATGGGTGATAAGTTGGTTGGTAAGCATGAACATTGCTATGTGGAGAAGGAATTCAAGGGCAATCAGCGTGCGGATAAGAAGTAGTGAGGAATAGATGAATACACGATATTATATGGTCATTATCAAGGGTGAAATAAAGACATCCGAAATAATGTCATGTGGTTACAATAGAAATACTCAAAAATGGGATGTAAAATTCAATACTGGAAAAATATACTCTTATGCATATTTGAATGTGGAAAAATTGACTGAGCCAGAAGTTTTAAATCCTAATATGTATCGTATTAGCAGAGAAGGACGCGAGTTTTTTGATGTTAAAGCAATATATGTGTTTAGAAGCAGATATGAGTCCTATTGGCATATTTGTTTTGGCAATGGGAGTGAAAGAGATTATCATCGCAGTGAGTTAAATATTGTGGAATCATGTCTTACTCAGAGTCAGTCATCAAATGTATTTGAATATATAAAGCAAATTGCCGGTCTGAGTAATATTAGGAATGAAGAAACTGGTGAAAAATTATTGTCTAAGAGATTTGACAAGATTTCTTTTGTGGGTAGTGATGTAGCTTTAGCAAAGTATTTGAATCCATCATCATTGCAAGGAAAAAGAACAGGACGCGAATACATTCCGATTTTCCCATTTGGATGCAATAACAGTCAGTATAAGGCTGTAAAAAATGCCATGGAGAATCAGATTAGTGTTATACAGGGACCTCCAGGAACAGGAAAGACACAAACGATATTGAATATTATTGCCAATATATTAATGCAAGGAGAAACGGTACAGATAGTATCCAATAATAATTCGGCAACAGAAAATGTATATGAAAAATTATCATCACCCAAGTACAATTTGGGTTTTGTTGCTGCGACATTAGGAAGTTCTAAAAATAAGAAATTATTTGTTGAGCATCAGGATGCCGCTTATCCCGATTTTTCGTCGTGGAAAACGGGAGAAGATCCAAGTGTTTTGCAGAAGGAAATAGCAGAGCAATCCAGTCAGTTAAAAAGTGTTTTTGATAAGCAGGAAAAACTGGCGTGTTTAAGGCAGGAACTTTCACAGTTGGTTACTGAACAGGAATATTTCAATCAATATGTTAAAGAATCAGATGTTCATACAGATAGTATTAAGTTTAAGAAAAAACTATCTTCAAAGCAATGGATGGTATTGTGGCAGGATTGCCAGTTGATTTCAGAAGAAAAAACGGCAATAGGATTTTGGTTTAAGATAAAAGCCGTATTTAAATATGGAGTAACCGATTGGGGCATTTATAAGCAGGATATTTCAAAGATAATTACAACCTTTCAAGTAATGTATTATCGTGCGAAGCAGGCGGAGTTGTCTGCGGAAATTGCAGATATTGAAAAGTATTTAAATAGTGTTAATAAAAATTTGCTTGAGGATTTATGCAAACAGTCAATGATTGTCCTAAAAGACAAACTGGCAAGGAAATATGAAGGTAACAGTAGTAGGAAAACTTTTAGTGAAGATAATCTGTGGAAGGAACCATATGATGTACTGGTTGAGTATCCGGTTATATTAAGTACAACATTTTCATCAAGAAACAGCCTGAATTCAGATGTGGTGTATGATTACCTTATCATGGATGAAGCGTCACAGGTAGATATTGCAACTGGTGCGTTGGCATTGTCATGTGCAAGGAATGTTGTTATTGTGGGTGATACCAAGCAACTTCCTAATGTTGTTACAGATGATATAAAGGCCAAAGCAAAAGCTATATTTGACAGTTTTAATGTGAGTGAAGGATATCAGTATACAAACAGTTTTCTGCAATCCATTTTGGATGTTATGCCAAACGTAACACAAACATTGTTGCGAGAACATTATAGGTGTCACCCTAAAATAATAAATTTCTGTAACCAGAAATTCTATCGTGGTGAATTGATTATTATGACAACGGATAAGGGTGAAGAGGATGTTTTATCGGTAGTAAAAACGGTAGCGGGAAATCATGAGCGTAATCATTATAGCCAGCGCCAGATAGATGTTATTAAAAATGAGATTATACCAAAATATGTTTCAAATCCGGAAGAAACCGGAATTATTGCACCGTACAAAAATCAGGTAGAAGCTTTAAGCAAGGAGATTACAGATATTGATGCGGCTACGGTGCATAAGTTCCAGGGTAAGGAAAAAGGAAATATTATTATATCTACTGTGGATGATGAGATATCTGATTTTGCAGATGATCCGTATTTAATCAATGTTGCTGTATCAAGAGCGAAAAAGAAATTGATGCTGGTTGTAACTGGAAATGAGCAATCAAAAGAGCGCAATATAACAGATTTGATTGATTATATTCAGTATAATAATTTTGAGGTTACTGAAAGCAAGATTTATTCGATTTTTGATTACCTTTACAAGCAGTATACTGAGGAAAGAAGGGTATACTTGCAGAAGCACAAAAAAGTATCAGAATATGATTCGGAAAATCTGATGTATTCATTGATAGAGGACATTATCTCCGCTAACAAGTATTCAAGCTTGGATGTTGTTTGTCATTTTCCGTTGAATATGTTGATTAAGAATCCAGAACTATTAAATGAGCAGGAATGTCAGTATGCAATGAATTCAGCAACACATTTAGATTTTCTGATTTATAACAGAATTGGTAAAAAGCCTGTGTTGGCGATTGAGGTTGACGGATATGAATACCATAAAGAGGATACTGTTCAGGCTTCAAGAGATTTGTTGAAAAATCATATTATGGAGTTGTATGAAATTCCATTACTGAGATTTATGACTAATGGTAGTGGCGAAAGAGAAAAGATTGTAGAGATGCTAGATAAGTTTGTTTGATAGCGTGAAAAGAAAAAGGAGAAATTACCATGGCTGTATCTTATAAAAGATTATGGAAATTATTAGTGGATAAAGAAATGAGCAAATCGGATTTGCGTAAAAAGGCAGAAATTGCTCCTAATACAATGACAAAGCTTCGCCGTGATGAAGAGGTGAGCCTAACGATTCTTAGCAAAATCTGCAAAACTTTACATGCAGATTTTGGGGATATTGTGGAGTATGTGCCGGATGCAGAAATATGGGATTTGTATAATGAGAACAGAGAGCTTCTGGGAAAAGACCATGTAAGAGGAGAGCAGCTACCGATAGATGGATATCATTTGGTGGTGCATGTATGGATTCGTAATTCAAAGGGAGAGTACCTTATTTCGCAGCGTTCTGCAAATAGGCCAACATATCCTTTGATGTGGGAATGTGTAGGTGGTTCGGTTGTGAAGGGAGAAGATAGTTTACAGGGAGCAATTCGTGAGGCAAAGGAAGAGGTTGGCGTTGATTTAATGCCGGAAAATGGACAAGTGCTTTTTACAAAGACACGAAAAATCATTGAGGGAAAAATCTTTAATGATATTATGGATGTTTGGCTGTTTGATTACGATGGAGAGGTTGATTTAGGCAATGCCACAACAGATGAAGTGGCACAGGTTGCCTGGATGAACAGGGAACAGATAAAAGAATTGTTTGATGCAAATATGTTTGTGGAGACGTTGGAATACTTCTTTACGGAAGTGGACAAGAAGTGCAGTAAAATCAGTAATTTTGAAAAAAATTAAAAAATTTGTCTGAAGTTAGTCCCACATAGTCTCATTTTAGGGATGAGATTTTGAGACTAAGTTTGAGACTGATAAAAATAGAAAATTCTCGAGTAGAATTGGAGGTGAACAAGTGAATTTTTTTGATTATATAAAAAATGATGCCTTTTTTAAACCATTAACATTGAAATACAGAAGAGTATATTATGATTGTATACAGATCCTAATTGATAAAACAAAAGAATTACCAGTATTGTATCTGTCTCTTATACACATCTCCGAGCCCACGAGACTACGCTGCATCT
>OWIM01001276.1_pt1 | contig 10257 bp, 6 predicted proteins | sample 1732751 | NCBI WGS metagenome assembly OWIM01 (sample SAMN05065749, study PRJEB22554) | human gut metagenome | biome: ENVO:2100002; feature: ENVO:00000062; material: ENVO:00002003 | host: Homo sapiens | place: USA
CCGTATTCTTTTCTTTCCACAGCTGTGGAAAGAAAAGAATACGGCAGTGGAAAGATTAGCATTTAGGATAGAAAAGGATAACTCCCAATGAGTCTGTCCTTAGTTCTTGGCAGGCAAAGAAACAGAAGCCTCCAATATCGGGGAGACAGACTCCCAAACCTGAGCATCGATACTCTGCATTCCTTGCACAGAAGGATGCCCCCATTGTTTATCAATGTCGTGCAAACGAATATTCTCGATGCCATAGTGCCGGCAAATTTCATCCATGGAATCAGTTACCTCTTCGGATAATTCAGAATTGGTAATATTATAAATCCTGGCCGCAGGATAGAGCTGCTTGAGAGATGCAAGCAGATAGCAAAAGGCAGGACGGAAGCTATACAAATCGGCTTTCGTCCAGCCATCATATTGGTATACGCCAATGGGAGCACCTGCCCAACTGTCATTGGTACCGCCAAAAACAAGGATTATGTCGGGGGTGCCGAGGTTGTGAATACGGGTGATAAAAGAACGGTCGGAGTAATCGGCTTTCTCGTAACCGGTATGACAGACGGTGGAGCCGGAATAGGAATTGTTGCGTTCCAACTGAAAGCCGTGCTCATGGATGAAACGGTACCACCAGGTTTCCTCCACCTTTGTCACATCATTCTCTTTCTTTTCGCCGGGAACTCCATACCAGCAGAGATTGGCGGCAGGAGAGACATGACCGTAAAAAGTGGAATAGGAATCGCCAAGAATAGAAACTTTCTTTTGAGCAAACACCCCTGATATAAGGGTCAGGGAAAAAACAACCAGAAAAAACAAGGATTTGCAGTTCATAATCAATAGATTTTTATGTCGTATGCCGCATTCTTATAGAGATTGTCCCGGTTTGACGGCAGGAGACCGTAGTTTTTTTTGCCATAGCCCGCTTATATGAAAGCCCCTCTACCATCGGATTCCCACAAAAAAAAGAAATGCCGGATTGATAGAGGGGCGAGAGAATGAAGATGAGAAAGAGTATATTTTACTCCCGCCCTCCACCGAGGGCTTGATAGAGGTTGATGATACCTTGTATTTCATCAAAGCGGTCGGCTACCTGTGTCAGTTGGGCAGAGAGTAGCCCCTGCTGGGCAGTGAGCACTTCCAAATAGGTGGAAGTGCCGTGTTGCATCAGTAACCGGGTGCTGCGGACGGTAGTTTCCAGTGAAGTTATCTGCCTTGCGCGGAGCTCCGTCTTTCCACGGGCTACCTGCACTTGGGTCAGAGCATTGTTCACTTCGCTACCGGCATTGAGCAAAGCTTGCTGAAAAGCGAGCCTGGCTTCTTCCTGCTGTGCTTTGGCTATCTTGAGCTGTGCCACGTTCAGCCCTTTGTTGAACAAGGGTTGTGTCAGCGAGTCGATGGCAGACAGAAGAAGTTTTCCGGGATTGACAATCATGCTTCCTGCCGAGTTGGTCCAGCCAGCTGTACCGCTCAAGGTGATGGAGGGGTAGAAAGCAGAACGGGCGGCATTGGTGCTGTAGAAAGCGGATGCCAGCGAGAGTTCGGCACTTTTCACATCGGGACGGCGGGAAAGCAATTGCAGAGGTACGCCCACCGCAAGTTCCTGCGGGAACTCCTGCCCCGCCAACCGGCCACGCTCAATGGTGCCCGGAACATCGCCCAACAGAATGGAGAGACTGTTCTCCACTTCCTTTACCTGCTGCCGGAGGTCGAGCAGCGAAGCTTCCACCTGACGACAGTTGGCTTCGGATTGCGAGACACTCGCCTCGTTCGTCATACCTGCAGCCATCATGGCTCGCATGGTGCGTACACTTTCGCGCCAACTGGCGGCTGTTTCTTCGGAAATGCGGTATTGCTCGTCGAGCATCAGCAAGGTGTAGTACAGATTGGCCACATTAGCTATCAGCGAAGTGCTGACGGCTTGTTCGTACTCCAAGCTTTGAAGGTAGAGCGCTTTGGAGCAGCGCATGGCACTGGTCAAATTAGCCCAAATATCGACTCTCCAACTTGCCGAGGCAATACCGGAATAGGTCCACGAACCTTTGGAATTGTCGAAACTGCTGACGCCACACTGCGGAGTGAGCATAAACGAAGACAGGTACGAAAGTTTGGCCGACATCAGCGTGGCTTCCGCCTCCTTGATACGTTGCCGGGCGGAAAGCAGGTCGGTGTTGCCTTGCAAGGCTTGCTCGATGAGCGACTGTAATTGTGGGTCCGTAAAAAGCTCGCGCCAGGAAAGGGAAGCGATGGAGGCAGTGTCTGATGCCACAAACAGACTCAGGCTATCCAGACTTTGCCCGTCCAAATCGTGTCCATAAAGTCCATCGGTCGTGATGTCCTCCGGGCGCTGGTATTTGGTATAGATGCCGCAACTGGTCAGTACCAAGCCGGCGACAGCTAATAATATGAATTGTTTCTTCATTATTTTTTTATGTTAGTTACGCGATAATGTACTAATGTGATTCTTCTATCTCCTTCCGGCTTACTTTCATCTCTTCCTCAATCTGCCAGTCGCTCGTCGGGACGGATTGGGCAGGACGAAGCCGCTCCTGCAACCACTGGAAACTGATGAACAAGACAGGAACAATGAACAGCAGCGCCAGTGTGCCGATGAACATACCCCCGACAACACCCGTACCCAATGAACGGTTACCGTTGGCTCCGACACCCGTGGCAACCACCAAGGGGAAAAGGCCGAAAATCATCGTCAGTACCGTCATCAGGATGGGACGGAAACGCGCCTTTGCCGCACTGACGGCAGAAGCAATCAGCCCCATTCCCGCTTTACGGCGCTCGGCGGCATACTCCGTCAACAGAATAGCGGTCTTTGCCAACAGACCTATCAGCATGATAAGTCCCGTCTGCAAATAGATATTATTCTCCAACCCGGCTATCCTGGCAAAAAGGAACGACCCCATCAGGCCCGCAGGAACGGCCAGGATAACGGCAAACGGAATCAGAAAACTCTCGTAAAGCGCACTCAGAATCAAGTAAATCATCAAGATACAGATACCGAAGATGATGACTGTAGTACCACTCTGCTGGCTTTCCTCGCGGGTGATGCCACCAAAGTCATAGCCATATCCCTTCGGCAAGGCTATCTCCGCCGTTTCTTGTACGGCACGGATGGCGTCACCGGTACTGTATCCCTCAGCAGGCATGGCATTCACGGCAATGGAGTTGAACATGTTGAAGCGGCTCAAGGACTCGGCACCGTAGGAACGGGTCAGCGTAACGAACTGGCTCAACGGAGCCATCTCACCGTTGGACATGCGCACAAAGGCATTGTTCAGTGAAGCCTCATCCAAACGGAACTTCGGGTCGGCCTGAATCATTACCTTGTAAACTTTGGAGAAACGGTTGAAGTTGGAGACATATTGCCCGCCATAATAGCCCGACAGTGTGGACAACACCTGGTCGGGAGTAATCCCGGCACGTTTGCACTTGGAAGCATCCACCTCGACGGTCCACTGCGGATAGCGTACATCGAACGTGGAGTATGCCATCGAAATTTCCGGACGCTGGTTCAGTGCCGCCAGATACTGCTGGGTGGTCTGGAAGAAGGTGTTCATATCCCCTCCCTGCTTGTCCTGCACATTCAAGTCCAGCGCATTACCCATACCATAGCCCGGAATCATACCCGGAGCAATGGCAAAGACTGTAGCATCCTTAATATCCGCCGTGCGAGCGTATATCTGGTTGACGACTGCCTGCACCTGGTCTTCCTTTGCCGTACGCTCGTCCCAAGGTTTCAGCTTCACGATAATCATACCGAAAGAATTTCCCTGCCCGGACAGCAGACCATAACCGGCAACTTTCTGCAAGTGCAATTTCTGAGGAAGGTCTTCCAGACGCTTCTCCACGCGGTCTATAATGTCATTTGTCGTCTTGAGCGAGCTACCCGGAGCGGTGCTAACGTTGACAAACAACGTTCCTTGGTCCTCGTCGGGCACCAGTCCGGTCTTGGTGGTATTCATCAGGAATACCAGCAGCACCACCGAAAGTGCCAGCAACGACCATCCCAGCCAGCGGCGCTTGATGAACAGCAACACTATCTTCTTATACTTCTCGACCACCGCCTCGAAAGCCGTGTTGAATGCCTTGCGGAAGCGCGAAGCAAAATTATTCTTCTCCGTCCCATCCTCATTGATATAAGGTTTCAGCAGCAAGGCACAAAGTGCGGGACTGAGTGTCAGCGCATTAATCGCCGAAATACCAACGGCCACCGCCATCGTCAACCCAAACTGGGTATAGAACGTACCGGAAGTCCCTCCCATGAACGATACCGGAATAAACACCGCCATAAACACCAGTGAAGAAGTGATAACCGCGTTGCTGATGCCCTTCATCGCATCGATACTTGCCATATAGGAGGACTTATAGCCCACATCAAACCGTGCCTGCACCGCCTCCACCACGACAATGGCGTCATCCACCACCGTACCAATCACCAATACCAGCGCAAACAGCGTAATCAGGTTGATACTGAATCCGGCAACGGACATGAAAGCAAACGTACCAATCAGTGAAACAACGATACCTACCAGCGGAATCAGCGTAGAGCGGATGTCTTGCAAAAAGACATAAACCACCAGGATAACCAGGATAATAGCCTCAATCAGCGTTTTCACCACTTCGTGGATAGAGGCGAAGAGGAAATCGTTGCTGGACATCATCTGGGTAAGCTCCACGCCTTTCGGCAAGTCCTTGCGTGCTTCTTCAAGGAGCCGGTCAATCTGCCGGTTCACTTCCGTGGCATTGGACCCCGCGGTCTGGAACACCATGCAGGAGATACCGGGATGTCCATCCATGGTACCTTTGTAGGCATAACTGTCCTTACCCAGCTCTATATCGGCGATGTCCTTCAGTTTCAGCACCTCGCCGTCTTCGGTAGAACGGATGACGATGTCGCCGAACTCCTCAGGAGTAATGAGGCGTCCCGTATATTTCATGGTATATTGATACGTCTCATCCGAGTTCTCACCAAACGACCCGGTGGCCGATTCGATATTCTGCTCTGCCAGCACAGCCGTCACATCCGAAGGTATCAGCTTGTACTGCGCCATGACATCCGGTTTCATCCAGATACGCATACTGTAGTCACCACCCATAATCATCATATCGCCCACACCGGAGATACGTAGAATCTGCGGCTTCAGGTTGATACTGATATAGTTGGCAAGAAAGTTTTCGTCATAGCTGTCATCAGGGCTATATAAAGAGAACATCTGCAAGATACTGGTCTGCCGCTTGCTGGTGGTGACACCCACCTGGGTTACTTCGGCAGGAAGCTGCCCCGTGGCTTTGGACACACGGTTCTGCACATTGACCGCCGCCATGTCCGGGTCTGTACCCTGCTTGAAGTAAACAGTAATGGAAACCGACCCTGCATTGCTGGCGGTAGAAGTCATGTAAGTCATGTCCTCCACACCGTTGATGGCCTCTTCCAACGGAGCGATAACACTTTTCTGAAGGGTTTCCGCACTGGCACCATAGTAAGTGGTGCTCACCATGATGGTGGGCGGCGCAATGTCGGGATATTGCTCAACGGGCAAGGTGAACAATCCGATGATGCCCAGAATGACAATCGTAATGGAGATGACTGCCGAAAAAACGGGGCGTTCTATAAAAGTTCTGAGGTTCATATTCTATCGGTTAAAAATTATCATTCATTCGTTTTGGGTTGGACGGAGGTACCTTCACGCAGCAAACCCACGCCTTCGGCCACAATTGTGTCCCCCACTTTCAAGCCACTCTCTACGATATATTCCTGACCTCCATTCACACGGGTCACTTGCACGGGAACTGATTGCGCCTTGCCGTCAACTACCTTATATACATAGACCTTGTCCTGTACTTCGTAAGTGGCACTCTGGGGAACAACGATGCAGTTCTCTTTCCGTACCGGGATGATGACGTTGCCCGAACCGCCACTGGTCAGCAATCCCTCTTTATTGGGGAACACGGCACGCAGACTGACTGTACCCGTAGAGGTATCAATTACACCACTGATAGTTTCTATCTTACCTTCTTGCGGATAGACAGAACGGTCATTGAGCTGTAATTCGATAGAGTCCATCTCTGCCAGCGCCTTATCCTTGGAGCCGTAGCGGCGGGTGAGGTCAAGCAACTGATTCTCTGTCATGGAGAAATAGACATACATATTAGAATTATCGGATACGGTCGTCAGTGGTTTGGGCAAACTGGCGCTGACCAACGTCCCCACCCTATAAGGGAGCGTACCTACCATTCCATCTGCCGGACTCTTCACTTCTGTATAAGAGAGGTTATTGGCGGCATTCACCTGCTGCGCCTCGGCTTGGGCCAACTGGGCTTTCGCTGTCAGCAGGCTGTTGTAGGAAGTCTTTAAGTCAAACTCGGAAATCACCTTCTGGGCATAAAGCTCCTTCTTGCTGTCATATGTCAGTTGCGAAGTGGCCACGCCGGCACGGGCAGCTTCCACATAGGCTTCTGCTGTGCGCAAGGCTGCCAGATAGGGCACCTGGTCGATAATAAACAAGACTTGCCCCCGACGCACGGTCTGTCCTTCCTCCACACAAAGTTTGGTGAGTGTACCGGACACCTGCGGATAGATGTCAATGTCCTGCCGTCCGCGGATGGCTGCGGAATAAATTGTCTGCAGTTCTTTGTCGGTAGTCGAAATAGTCATCACCTGATATTCCGACTGGGGTTGCACGACAGGCGCGCTGCCGCAGGCTGCCAGTGTTGCACTACAGATGACGGTCATCATCTGTTTCATCATACTCTTTTTTGTTATCATACTTTTTATCTTAAAAAAATAATACGTCGGCTTTCTCTTTCATTTTTTAAGCCGGCAGCAAAGGTATGCCGTTTTTGAACAACCATTTGTTTCATTGAAGGTACACGACTGTTCATTTTCGGAACATGCCATTTAACAATCCAAAAAGAACTCGTACCTTTGTAACCGCAAATCATAAGCAATCTAACATATGAACCCATTACTGACTACCAAACAAGAAACGTTCAGAGCCGGAACAGACAAGCTGGAATTCTTCCGGGAACGTCTTCTGAAAATGAACAATGGAGCACTGATGTTCTGCACCCGTGGAGAAGCAAATATCACAATAGATTTAAGAAAATATCATATTGTACCCAATACGCACATTACGCTGCTTCCAAGTTCCATTATTTCACTGACAAGTGCGAGTAAAGATTTCCTGGTGGACTTCTTTGCCTATTCCGAGACAATGTTCAAGACGGCATGTTTCCGTTTAGAGCCGCCCTTCATACATTTTATAAAGGAGAATGCATGCTATACGCATACCGAAGACGAACCGGTTCGTGCTATCACAGGACTCATCACGGCAAGCAATGCCATCTACCGCGATTCTGAAAATCTGTATCGCGAAGCCATTGCACAAAACCTGCTGCAAATTTTCTTCCTCGACACCTACGACAAGGTTCAACGTTACTTTACGGAAGAGCAAATCAATGGCAGTAACCGGAAAGAAGAATTGTTCAAAAAGTTCATAAATCTGGTACATACGTACTGTACTACCCAGCGGGATGTCGCTTTTTATGCTGACCAACTCTGCATTTCGACCCGCTACCTATCTGCCATCACCAAACAAGTGGCAGAAGATTCTGCCAAAGAAATCATTGACGAAAACCTGATATTGGAACTGAAAATGGCACTGCAATCCACCGGCATGTCACTGAAAGAGATTGCCGACAAATATCGTTTTCCCGACCAGTCTTTCTTCGGACGATATTTCAAGAAACACACGGGAATGTCACCCAAGGAGTACAGAGCAAAGAAGAACTGAGGTATGAGCATGCATTTATCCCCTTCTCCTCTGCCTCTTTAGTATTTTTTTAGTATATTTGTCAGACACTAATTTAATCAGTTCAATACCATGAGAAAACTTACACACATGCTCCTTGCAGGCACTCTCATCCTGGCCTGCTCTTCATGCGGAGTAGAAACAACAGCCAACTATCAAGTCATTCCCCTGCCCCAGGAGGTTGCCTTGAGTCAGGAATCCCCCTTCAACCTGAATGACGGTACCATCATCGCCTACCCCGAACACAATGAACTTTTGAAACGCAATGCCGAGTTTTTGGCCGAATACATCAGCCAGTCCACCGGCCACACCCTCCAGACAGAAGCCCTTGCCCCGGGGAGCGAAGCGCCCAAAGGCGCCATCACATTGGGACTGGATCCGGCCATCGGCAACCGGGAAGGCTATGTGCTGACCGTCAAAGCCGACCGGGTGACCCTAAACGGCCAGACCGAGAACGGAGTGTTCTACGGTATACAAACCCTGCGTAAATCAATCCCTGCCGAAACCAAAGCCACCTCTATCCTATTGCCTGCCGGCAGCATCCAGGATGAACCCCGCTTCAGCTACCGAGGCATGCACCTCGATGTGGGCCGCCACTTCTTCCCCATTGAGTTCATCAAGAAATACATAGATTTACTGGCACTTCACAATATGAATACCTTCCACTGGCACCTCACCGAAGACCAAGGCTGGAGAATAGAAATAAAGAAGTATCCCAAGCTGACGGAAATTGGCGCCTGGCGCGACCGTACCGTTATCGGCCGGAACACCGAAGAGTATGACAACACCCGGTATGGCGGTTTCTATACGCAGGAGCAAGCCAAAGAAATCGTAAAATATGCCGGGGAGCGCTATATCACGGTCATCCCCGAAGTAGACCTGCCCGGACACATGCTTGCCGCACTGGCCGCCTATCCCGAAATGGGATGTACCGGTGGACCGTATGAAGTGTGCCCACGTTGGGGCGTATTCGAAGATGTGCTGTGCATCGGCAACGAAAAGTCCATGCAGTTCCTCGAAGATGTCATGGCCGAAATCATTGACATATTCCCTTCCAAATACATCCACATCGGCGGTGACGAAGCTCCCCGCACCCGTTGGGAAAAGTGTCCCAAATGCCAGGCACGTATCAGAACCGAAAAATTGAAAGCCGACAAGAACCATACTGCCGAAGACCGTCTGCAGAGCTATTGTATGACACGTATCGAAAAGCTCCTCAATAGTAAAGGACGCCAGATTATCGGCTGGGATGAGATTCTGGAAGGCGACGTCGCCCCCAACGCAACTGTTATGTCATGGCGTGGCTCGGCAGGAGGAATCAAGGCGGCCCAACTGGGACACGACGTGATAATGACACCCAATGACTATTGCTACTTTGATTATTACCAAAGTGAGGATACCCGGCACGAACCATTTGCCATCGGAGGCTTTGTCCCATTGGAAAAAGTATACAGTCTGAATCCTACCGCCTCACTGACCGAAGAACAAGCCAAGCACATACTCGGCACACAAGCCAACCTTTGGACAGAATACATCCCGACCAGCGAACAGGTAGAGTATATGGTTCTCCCCCGTATGGCCGCCCTTGCCGAAGTACAATGGACACAACAGGAAAAGAAAGATTATACAAACTTCACTACCCGACTGGCCGGACTCATCGGCCTCTACCGGAGAGACGGGCTCAACTACCGGGAACCCTTCCGACAGCAGGCAGACTCCACTGCTACCGAGAAGAAGTAATCAGAACTGGAAATAAATAAACGGCTGTATCTCCGAACTTTTCATCTGAATGACCAGATAGATTACAGCAAGCACCAGTACCGCCTTTCCCAACAAGGGAAGGCGGATTACTGTTTTTGTGCAGGCACGTTCCCAACTGTCGGGCACAAAATGCAGAAAATATCCCAATGCCATCAATGCGAACACTTCCCAATAGCCTGCCACCAACTGCGGGAAGAGTTGCGGACGGAAAGTAGTGAATATCTGCCTCAGCATATCCATTGATGTGGAAAACTCCGCATTACGGAAGAATATCCAGCAGAAACAAACAAAATGGAAAGTAATAAGCACCCCGAAGAACCGGCGAATGCCACGGCTTTCCGCACCTTTCTTATGTCCGGTGAGCGTCATCCAGCACTTGTGGGCTGCAAGCGCAACACCGTGCGTCATCCCCCAAAGGACAAAATTCCACGAAGCTCCATGCCACAAGCCACCCAGGAACATGGTAATGATGAGATTGGCGTACTGGCGGATTTTCCCCTTCCGGTTGCCTCCCAAAGAGATATAAAGATAGTCGCGCAACCAACTGGAAAGCGAGATGTGCCACCGCCTCCAGAACTCCGTAATGGAAGCGGACTTATAGGGAGAATCGAAGTTGATATTGAAATGGAAACCCAGCAACAAGGCAATGCCAATAGCCATATCACTGTAACCGGAGAAGTCGCAA
>OWIM01001292.1_pt1 | contig 10175 bp, 9 predicted proteins | sample 1732751 | NCBI WGS metagenome assembly OWIM01 (sample SAMN05065749, study PRJEB22554) | human gut metagenome | biome: ENVO:2100002; feature: ENVO:00000062; material: ENVO:00002003 | host: Homo sapiens | place: USA
CTACACGCGTAAGATCGTCGGCAGCGTCAGATGTGTATAAGAGACAGGTATTATAGGAGCTATATTCGCAAGTGAATGAATATCTATTCAGGCTTTCAATTTGTCTCTTTCTTCAATCATTCTTTTTGCGTTTTCGAAATATTCCTTCCAATCCTTATCCGTTGCGTTTGCTAATTTACTGGGACCATAACTCCAAAATGGGATTATTTCCTTACGCGGATCCTTATCCACAAAATAACACTCAAATTTATTGGTCTTTACATAATCAACCCACGCTTTTTCTTCTTTTATATACTTCTCATGTATGTTTTTCAGTTTTGCATCCCAATTATCCAAGGCACCACCCCTGGATGTCACCGCTGCACTTGTCATATTGCCCACGGCATAAACTGATCCAAGGAACCCCATAAATGCATCTATAACGTCTTTTTCTATTATTTCCCCTGTTTTTTCATGCCGAATTTTTGATAAGCTTTCTCGGAGTTGCTTTTCATCCTTCCCCATAGGAATCCGTTTCTCTCGGAATTCCTCCAATAGGAATTCCTCCAATTCTCTCCTTGATTTTTTCCTTAACTTCTCCTTATTTCCCAATAAAAAGATTTTAGTCGGAGTCCACCAGCTTGTCATGATATCATTTCTCATATTTTTATCACTCTGCTCCGGCATCAGTGAAGCATCTGACACACTTTTTTCAACATCTCTGGAATACAATTTAGAAAACATAAGAGAATTATATAACATATTATTGCTGTTCCATTCCATATACAGCTTCTGACATTCTCCTTCCTCGCATTCTTTCAGTAATTCCATTCTATAGTCTTTCATTGTAATCACCCTTTAGAAATCCCCAAACCAGATATTCAGATCCACTTCCTCATTGATGCCGTCCACAGCGCCTTTTTCGCTGTACTGCCATACCTTGTAGGCATACGGATAATAGAGATCATCATTGTAGTAAGCAAACCACTTATCGTACTGTTCCAGCTGTCCCAGATCCAGCATCAGTGTTCCCATCTCCATGTTATGATAGATCATGGGCTTGTAGCCGGCATCCTGAACAGTCTGGCAGAACAGGGCCGTCAGGCGGGTTCTCTCTTCCACGCTCAGTTCGTTGGCACGTCCCTTGCCGCCGCTGACTTTTTCCACATCGAAGACGATGGGCAGTTCAATGTTATAAGGTTTTACCTTTTCCAGTACCAGATTCGCCTCTTCCAACAGTTCTGCATCCGTGATTGCCTGGGAATAGAAGTAGACACCTACTTTGATACCTGCCTGCAGGGCCCCCTTGATATTCTGTTCAAAATATTCATCTTCTACTAACTTACCCTCGGTACCGTATCCTCTGAGTCCCACACGGATAAAAGCGAATTCTACGCCATCCGCAGCGACTTTCGTCCAGTCGATATTGCCCTGATGCTTGGAGACGTCGATTCCCTTGTGGGATACCACCTGTCCGTCCTGCATATACTGCACTTCGCCGTCCTCTAAAATGTTCAGGTTCTCCAATGCATAGTCATTTTTCTGCAGATTTTCATTGATAGGAACGAAATTAAAGGTTCCGTTGCTCACAACGACCAGTTCATTGGGATAGTAAGGACGCAGGGTCTCTACCATGGTAGTGCCAGAGGTCAGACCATCACGGATCCCGGAGAGGATCTTGTTCTCTTCCTCGTCCTCCGCCTGCTGCTTTGCTTCAGCGATCAGGGCATCCACTTCCTCCTGCGTATAGGTCTTCACCACTTCCTGTGTGCTCTCTTCCGTCTGGCTTCCGGCTTCCGCTGCTGCCGCCAGATCGTTGGCATTATCCTGGAACTTGCTGTCGATCCAGGAATACAGGATTCCCGCAACATACGTTACCAGTACTAACACCAGCAGGCATCCGGTCATGACCAGAATGGATGCTATGGTGTTGTTTTTCTTACGCTTATTTGCTCTGCTCAGACGGTCCTCGGGGATCCGTCCGTTTTCGTTTTCTTTTTTCATAAGTACCCCTGCTCTCCTTTTTCATGCTGTCTCTCTATAACTATGCAGCATTGCGGTCTATAAGATTATATATAACTATTCAGAGCCGTGCAAATTATGGCAATATATACGTCGAATGCTTGCATTCGTAAGAATATTTGACATAATTTATACGGCGAAATAACCACATGAGTAAAAAGCAAGCTCTGAAAGAGCGGTTTTGCGAATGCGGGCTGAATAGTTCCTTTATATAATATAATCGAATTTCCGACGGAAAGGAAGAGGAAAAAATTTGTTTTATGAATTATTAATGAATTGGCCCTTATCCGGCCATCTCCCGCATTTCCCGCAGGATCTTTTTCTCCAGACGGCTGACCTGCACCTGACTGATCCCCAGGATCCCGGCGATCTCCGTCTGGGTCTTGTTCTGAAAATAGCGCATGCGGATCAGCTCCCGGTCTCTCTCCGGCAGTTCCCCAAGCAGCTGTGCCAGCAGCATCTGATCCAGCAGCCTGTCCTTCTCCACATCATTTTCCACCGCACCGCTGCTTCCCATGCTGGCTCCCACACAGCCGTGGGCCGCGGCCACCACCCGGTCCGCCAGACACAGCTCGCTGCCGGCCTCCTGCCCGCTGCTGCTATAGAGGGATTCCACCTCCGCTCCGGCCTCCATGGCCAGAATCACATCTTCTCTGTCCAGCTGTGCCTCCTCGGACAATTCTTGTAAGGTGGGCTCCCTGTGCAGTCTGCTCTGTAAACGCTGTCTTGCCAGTCTGACCTTCAGCCCATCCTCCTTGATGGTACGGGATACCTTTAACAGACCGTCATCCCGCAGAAACCGTTTGATCTCCCCAGTGATCATGGGGACGGCATAGGTGGAAAACCGTACCTCCAGCTTCAGGTCAAATTTATCGATGGCTTTCATCAGGCCGATCACGCCGATCTGGAACAGATCCTCCGGGTCATATCCTCTGCCCAGAAATCTTTTCACAATGTGATGCACCAGTCCCAGATTTTTCTCGATCAGTACTTCTCTCGCTTCTTTATCTCCGCTTTGTGACTTTCCGATGAGTACTGATACTTCTTCCATGCCTCAGTCCTCTTTTCCGATCCAGTCTCCGCAGCGCATTTTCTTCCACATATGTACTCTTGTGCCCTTGCCCGGGATGCTCTCCACTTCCAGCTCATCCATGAAGGCTTCCATAAAGGCAAATCCCATGCCGGACCGTTCCAGTTCCGGCTTCGTGGTAAATAACGGTTCCATGGCTCTGGCCACATCCTCGATGCCTTTTCCCTGATCCGATACCTCGATGGAAAGCGTATCGTTCTCAAGAATGCAGTGCAGTCTTACCTTTCCCGGATGGATAATGCTGTACGCCGGGCGCATCTCCCCATGCTTCGTATAACCGGACAGATTCTCGTATCCATGGATAATGGCATTGGTTACTGCCTCCGATACTGCGGTCTTGATATCCGCCAGTTCTTCCAGTGTGGGATTCAGATGGGTAATGAAAGCCGCCACCGCCACTCTGGCAAAGCTTTCATTACAGGAGACCGCGTCAAATACGATCTCCATCTCATTCCGGCTGCCCTGCGTTCTCTGCTGCAAAAGTTCTTTTTCTTCCGTCACCTGAATGTTTTCCCTCTCTGCTACCATGTTCTCCTCATTTCTGCGCCTATTATTGCACTGTTTTTCATAATTTTTTGAATAATTTCTTTCATTTTTGACAGAATCTTCCTTCCAACGTTTAACCCGGCAGGATCTCGACGATCTTGTGAAGCCCGGACATACGGAAGATCCGCTGGATCTGCCGGTCTGCATGGATCGCATAGACATGTCCGCCGAAGCAGGAAATCTTGCGGTACCGTCCCATGATGATCCCGATCCCGGAAGAATCCATGAACCGGGTATCCTCAAAATCAAACACTACATTTTCCACGTTTTCCCTGACCAAGAGCCTGTCCGCCCCTTCGCAGATATAGGAGGCTCTGTGGTGGTCCACTTCCTCCGGCATGCGCACCATCAGGCAGTTATCAATGATCTGAAAGTCTTCCATATTTCCTCACATTCCGCTGTTTTCCAGCATTTTTACTCAAAAGAAAAGAGAACCCGCGCTTTACTTTACGCATGTTCTCTTTCGTGTGTTGTGTGTCATTGTCTGATGGTATGTTGTTCTTCCCTACTGTGCCGTATTCTCTGCCAGCTGGGAACGATATCTCTGGGCACTTCTGGCCGTCTCCGTATCCGGGAACAGCTCTATGATCTTGTCATAGGTGGTGATGGCATTCTGGGCATCGTCACTCTTACGGTAAGAGTTGCCCAGGCTCAGCCAGGCATCCTTGTTGGTCTCATCGTAAATGACTGCCTTGGACAGGTTCTCGATGGCCGTCGCGTAATCCTCGCTGCGGTAAGCATTGTAGCCTGTCTCATAATACTGTGCGGACAGCTGCGGCCCGATCAGGCCAAGCAACGTCTTGTACAGCTTCTGGAATGCTTCGGAAGTACTGTCCACATCCACGGATGCCGAAATGCTTTCCAGGTTAGCCGCCGTCTGGGTAATATCCTGCGTCTCCAGATATGTGGTGGCTGCCGCTAACAGGCTGTCGATGGTCTGTAGCGTACCGTCGGTTCCCACATACCCCTGCAGTTCCTGATTCAGCGTATCATTCTCTGTCTGCAGTGCCTGCATCTGGGTCTCCAGTTCCTGGATCCGGGAGGTCTTGGTGTCTAACTGATTGCCGATGTCGGTGATGGTCTTCTGGGCCTCATTGTTGGCATTGGATACCGCTGCCGGAACCACCAGAAAATACATCACGGCCAGACCAATGATCAGACCGATGGCAATATTGATCAGGGAAGAGAGACCTGCACTCTTCTGCTCCTTCACATTCAAAGGCTGAATGATGATCTCATTGTCGCTCTGGTAGCGAACCGCATCATCCTTCTTCCGCCGGCCGGTCTGCTTGCTATTCTCGTCCGGAGTCAGCTGCATCTCAACTTCCTTCAGATACCGCAGGGTCAGCGTATTGTTGCGGTCGATGTCCATGCACTTACGCAGTTCTCTCTCCGCTCTGTCCCACTGTTCACTGTCCATATAAAGCAGGGCTAACAGCTGGTGTGCCCGGATGAACTTCGGGTTCAGGGACAGTACCTTTTTCAGCTGGATGATAGCCAGATCCTTGCTGTCCTGATTGCAATAGACCAGTGCCTGATTGTATTTCTTGATGGTCTGGTTAATGGCATCCAGGCGGGCCGCATTGGACTGCAGCATATTGATGTAATCGTCCGCGATATTTTTCTCAGGCCGCATATTTTTGCTGATGACCCATTCGCTCAGTGCCGCAACGACCTCTCCGGTCTCAAAATACACCAGTCCCAGCAGATTTCTGGCTTCGATATTGTTCTTATTAAATTTCAGGCTCTGCCGTAAGCTGTTGATCGCACCTGTGAGATCCCGTACTCCTGCTTTCTCCAGACCGTCATTGTAGAAACGGTTGGACATACACATGATCTTCTTGTAGAGGGATACATCTGCTCCGCAGGACGTACAGAAATCGTGCTCTGACAGATGGCAGCCGCAGTTATAACAAAACATGCTCTCCCTCCTTATTTCTCTTCTTTTTCTTCGGATTCTTTTATCATTTTCACCAACAGATCCGCCGCATCGGTCAGATCCTGATTGTAGATAGCTTCCTCAGCGTCTTCCACTTCCAGGCTGGGATGAAATTTCTTCAGTTCTTCTTCAAAATTGATCATGGTCCAAAGACTCCTTTATTTCCCCGACAAGATACAGGCTTCCCGCGATATAGAGCCGTTCTCCTGGCTGTCTGCCCGAGACTTCCGTCCGCAGTGCCGTATCCGCTTCCGTATACATAGTAAACCGGTCTTCCGGATAAGCTGCCAGTAAACCTTTCAGTTCTTCCAGCGAAAGCGACCTCGCCGTCCGCATATGCGTAAAAGCGATCCGGTCGAATAATCCCGACGTGATCACCCTCTGTATCATATGCCTGCAATCCTTATCCGCCGCCACACCAAATAACAGTCTCCTGCCCTCCGTGCAGCCGTCCTGTTCCACGGTATCCAGAAAAGCCCGGATGCCGTCGTCATTATGCGCACCATCCACGTACACCTCCGGAAGTACTTCTTCCATGCGTCCCTGCCAGAAGCAGCCAAGGATTCCCTGTCGGATCTCTTCCACAGTGGGACACCCGGATGCGGCACACATTCTGCCGTCAGGCATGTCCGTACTGCGAAACAGCACTTCCACGGCCCGCACTGCCAATGCCGCATTTTCCATCTGGTAGCGTGCAATGGTATGCAAAGTAAGACTAATATAATTATAATACTCAGAGCGCAAGGAAAAATCAATGTATTTCTTCCGAAATCCAAGGAAAGTATAGTCCTTTTTCGACACCGGTATCTGTATCGCACCAAGTTCTGACGCTTTGCGGCAAATTACCGCACTGGCATCCGCATCCCCGTCCAGATACACCACCGGAACACCGGGGCGCAGGATCCCTGCCTTTTCCGCAGCGATCTTCGCTGTGGTGTCTCCCAGATACTGTACATGATCCAGACTGATCCGCGTAATGACGGTCAGGAGCTTATTGTCCACATAATTCGTGGCATCCAGTCTTCCGCCCAGGCCGGTCTCAATGATGCAATAATCCGGTTTTTCTTCTGCAAAACAGAGTAATGCCATGCAGAATAGGTATTCATAAAAGTTGAGAACGAATTCCTGTGGCGCTTCTTCCCCTCGCTGCCCGTCCCCAGTATTCGCAGAATTGGTCTCCTGCAAAGCGTCCCATACCGCAAGAAACTCCTGTAAAAAAGCTTCCTCTGAGATCATTTCACCATTCACGGCAAAACGCTCCCGCATATCCACCAGATGAGGTGAAGTGAATACAGCCGTGCGATAGCCTGCTTCCCGCAGGATCGAACTCATGTAGGCACAGACGGAGCCTTTTCCATTGGTGCCCGCCACATGAATGATCCGCAGATCCTTCTCCGGATTTCCGAGTTTTTTTAAAAACCATTTAAGGTCCCTGCTGTCCGCAGGATTTTTTTTAACAGTAAAGCGGGGCATATCCTTCAGATATGCCACCGCTTCTTCAAACGTTATCATGTCATTACCGAATCTCATCGTATTCCTTATGCTTTACGTTCTTTTTATTCTGTACGTTTCGTTGCAGATCATGCCAGCTGTTCTAAGCGCTTTGTCACCTGTTCCATCATCTGCTCGTATTTTGCCAGCTTTTCCTTCTCCTCTGCGATCTTCGCTTCGGGAGCCTTGGACAGGAATCTCTCATTGGACAGCATTCCCCTGGAACGTGACAGCTCGCCTTCCAGTCTCTTCTGCTCCTTCTTCAGTCGCTCGATCTCCTGTGCGATGTCTACCAGCTCTGCAAACGGAATGTACAGGGTTGCACCGGGGATCACTACGGATACCGCATCCTCTGCGATTCCGGTCTTGTCAGCCTGGATCATGATCTCATTCGCATAAGCAAGGCTTGCGAAGAACAGCTTACCCTCCTCAAAAATCCTGCGGATCTCGTCATTTTCGCTGACTACATACACACTTGCCTTACGGCTGGGTGCTACGTTCATCTCAGTACGGATGTTGCGGATACCGCGAACGGCTTCCTTGATGGTTTCGATGGCCTTCTCCTCTGCGGGGAATGCACGATCCTCGCTGTACTCCGGCCACTTGCTGATCATGATGGACTCTTCTTCATTCTGAATGGTGCAGAAGATCTCCTCAGTGATGAACGGCATGTAAGGATGTAACAGCTTCAGGGCGTCGATCAGGACAGTCTTCAGCGTCCACAGTGCCGCATTCTGGCTGACTGCATCGTCGGTGCTGTACAGACGGGGTTTTACCATCTCGATGTACCAGTCACAGAACTCATCCCAGATAAAGTCATATACCTTCTGTACGGCGATACCCAGCTCGAAGTGATCCATGTTGTCGGTCACATCTTTTACCAGAGTATTTAACTTGGACAGGATCCACTTATCTACGGGCTGTAAATCTGCTGCCGCAGGGGTGGTGATATCTTTTCCGGTCTTCTCCAGTGCCTGCTCCATGTTCATCATGATGAAACGGGAAGCATTCCATACCTTGTTGGCGAAGTTACGGCTGTTCTCTACTCTCTCATAGTAGAAACGCATATCGTTGCCCGGTGCGTTGCCGGTGATCAGGGTCAGACGCAGTGCATCGGCACCGTACTGGCTGATGATCTCTAGGGGGTCGATTCCGTTGCCCAGAGACTTGGACATTTTCCGTCCCTGACTGTCACGTACCAGTCCGTGGAACAATACGGTCTTGAAAGGCTTCTCTCCCATCTGCTCGTATCCGGAGAAGATCATACGGATAACCCAGAAGAAGATGATATCATAACCGGTTACCAGGACATCCGTAGGATAGAAATACTTCAGATCCTCGGTCTGCTCCGGCCAGCCCAGGGTCTCAAAAGGCCACAGTGCGGAGGAGAACCAGGTATCCAACGTATCGGGATCCTGTGTAAAGTGGGTGCAGCCGCACTTGGGACATACCTTCGGCATCTCCTTGGCTACGACTACTTCACCGCAGTCATCGCAGTAATATGCGGGAATCCTGTGTCCCCACCACAGCTGACGGCTGATACACCAGTCGCGGATGTTATCCGTCCAGTTGAAATAGTTCTTCTCCATACGCTCGGGGATCAGCTTGATCTCACCATTTTTCACTGCTTCTCTTGCAGGTTTGATCAATTCATCCATCTTAACGAACCACTGGTCTTTTACCATAGGCTCGATGGTGGTCTTACAACGGTCATGGGTACCTACGTTGTGTACATGGTCTTCGATCTTTACTAACAGCCCCATCTGATCCAGTTCTTCCACGATGGCTTTTCTTGCTTCGTAACGGTCCATGCCCTCGAACCTGCCGCCGTTTTTATTGATGGTGGCATCATCGTTCAGGATATTGATCACAGGCAGATCATGACGCTTGCCCACCTCAAAGTCATTGGGGTCATGAGCGGGAGTGATCTTAACGACACCGGTACCGAACTCTCTGTCTACATAAGCATCCTCAACGATGGGAATCACACGGTTTACGATAGGAAGCAGTACCTTTCTGCCATGCAGATGGGTGTAACGCTCATCATCGGGATGGATGGCTACTGCGGTATCACCTAACATGGTCTCGGGACGGGTAGTGGCAAAGGTCAGAAACTCTGTGGTGCTGGGCGTTCCGTCCTCGTTCATCAGCGGATACTTGATGTGCCAGAAATGTCCTGCCTGCTCCTGATATTCTACCTCTGCATCGGAGATGGAGGTATTACATACGGGACACCAGTTAACGATACGGGCACCCTTGTAGATGTAGCCTTTTTCGTGCATCTTCACGAACACTTCGGTCACAGCCTTGTTGCATCCCTCATCCATGGTGAAACGCTCTCTGTCCCAGTCACAGGAAGAACCCAGCTTTTTCAGCTGACCAATAATACGTCCGCCGTATTCCTTCTTCCACTCCCAGGCTCTCTCTAAAAACTTTTCACGACCCAGATCGTGCTTGTCGATGCCTTCTTCCTTCAGCTTCTGGATGATCTTGACCTCGGTAGCGATACTTGCATGGTCGGTGCCGGGCTGCCACAGTGCATTGTAGCCCTGCATTCTCTTATAACGGATCAGGATATCCTGCATGGTGTTGTCCAATGCATGTCCCATGTGGAGCTGTCCGGTGATATTTGGGGGCGGGATCACGATAGTGAAGGGAGTCTTACTGTGATCTACCTCCGCATGGAAATACTTTTTGTCAAGCCACTTCTGATACAGTCTGTCTTCTATGCCGCTGGGGTCATAGGTCTTGGCTAATTCTTTGCTCATTGCTTCCTCCTTAAATTCTCCTGAAATTAACAAAGCCCTCTGCCGACTCTCGTCAGCAAAGGGCGTCAATAACGCGGTACCACCTTTGTTCACAGCTTGCGCTGCCTCGTGACTTCTTACAAAGTCCTATCCGGTAACGGGGATAACTCGTGAGAGCTTACGCCCGGAATATCCGGTCTCGGCTCTCCGGCTTGGAAGCTACCTTCCACATTCCTGTCTTGAAGCAGCCTTCCAGCGCATACATGCAGCCGCTCTCTCTGGTAAGGGGAAATGTGTACTCCTCTTCGTCATTGCCTGTCTCTTATACACATCTCCGAGCCCACGAGACTACGCTGCATCT
>OWIM01001293.1_pt1 | contig 10168 bp, 23 predicted proteins | sample 1732751 | NCBI WGS metagenome assembly OWIM01 (sample SAMN05065749, study PRJEB22554) | human gut metagenome | biome: ENVO:2100002; feature: ENVO:00000062; material: ENVO:00002003 | host: Homo sapiens | place: USA
CGAGATGCAGCGTAGTCTCGTGGGCTCGGAGATGTGTATAAGAGACAGGTTATGGATTTCATATTTGGAAAGTTCTTCTTTTGTTACCTGTTTGCCGTTCACAAAGATTCTTACCATCCGCATCACTCCTTTTCGGTAGTATTCCCGTGTTTGTGCCTTTTTATTCCGAATAGCCTTTCTGCCATCTTTCCATCGTCATGTTCTCCCCAAAGTATCCACCTATACATTTCATCCAAGACTTTTCTCCGATATCCTTGGAAGTCTTTTCTTGCAATCGGTATCCAGTATCTTTTGCTTATATAGTCATATCCGATTCCTGTTATAAGCGAGAAGAACAATATACCAGACAAGTCATTATTCGCATTTTGGCACCATTTCAGCAATTCAAGCTGATCGTTCCCTCGCATCCTCTGGCACTCATTCAACATCTTTTTTTCATCTTCTTCGCTTATGAAGTAGATGTCTTTATGTGCCCCTCTCAGATATTTGTCTCTTACTCCGGCCATTAATCAATCCCTTCCTTTTCGCATATCCTAATACATCACTTTTGACCAAATAGTAGTTTTTCTTTCTTTTTACCGTCTTCTCCTTTGCTTTTTCTTCCAACGCATTCATCCTTAAATACATCCTTTACTAAATCCAAAATTCCATGTGCAGATATTTTCCCGGATACTCCGTTTCCCAGTAATAATGACCGTGATAGTCATCTTCACAATATCCAGTCCACTGTTCGCACCACTCTCTACCACTGACTGTTGTTTGCTCATCGCCAGTGTGATGAGCTGTGATATCCGCACAATCCGAACACATTCCGTCCATATCAAGATTTTCTTTACACCATGCGTCTATTTCTTCGTTGAGCTTATTTCTCTGCTCAATCTTGTCTACTATTTCTTTTGGAATTTTACTCATAGCTGTCAACTACCTCCAAATTCTTCAAATCCTCGATAAGCCACGGTTTTTTATCTGACCATTTGACCATCGGAAAGTTGATGTTGAATTTTTGCAATGATTTAAGCGCACCGGAACCAATCACCCATCCATCTTCACGTTTTTCAGCACTATTTTGGAACGCCATCAAATTATCGCTTTTACTTCTCACAATATATTTGAGTTCTTTACCAAGATACTCCAAAAACGCTCTATCTTTCTTGCTTATAACCAGCTTTTCGATATAGTCTGATTCTTCCCATTCTTTTAAACGTTCTTCGTCACAAAACGAAAAATCATTATAACGATAACAGTTTTTACAATCGTTCTTTTCGCAAGCGATCGGCTTTCCGGTTACTTTACTGACAGCAACTACATTCCCACTGCAAGTGATCTCAATAATCTCACTTGCATACTTCTCTTTATTCTTCATCTCTTCCACCTCGCTTCACAATTTCAATGGCTCTATCCAGCGCAAGCCTATCACTCATTTCGCCATCCCAACAGGTCTTGAAATATTTGCAATGTCCACAATCTTCCGGTCCATATCAATTCTCATTCTTCTTATAAGCTTGTCCGCATCAATCACTCTTCCCATTGTCCGTCCTCCTGTTCCATGCATTTATTGCTTCGATTTTTGAGTAAGAATTTCCGGTTCTACCAAAGCAATTCCTACATTGCACCCAATATACATCATCATCAATTTTAAGATTGAGCATTGTCGGAGCTTGGTATATTTCGCCTTTTCCTCCGCAGAATGGACACGGCTTTAATCTTTCACTGTATTTCATTTTCTCATTCTCCTTACAATATGCATCCGGTAACGGCATCCATGCAACGCAGCCATATAGTTCCGTTCCGGCATAGTCATGTGCAATGTATCCCGTTGCGCTTCTACGCAAATATCCGAGTAACATATTTCCCTCTTTATCACAACAGATTACAAGTCCTTCCGGCAATCTCTCACTGCACGGAATCCACTTCGTTCTCTCGAGTGCCTGTATACCCATTTCATGAGCTTTTCTATTGCCATCGGAATGATGCCATCCTAAATCCGCTTGTAACCTTGCTATTGCTTCTTCTTTTGTCATACTTCCACCTCTTCATCTGCCGGAAATTGAAAAATATTTTTCTCCGCGAACGTTTCTAAAAGTTGTTCTATTTCATCTGTTTTCCGAAAACTCATAGCCATAGTGAGTGAGTTCATTCCGTGGTTTCTTATTTTGCACCATGCGTACCTGTTTCTGCACATTTCCATAGCCTTGATCGCTTTTTCTTCGGTGGAATAATCGGCGAGCTGAATATAATCCGAACTTCCCAAATCGTTTAATGGATATGCAACCACCGTTCTGTCAAGGCGAGCAACCACGGCTTGTTCATAAGGTATATCACAACATCCATCTTGGCTAATTATTCTCATTTTTTCTTACCTCTCTTCCGAAAATCTTTCTTGCAATATCCGGTTGAGCAGTACCCACCTCGTCCAAAACCAAATCTTGCTTTTTCTGCTTGTTTCCAATATTTACAGCTCATACATTTTGCATCTGGCTGTGTGACATTTGCTCCAATTCCGATTCTACTCATCTTCATCCTCCTTTACATAATCCGGGCATTCTTCCATATATTCGTAGCTGTCCAGAGAATCGCACACCATATCGCAATGTTCATATTCTTCACATTCCAGGCAACAACAGGTATTTTTCTTATCTACTACACATTCAATTCTGCATCCCATGTATCGCCTCATCCCAATCAATATATCTTCCGCATTCACTACAGTATTTCGGTTTGTTATCTTTCGGCACTATGTATTTCTTTCCACAGTGCGAGCATTTATAATTAATATCTTCCGTAGAATCGTCCAAGATAATCGGTCGTGTCGGAAGTTTTCCGTATTCTATTAGTGCTTTTCGAAATCCTTCCCAATATGATTCTTCCTTTGTTACTTTTATCTCTCTTTTTTTCATTGCTATATAGATGCATAACATAATAATTATGCAAATAGTAAATACCGTTTTCATAATTCGTTCCTTTCTCCTTACCTAATTTCCGATATATATCGGTCTGCCAGTTCTCCGTTCACATATTTATTTGTTATTTCAGCTCTTATCAAATCGCCCTCTCGACTGTCTGCAAAACTCGGTCGATTCATTGCTCCACTTGCATAACCATCATTTTCATAGGTCAGTCCATCATATTCAACCGATATTTCCCACTGCCAGCGAGGACAAGTGGCAAACCATTTCCGCATATCTATGTAAGTGATAGTTGCGTCCACATCTTCGTGAGTATATGTGATTTCTTCTTGTGGCTCACTGCTTTTGTCCGAAACATCATTGGAGCAACCGGCCAAGAGAATGCACATCAGAATCAAACATATTATTTTCTTCAATTTCTCACCTCTTCTCCTTAAAAATGGGTAAAAAAATACCAACCACCGAATACTGATGGTTGGTAGATGAAATTATGCTTCTTTATACCGTTTCAAATCTGATTCGTCTAGCTTTTCAAAAACAAATCCGCAATCAAGGCATATATACCTTTGCGTTTCAACCGACATTATATTTGCAGATTCTGTACAGGTTACATTCCCTTGCACACTTACTTTTTCTGGAATTCGTTTTGTTAAGGCTGTACTTCCACTAATTCTTTCGGTATTTTCGCTTTTACAAAATGGACATTTCATTGGCATTTCCTCCCGTGTATTTTATACAGAAATTATACCATTCCAACCATCAATATTCAATTGTCAAGGTGCTTTCATGATTTTTCTCCACGTTTACAAATATCTAAAGCACAATGCATACATCTTTTGCTCCAAGTTGCACCGAGATAAAAGCTCGTCAAAATCCTTTTCCGGCATGAACTTTATCCCGTAATGCAATCTGGATATGAATTTATATAATTCTTCAAACATTGTTACTCCTTGTATTTCTGCAAAATCTCTGTAATTGCTTTCATATGCTCCGCTACTTCCGGCAAATCTTCATCACTGATCCTGTCTAAGCCTTTTCTTTTGAACTCATAAAGGTCATATACTCCGTCTCTTATCTTGCAAAATTCCTCCGCCAGCTCATTCTCTTTCTCGGCATTATAGTTATATTCATAGAATTTTTCATGCCTGTCATGGTCACCGAATTTATCTGTCGTAATTTTTGTTCTCTTCGGTGTGATTCTGGTAATTGTTGCCTGATAGATTTTCAAATGCCTAAACTGTGAATAATAACCAGTTCTGACAGGTCTTGCAATACCTACCACATCCCCGACTTTCAATGTGTCTTTGTCTATCTCTTTTAATTCAATATTCAATTTTTATACCTCCATAAAATCTTCTATCCTCAGTTGTGCAGTATGCTCTTCCAACCGCTTTTTCGAGATATTGTAATAATATTCATCCAATTCAAATCCAACATACTGCAGTCCGGCATCATGTGCAGCGATCAAACTACTTGCACTTCCAACGTGCGTATCCAAGATTTTCATTCCTCTTTCAGTGTATTTTTCAAAAATCCACCGATATAACGCAACCGGCTTTTGTGTCGGATGTATTCGCTTCTCATTCAGCTTTTTATTCCCTTGCTGTATATATCCCTCTTCGATGCTCTTTCCTTGCATCATTCCGTTCCACATATATCGAAATAGCCGAACGCTGTCATAAATACTGCAGACTGCTATTTCGCAGTCAGAAAAATCAGTTTTTCCGTTACATTTGTCCCATACAATTCTACCGGGTGGGAAATTATAGTTAAAATAATTGCATCCCCATATTATCTGCTCTTTCGAAACTCTAAACAGTTCGTCAAAATACTCTTTCCTCGGTACTTCCCATTGCTCAGAAATTCTATAACTTCTCTGTACGCCGATAGGGCTTACTTTTCTGCCGTAAAATCCACGTTTTTCAGGTCCGCTAAAATACGGCGGGTCTACAACTGCAAGATCGAAGTATTTATCCGGAAATTCTTTCATCCCATCCATGCAGTCCATGTTGTAATATCCAAAATCTAACATTTTATATCTCCAAAATAATCTTCTATATTCATCTGCAAATCTTCTTCAACTTTCAGCATTTCATTTTTTGCCCTTGTGTAGAAATTCCGATCAATCTCAAATCCAAATGCACTTCTTCCGAGATTTCTTGCTGCTCTCAACGTGCTTCCTGATCCGCAACATGGATCAATAACTACATCTCCAGGATCAGTAAATGTCTGAATCAATTGTTCCAGTAATCTCACGGGCTTCTGAGCCGGATGAATTTTCGGAATATCCTTTCCGTCCTTTTCCCACTTGAACCAGTTAAATACCATATGTCCTGTACCTCGAATCGTTTTTCCGTTTTCATCAAATCGTGCGCCATTTCTAAATTTTGGAAGTTTGTCTCGGTATAATACCAAAGCGTATTCCGTAGCACCTACAATACGCATATTCGCTTTTAATACCTGTGGACTGTAATTTTTTACAAACACAAGCGGTATGTAGTTCACAAATCCATGTTTCTTAGCTGCGTTGATCAGTGTGCTTAATTGCTCGAAACTGCAAAATACAATCATGCATGGCGCATCAGAACTTCGTCCACGCTTACCGGCTTTCTTAGGCTCTTTCTTTAACATCTTTGAGCAAAAATGAAAATACTCATATAGATTGAAATTAAAATCCGAATTGAACGCTGCTTTCTTTGCAAGTTTACTTTCACCGTTCTTATTATCCCCCCCTACGTACCACATCGGATTGCTCCCGTAGAAATCACTTCCGACATTGTATGGCACATCCGCTATAATTAGCTGCGCTGGTGGAATTGCATATTTTTTGTAATTCTGCATTGAATCCCTATAAATATCACATTTAAGTTTTTTTCTTTGTTTCATCTTCTCGAAAGGAGCCGATATATCTTTGCCCGGCCGGAGCTCCGTACTCCTTTCTGTAAATTACATATTGTTTCTAAGAATTACGTCTATATATCCAGTTTGCAGTTCATATGCCGGCATTACATCTTTTACCCATATAATCGCACCCTTTGGATGTTCGTACTTCCATTCTTCTTCCGTCAGTTTCACATTTCTCAGTACCCACGCATGAGGTCTTTTATACCTTTTCTTCAGCTCTGAATAAGATATGTCAACACAGTGTTTTTCTCTTTCCTCAGACCAATCAGAACAGGATATTGGATATGTAGAGTCTATAATACATGTGCCTTTTACAAGGTTTGTCCCACTTTCCAGTAAATAGATCGGCTGTCCTATTTTCTTGGTATTACTACCTCTTATTTCAATAGTTTTCTTCCCACTAAGGATAAGATTTAACCATCTCTTTTTTACAATTAGTCCATCCATCATTTCACCTCGTTTGCTACCTGGAATCCCATCCTTGCCACATTCCTTAGATTTTCTCTTATCAGTGCTTTGTTGGTAATATGGTGCTTATTAAGCCATTCGTAATCCTCAGCACATTCATGTGCATAACGTTCAGCTTCGTATTCATATTCTCCTTTTGCTACCTGTAAACACTGAATCATGTAATCTATCTTTTCTCCTGTGTTCATGGCTACTCCTTTACTACGCATCTACGTTCATCGGTTACATAATATTTTCCATCGTGTTCAGCACAGTATTTCTTGAGAATTTCTTCTTTTTTCCGATCCATCGGGATACTGAAATCAAGTTCTAAAAGCTCTTCGTGTTTCAGCAAATGCGTATCAGCTTCAATGATTTTCACATACCATACCCATTTTGTCTCAATCGGCTTTTTCTCATGGTCGGCTTTCCACTGCTTAAGTACTTTAACAACGTCTTCTGGATATTCTTTTCTAATATCAGGACAATAATAAGTAGTATCGAGTTTTTGAATAGGGCAGTCATTGCAACTATGCTCACTACAAAATTCCGTATACGTTTTCAATGCTTCTTCCGCACTCATTTCTTCTACTGGTTCAAGCATATCTTCATACCAATCGTAAAAGCCGTTATCCTCATCAATTTTGTATTGATCTTTTTTCACTTCACTAACCGTAACTATCATTCCGTTATACTCCAATGTTTCTGGACTAAAAGTAGATACACAGTGAGCTTTCATATACAAAGGTAAGTTTTCTTTTACTCTTACCTTGTCTCCAACCTTATATTTCATCTTCCTCACCTACGCTTTCGTTGAAATTCCGTTAACTTCTACATAATCTACTGGCAGTACCATGCATTTTCTTCCGTCAACTTCCTTGATTTCAAGATTGCTGATAAAATCTGCATCGATAGTTATCTTTCCCTCCGGCACTTGGATATTGACTGCCTTGTTGTCGCAAATGTTACTTGCCATAACAGGCACATTCCCGATGTTCTCCCGGTAAGCATCCTCAAACATTTCCATCTTTTCATCAGGTACGCCACTGCTACTGAATATCTTTTTCAGTTCGTTCCTATCAATTTTGTACGGCTCCGGGTCTTCTGCATGGCGTTCCATCTCTTCGGATATGCCCTCAAAGATGTCTTTCACGGCCTTGCTGTCTGCATCTTCTCCAAGTACATCCTTTAACAACTTACCGAATTTATCTTTCTCTTCATCGGCAGATACCACCAAATCAATTCCAAGTAGCTCACGAACCATTTCTTCTTGTACCTCGTCAGACTGCCGGGTGTAATAGAGTGCGCTATGTACATCCGTCTGTCTGTCGTTAAATGCCGGGAATAGAAATCCTTTGTCCGGCATATCTACTACCCAATCACGGGTTCTCTCTTCCATCCGTTCATCTTTCCCATTGTAAGTAAGACCGGCTTTTGAAAGCTTCACTGGGCAGATGCAACAAAGAATGAAATCGTATACTTCCTCAGATGCATCTTCCAACATTTCTCCGTCCGATGTCTTTCCCGGTACGTCATATACTGCATGGATAAGTATGATGTAGTAATTCTCAGCACAGTCATAAGACGTAAGAATCTTTTCATAGAATTCGTCCAGTAATGCCGGGTCTCTCAGTTTGCTTTCTCTCAGATTCATTAACAGTTCATGTTCTTCGCCCTCTGGGTCACTGCTCCTACTTTCTTTCGGCTTGTATTCCAGGTTCAACAAGTTCTTTCCGATTTTCCCAGATAAGGTCTTCTTGAAAATATCAAAATACTTAAATGCCTGTTCTTCCGGCAGTGAAAGAAACGCTTCTTCTCTTTCCATGCGTTTCTCTTTTTCTCCATCCACGTAGCATCCGGCTATACGGGTGATCGCACAATTCTCCGGTGTGAACTGTTTTCTGATTTCCAATACTTCTTTTTTATTCACTTTCTATCCCTCCTAAACCAAAACTTTCGTTTCTTCTTTTCTCGTTTCTCTTTCTGCTTTTTAGACCACTCTGCAAGATATTGTTCCTGTTCCTGATCTTCCTGTTCCTGTCGTGTCACTATGTCACCTCTTTCATCAATTCCTCTATATACAGATCCATACTATGAACCAACTTAATACAATTTCCATGCAATGCATGGTTCTTCCATGAATTATATTTCTCATAGAATTTTTCTTCCGTGAGTTTCCAAGCTTTCACGTCTTTCACCAATTTTCGGAATTTCTTTTTGTTCTTCCGCTTATTCTCTCCTGTCAGCTTCCGAATATATTTCCCATCGGCCGTCATATAATGATGGAACCCTAAATATCGCATTCCTTTTCTAAACGGTATGATCTGTGTCTTTCCGTTCAATTCAAGTCCAAGTGTTTTTAGCATTTCTTTGATGCATTCCAAACACCATTTCAAATATTCCTTATCTTGATGAATCAAGTAGAAATCGTCCATATATCTTCCATATTCAGTAATTCCAAGCTCGCCGGTTGCCATACAATCTACTGCATGGACCATAAGCAGTGCATATACCTGTCCGGCTTGATTGCCAAGTGGTAAACCTGGATTCTTGCTACTATCAATCAGTGTATGATTCAGCCATGTTGTGTACGGGTCTGGGAAGAAATAATCTACAATATCTTTCAGTATTTCATGGTCAATTTCGTAAAAGAAATGTCTTATATCGCATTTCAATATCCATCCGTCTACGCCATGTCTCTGATAGAATGATTCCATGTGGTCCCTTAATCCATCTAATGCATACAGTGTTCCTTTTCCTATTTGTCCGGCAGAATTGTATTTTATAAATACATTCTTCAATTTTGGATGCAGAATGTTGTCACAGAGTATGTGTTGCACTACCTTATCTTTAAATGAACATGATTCAATTACTCTTTGTTTCGGCTCATATATTTCGAACCGGTTATACGGAGCAACTGTATATGTCTGATTCTCTAACTGCTCTTTTAGGATATTGATTCCGTCTAAAGCGGCATTAGAAAATCTTGCAGTGCTGCTATTAAATTTCTTGCCAGACTTAGCTTTTCGATAAGCGTAATACAGATTCCCATAATCCGTGACAATTTCTCTATCCATTGGTACTCCTTTATATTTACCTCTATGAGGACGGTCCGTTTCCTTTTTGTATCTTTCCCGATTTCGGCTTGATGCCTACTCTGACTCCCTGTTATACAGAATGGGCGCACCCCGTTACTGTTGTTGTAGTTATTGTTGTTGATGTTACCGGACGGAGAAACAACCGCTTAACGGAAACGAACCTAAAGTGTATTTATCTTTGCCGGTCTTTAGTTCTCCATGCAATAGCCATATGTTTTACATCAGATACCAACTTTGACCAATATTCCACGCTTTTTTCACTGATGATATTTAGCTCATAGGACATCTCTATGTAGAAAAGTAGTTCATCGCAATACGTAATTGCTTTCGTCTGCATTTCAAGTCGATCTCTTTTATAATTCTTGATATCCGTTCTATTCGCTTCAAAGAGCATTTCATAGATTTCCATTGACTTATTCTGCATTTTATCAACAAGTGAAAATCTATATTTTTTTGGATATCGGTTGGCATTGCTAGTCACTTTCAATGTATGTGTGGCCAGTTCCTTCGCCTTTTGAATTACTTTCAGATCATTCTCTGCCATTAATCATCATCTTCCTCACAAGATTCAAAGATTGAAGAGGAAAAGATACAAACTGGGCGCACCCCGACACCGTAGTAGTAGTCATAGTTGCCGATGCCACCGGACGGAGAAACAACCCGAGCAAAGGTGTCATCATTATTACAAGCCGTGCTGTCTGGTGTAAGTGTCCACCACCATTTACCCCTATTCGGCAGGAACTCTCTATACTTCCGGTATTCATCCTGTCTCTTATACACATCTCCGAGCCCACGAGACTACGCTGCATCTCG
>OWIM01001315.1_pt1 | contig 9999 bp, 7 predicted proteins | sample 1732751 | NCBI WGS metagenome assembly OWIM01 (sample SAMN05065749, study PRJEB22554) | human gut metagenome | biome: ENVO:2100002; feature: ENVO:00000062; material: ENVO:00002003 | host: Homo sapiens | place: USA
GCGTAAGATCGTCGGCAGCGTCAGATGTGTATAAGAGACAGCAGATACATTCTCCGGCAGGGCTCACCATCTACGCTATTGTCAACAAGCTGGTAGAATTGAGCGACATCAAGGACTCTCTATAAGATTCTTCCGGCAACCGTTTCCCTACCCGCTGCGGCCTATAGGGAAAAACCGGATGAATCCCTTGCAAAAGTATGCTCCTCCATACGGGAAAAGCCCTCTGCCTATTGATTAAGGTTTATCTTGTGCCTGAAGACAAAGCTCATCCCCTATGTCATCCCTCCCCATCCTATGACTCTTTATGCCCCACAAGTATCCTTATCCAACCTTACCCACAGTATCCGTCACGCCATACACAAATCCCCGCTTCACGATATCACATCGGGAAGCGGGGATCCTTTTATCTTCATAAAAGTGGTTACGTAATTATGACTAACTAATTCATTCAAATCTGATGTTGCAAAGATAAGGCATCGGCAGACAGTACGCAATCACTTAAATTAGGTATAATAAAACAAGTCAGTCATCATAAATAGGTAGAACCACCCACAAATCAGGCATTGGCATAGCTGTGCATTCCTCCAAGGATGTAGTTCACCCCGAAATAGGTCATCAGGACTGTCAGAAAGGCGGCAACCATATAGATATGGAAGAATAACGGACTGCGGAAAATGCGCAGGCTGCGCGCATGGAACGCCGCTCCATAAACCATAAAGGTAATCAGCGCCCATACTTCCTTCGGGTCCCAAGCCCAATAACGCCCCCAAGAAGCATTGGCCCAAACCGCACCCAGAAAAATGCCGGCTCCCAAAAAGAAAACGGCGGGATAAAGCAGCAATCGGCTGAGCAGCATCAACATCCGGGCTGAACGGCGAAGACACAATGCCAGTATGCCGTTCAGCATCATAAAGGCAAACAAAGCATAAGACATCATTATCAACGACACATGCGTACTGAGCCATGGAGAAACAAGCACGGGCATCAAGGGAGTGATTTGGGGATTCATCTGTCCCAAATAAGACACTAGCAAGGCAAAACCGGACAGCAAAAAGCCGAAAGGCACCATAAACGGGAAGCGCCGCCGAAACAGACAAGCCAGGAACAGCGCACACAATGCCATGAACTGCATCGTTTCGTATCCATTACCCAACGGGATACGCCCGCCGATGTACCACCTCAGACCATACCCGAAGAGCTGAAAGAGAAACGCCGCATAAAGAGAAAACGGGAAAAAAGTATCTGCCAAACGCGAAGAGAAAGAGAGCGCTACAATCCTACCGGAAGAGTCTGACAATGCCGACGAACGGCGCAGGCCGCGATACAGCAGACGGAAGAAAGCCAGCATCCCCACCGTAAGGTTGAACATGAACAGCAATTTGCTGAAAGGAATACGGTTATACAGCAATTCGGCTTGTATTTTAGTATCGGAAACAGGCTCCACACTCCCGTCTTCCGGCAAAGGATGAATCAATGTACCATTTTGGAGCATCAAAATCAGTCCCACCTTTTCATCCGCCTCTACAATGGCCTTTTCCAGAGAAGTCATTTTCTGATGATGGTCTTGCTTCCCCTTCCAGAACTTCTGCAAGCGATACTTCTCACCGTCGAACAAATCAGCCAGACATGCATAGGGTGTCTCCAAATGAAGCAGGCGACGGAGTGCCTCGTTTTTGATATAAATCATCGGCTCATTCTGCCAAACCTCCGGACGCAGAAGCCATCCGCCAATCACCTGCTCCGGCGTCATGCCTCCATAAGACAATTTTCCCGTCAGTTTCAGTACAAAATCGCGCGCAAGGGTATTGAAAGGAACCACACGGTCATTATAAATCACCTGCTTACGGGCAAGACTATCCGCCTGCTTGCGTGCCAGTGCCGGAAGGCTTCTCTTCTGCGCATGTACCCCACTTCCCAGACACAGCAACAATAGGACAAACATTCCTCCCTTCTTCAACAACGGATGCCTCAGCAGCCTGCGGAACTCTCCACCCCGGCTGACCAGCATCCAGAGCATGGAGACACCTAACAAGAGGTATCCACTATAGGTAATCCCTATCCCCCACGGGTCATAATTCACTGTCAGCCAGCTCCCCTGCATATCCTCATCAAAGGAAGACTGATAAAAGCGGAACCCCTGCCGTGAAAGAATACGGTTCATGGAGACGGGCGTCTCACCGTGAATATAGCTGATATAATCTGCAGGAGCATCCGTACCCGGATAGTACTCAATCCGGAAACTGTCCAGACGTAAGGTGAACGGTAACTCTACAACCTGCCTGCCGTCTTGTTCCAAAAAGCAGTTCACCTCACTGCCGACAGTAAGATGCACATATCCTTTTCGGCCACAAAGAAACGTAGTCATGGCTCCCGCCAAAATCACGAGGAAGGAGCCATGCAACAACAACGTCGGGAGACGCCGCCACAACCGCTGTCTTACAAGCACAACAACAGTCATCGCAGCAAGGGCTCCCCACAAACAACAGAACCAAATCGTATGATAAACATGCTTTTCTACAAAATCCGTACTGTATGTCTGCTCTACAAACGTAGTTGCAGCAAGTAAGAGCAGCAAACAACCATAAACAGCTATGAGAAACTTTTTCAATTAAGAGCTATCAATTAAAAGTAAAAAATCAATATGGAGCAAACTCCTTGTTTTCTAAAGACTTGACTCCCATACATTCCATCTCTATCAGCCAACCCGGACGACATACGGGAGCATATACAAACACTCTCGGAGTATCCGGAAAACGCTCGTCATACATTCCTTTGACCACGGTATAGTCTGCAACATCCCGCAGATAAACAATCATCTGTCCTAAATCATCAAACGTACAGCCAGCCTCTTTCAACAAAGCCTCCACATTCTCCCACATACGTTCCGTCTGCTTGCGAATGTCTCCGGGATATACCACCTCACCTTTATTATTGATGCTCGCAGTACCCGAAATAAACACCTGGCGACGGTCGCCATAATCCACATACGTACCTCGCTCGAAACTCACACCGTATTCGTATGTGGGATTCAGATGTGTCGGTGCGTAAAGGTAGTGAATTTGTTCAGATTTCAAACCATCTACAGCATAAGTATCCATCTGAACCGTCACTTTTGGGTCGGCATGACGGCCACCGATACCGGTACTGGAAATATAATGAGTCTTCTCCGTCAAGTCCTGGGTAACAAACACCTCATTACGCGCCTTCACCACTCCGGCATAATTCACATCCACGTTCTGTACAAAGAACCAGGTACGTATGCAATTATCAGCCAGCTTGCAGCCCTGTTCCATCAGCTGCATCACATAGTCATTCAACAGCAGACGGGTCTGGTATTCCGAATTGGCAGCACGATTGAAAGAGCCGCCTCCCCAAAGGTGACGGTAGGCGCCATGTCTCACTTCGAACAATCCGTTATGAAGTACCTGTGTTTCCACACCTTTCTGCAGATAGACCCACAGTGCAATCTTTGTACCGTTCAACGGCGGCTGCTCTACCACGGAGAGTGCACAATCCGAACATTCTGCCGAAAGCGCCAGTAGCATATCTGCCTGATTGGCGGCGTCACTTAGAAAGTAGCGTTTAAAGATGGCAACAGCACCTTGTAGTTCACTTTCACGCAGTTGGCAGTAAGTGTCGACCACCGCATTCAGCTGTTCTTCATAAGTCGCTTCCGGTCTGGTGGCATGAATCATTACATGATATTCCGAAACACCCGCTTCTACCTCATATTTAAAGATTTCGGTTAAGGTATTCTCCGATTGATTAGTTTGTTGTTGTTTATCTTTCATATTAAATATCAATTAGTCGTTGTTGTTCAAAAAAGTACCGGTATTACCAGTAAGGCCCATCATTATTACGGCTGTGCACCATCGTCAATCCAGTTGCCAATCAAAGACTGCATATCAGATGAGGTTATCATCTGAGAATGGTCTATACGCCAATCCGAGCTGATGTCCGTACCCAATATGAGATGCAAGACACTTTCTGACGCATTACCGGGCATAACCCTCATTTTACCGTCCACCGTCGTTGAAGCCCGGTTGACCAGATCAGCATGGCTATGTCCTTCCAGCAGATTCAAGCCACCACCCGGAGTGGTGCTAAGACCATGGCAAGCCGTACAAGTGGCATTGAATATTTTTTGTTGAATGGCATTGTACATACTTGCATCAACTGTTCCTGCATCCATAAGTATAGTATCAGCGATTTCAGTACATTCCATTGCCACCAAACTGACAATGCGCTTCCTCAACTTATTGATTACACATAGCTCGACAGTTGTCACCTCATCCGTTATGCCGGACATTGTCAACTGGATTTCATCATTATCCGATTCGGATGCCGGAACAACCTTTGAAACAATGGCATAATCGCTTTCATCATCAAATCCTGCCACTACCACACTATAGTCGCCCGACCACTTATCCACACCACTAATCCGGCCTGTCATCTTCACTGTGCGTCCTTCACCCGTGGCCACTACGGCATTCTCATAAATTCTCCCCTCATCGCATGCATGCAGACCTATAAGAAGCACGGGCAGAAAAAAGAAAAGAATGTATTTTTTCATAGACGAATCCTTTCCTGACTTCATTTAGAATGTATATTGAAGCATCACCGTGGCAGAGTGAGTGGCCAGACCTAAATTATCATTATCACGGTCGAGCTGCGTGTCGTGTCCCCAACGGGCTACATACTGATACATTGCCTGCAATTTCAAGTTGCATCCTCTGAAAAAGTAGTTCATACCTACAGCAGGCATATTCAGGAAACCGTCGTCATCCGTACCGTTACGATTGAAGATATCGTAGCGTGCGGCAAGCTGTAGGCGGGGAGCGACAAAGTAACCACCTTGCACATAACCGCCTAAAAAGCTATACGATTCATTTATCTTTTGCCGTTTGGTGAAACCTACATTCATATAATAAGCTTCAGCCGCCAGATAGAGCTTGTTCTTCAACATAGCAAATTCCAACCCCACACGGGTATCATTGGTACTCTCATTTTCACTCTCCACATTGATAGAACCCGAAAGACCGAATAATATCTTATCCTCGTTCAAACGGTTAGGATTACCTTGTGTGGAAGGCATCACCCCCTTGGGCATATAAGTCAGACGTCCGGCATACAGCAATGAAGGGATATGCCAGTCATCACTCATCGTCTTTGAAGCTGTATTCACGGAAGCTCCGGTTCCATTGAACAAGCCGACTTCATAACCGAACTTATCTGCCACCAGACCGTGAATTTCAACACCCAGGTCAAATCCCGTACCGATATTAGGCGTCACGGCATTCAACGAATAAGGCAAAATTACAGAAGACGTCAGAGAAACCGGCAACTGGGGAAGCAGTGTTTCGCCAAGAGTTGTCAGATAGGCATGCGAGAATGGAGTCTTGAACTTTCCGACACGAATCGCAAATTGTTTTTTCAGCTGTACATCGAACCACGCCTGCTGTAACAGCGCTCCTCCACTTGCAGCAGCATTGATGGACAGATTGAAAGCCACTTTTCCAAAAGCCTTGCCAGTAAAGCCAAGTACGGCATAAGGAATGGAAAAACCCGAATTGGCAATATTATCTTGGTTATAAGCCTTATCCAAGCCTTCATCATCATACCAATTGAAATTAGCACTCGTTTGTACCAACAGATAAGGCTTGAAAACAAAGTCACCTTTCTTTGTTTCAATGGTAAAACCTTCTCTTCCGGCCAATGACACTACACCATTCTCCGTATCTTCCTCATGTTGCGCCATAGCGGTCAAAGGCAAAACAGCCAGCATGGCGACATATAAAAATTTCTTCATAATTACTTTTTATATAAAGCTTATTAGTTCTAAAGTGAATTTAAAAATGCAATCAGGGCATCACGGTCATCCTTGCTCATGTTCTTAAAGAGATTTTTCGATGCTTCTCCCTCTCCCCCATGCCACATTATGGCTTCAACAAGATTGCGGGCACGGCCATCGTGCAAGAAGTAGGTATGTCCGTTTACCTTTTCCTGAAGCCCGATACCCCAAAGCGGAGTAGTGCGCCATTCATTGCCACGCGCCAACCCACTTACATAGTTATCATTCAGACCGACTCCCATAATTTCGGAGCCCATATCATGCAGCAAAAAATCCGAATAGGGGTGAATTGTCTGACTTCCCAACCATGGCAAACGGGTACCGTTCAACAGCACGGAGCCCCGAGGCTTGGTATGCAACGTGGTGACATGGCAAAGATGGCACTTGGCTTTATAGAAATTCTGTTCTCCCCTTATCACCTGCGGGTCATTCACATTACGCCGTGCAGGAACACCAAGACTCTGCATATACAAGTCAACATCTTCCATATCTTCTGTAGAAACATCCAACTGGGCATAAGAAAGCCCCATCATGCTGCCTTGATTCACCTGGGACTGCCCCTCGCATATCTCTTCCGGATAGCGGCTATTGGTAACACCCATATCACTTGAAAAACCAAGTTCAACAGTCAAATCCGCATGTTGAGCCTTATTTCCCGACAGCCCCAAGCTTCTCACACCACGTTCGGTAATGTAATTGCAACGGCCACTTATACCATACTCCGGATAATTACTTTTTGCAGCAAGCGCTTCAATCTCCGTAGGTTCCAAAGCCATCATTTGCCCCATACCGACATGTCTCAACGGGATACGCACCGTACAGAACATATCTTCAGGCTTTATACTGTCAGCATACCATTCGGATATGGAATAAACCGGTCTGCAAAGTTCATACTTCTCTCCGTCGGGAAAGGTAAAAGTCTCATAAGTATACTCCACAGAAAGCTTTCCCTCCGGTTTCACTCCATAAATTGCCTGGTCATGGAGAACACGACCATAATCCTGAAAAAACGCACCATTCTTGCGGCTTATATAAACCAGCATCGAGGAAAACCCGTAACTACCCGATCCACCTTCACTCCACAGCGTCGGTTTGGTACGGCCGGCATTACGATGACAACTGCCACAAGAATACCCCGCATAGACCGGGCCAAGACCACCTCCCATGCCATTGCTACTCGTACGCACATCATCGTAAAGCCCGTCACCATCATTAAAGCGACTGTTGTAAACACCCGACACCCAGTCTGCCGGTGAATCATAGGCCTTGGATGAATTCATGAAGATTGTGGACGTTCCGGCAGACAGAGCGTATCCTTCAGGAATCTCTATATCCAACACGTCAATCCCATCATCATCACAAGCAGTCAAACCTGCCGACAAACAAAGGAGAAGACATGAATATCTCATTAAACGATTCATCATCTTTATCTACTTTTTAATAATGGCATATCCAAACATGCCAAAGAAGTAAAGGCAGGATTCTCCAAATCCCCCCCTTTACTTCTTGAGTATTGTTTATAAATAATTCTTATTTAACTGTACGAGGCTTGCCATCCTTGAAAAGCAGGAATTCTAAAGTATGGAATCCGCGTACATTTTGGGCAGATTCAACTTTTGCATCATCATCACCCTCGCTCCATTCCAAATCGCCCCATTTCTGGGAATTCAGAATCTGGACAATGGCGTTCTGGTCCAAAGGCCAACTATCCATATTCGGGTCAAGCCCCAGCTCATCCACCGGCCCAAATAGGAACGCCTCACTTTCCTCCCAAGGTTCACGGGCTGTTATCCAAGCATTGCATGCCGTCTCAAAAGCACTGTTAGAGGGATTGTTGGCAAGAGCCACCACAGCGTCATACAGCGTACTATTCTTCTCCTTCAAATCCTTATAGGTAGGCAAAACCACAACATTGACATAATTTTCAACAATCGGGTCAAGTGCTTCATTGCTGTTAATGGTGCTATTGTCCCTGATATAAGGTTTCAACTCCTTATCCAATACACTTTCCAGTTCTTCACAAGCCTTGATAGCCGCTACCGTTTCCTGACTGTTGATATTATTACGGAAAGGTTGGGGAATAGCCTGAATAGCCGATGCTGCCGTAGTGATAGCTGCCGACACTTTCATATCCAACTCCGCATTGACTCCAGCCACCAATTTTGAAATTGACTTGTCGCTCACCTTACCGTCCAAAGAGCCGTAATAGGCATTGCGGATTGAGTAAATATTATTGGTATAATCATCACGGGAATGCCAGCTATACCATGACTCAACAGCATAGAGGGCCTCTGTAACATTGTTTGCCATATATTTATTATATGGATCACCAATCTTCGTCTCACCTACCTCATTGGAGATTTCAACACAACCGTCGATAACCTGCTCTATACAGTTCCAGGCACTTGAAAAGTTATAGGCACCATTATGAGCTTTGAAGGAAGTTGCAAAACTTGCCCCACCCTTATAACTCGTATTCCAAGAATCATAAAGATTGGTGGCATCTGCCTTCAACAAAGCCGCCACATTTCTCATGTAGTTGTGCCAACTTGCCGCATTCTCCGAGTTATACTCAATGTCAGCAGGATTAACTGTACTGTTGTCATCATCATCGCTACAAGCAGTAGCCGTAAATGCCAGCCCTAATACCAAAGCTGCCGCATAAAAGAAATTTTTCCTCATCTGTATAAAATTAATTGATTACTATTCATCTACTTCTTGACAAACCAACCGATATAGGCAATACCAATCGAAAACTCATTTTCACTATTATACTTGCCAGTTCCAAAAACCTTGTTTGTTCCGATTTGGCGGGTAGTGTAGTCAGCCTTTACCACCAGATTAGGCAAGGCATACCAATTCAATCCAGCAGTCCACATGCTTACCTGACAACGTTTCTCCATTATCTGGCTGGCCTCTCCCTTTTCTTGCGGATTATAATATTCATAACGTGCAAAGGGGTAGATAACCGGAACTTTCCTGTTTCCTTTGAAGAAAGCGCTGATATTCAAACCGGCCTCGGCTGCATAACTGACTACATTCTTTGCAATGGGGGTTATACGGCTGTAAGGAGATTTATTCGACAATTTGGTATTTGCCTCACTAAGCTTCGCTGAATTACCCAAATTTCCGTATACCATATTGGCACGGGCAACCACATATTTATTACGGTATTGGGCATCTGCCGTATAGATTCTTACCGGAATCTTACCGGTAGACGAATAAGTATCCGCTTTGTCAGAATTGGAACCGGCATCAGCGCAGTAATAAAACGAAGCGCCTATACGCAACCCCGGAACCCCCTTGTAGTCCAGACGAGCCACATAGCCCGGTGAAGTAAAGTTGTCTTCTTCAAAGATGCCTTGTTTGCCACTTGCTATCCAGGTGTTACGGTCAAAACCATTGGCATTCAGACCGGCCACTATCATGGCTTGATAATCAAAGCTGGCATATCCTTTTCCAAAAGAACCAAAAAACTCGAGTCCGTTTTCATGCCACGTAGAAGGAAGGATGGTTGTCTCTCCTTCCGGCCGATAAGTTCCAAAGAAATTGATTGGTTCATGATGGGCGTTGGTCAATCCTACCGGGACAATGATGTGACCGGCACGTATGTTGAATTGTGGAACAATTAAACGGGTAATGTGGAATTGCTCGATAGCCACTTCGCCACCCTTTTCCACCTCCGTTTCATACTCACCGTTTTCCGTATTCTCAAGTTCATAAGCAGTACCCGTACCACCGGATTCAAACTCGATTTCAGCACCGAGTATCCATTTGGAATTGAACTTGTAATCCAGAGCCAACACGAAACGGGGTATAGAAATTGTATTCCTATGTTTGTCTGGATTGCCTTCAGGCGCACCATAGAAACGGTTAATACCATAATCCTTAAAACTTGCAACCATTTCTCCGTATCCACCGAAACGGAATTTCTTGTAGTTGTCGCCATCATTCGCTACTTTTTCCTTTTTCTCTTTGTCTGTTGAAATCTCCGTACTCTCTGCTGCAGAAGTAACTTTTTCAGGTTCAGCAGCCTGCAAAGCATTGGCAGAAAGCAAAAAACATAAAACGAATAAGCCAGTTAATTTTCTCATCTTTTATCTTAAATTTTGTTGGGAGCAAAGGTAGAGGTAGTTAAAAAGGAGAAC
>OWIM01001318.1_pt1 | contig 9978 bp, 10 predicted proteins | sample 1732751 | NCBI WGS metagenome assembly OWIM01 (sample SAMN05065749, study PRJEB22554) | human gut metagenome | biome: ENVO:2100002; feature: ENVO:00000062; material: ENVO:00002003 | host: Homo sapiens | place: USA
TATTAAAGTCATCATTCTGCCGCAGTATCTGCGGAACGTCATCATCCAGACTCCCAAGGGAGCCAAGTCAACAATCTGATTTCTGTAATCAAGACACTTATCTCTTCACGAGGTAGGTGTCTTTTTATATATTCCATCATTCGTCAGTATTAGGATTTCGAGTTTGAAGTTGTAATACCGACGAAATCAATTAAAATGTTATAAGGAGGATTTCAAAATGAGTTTCACGCATCTTCACTGCCACGGTCAGTATTCGTTACTGGACGGGCACTGCCGTTACAACAAGCTCGCTGCGAAGGCAAAAGAGCTTGGTCAGACGGCACTGGCCATCACCGAGCATGGCTACATGTTCGGCGCTGTCGAGTTCTACAACGCCTGTAAGGATGTCGGCATCAAGCCCATCATCGGCTGCGAACTCTACACGGCACCGACCACCATCTATGAGAAGTCGGCAGCCACAAAGTCATGCGGGCACATCGTCCTGCTGTCTAAGACCACCGCCGGCTATCACAACCTGCTCAAGCTGGCCAGCATCGCTGCGACCGACGGCCTGTATTACAAGCCGCGCATCGACATGGACCTTCTCAAGAAGTACCACGAAGGCATCATTTGCCTCTCTGCTTGCCTGCAGGGGGATATCCCCGCTAAGCTGCTCGCAGGAGACAAAGAGGGCGCTTATGCGAAAGCACAGGAGCTCAAAGATATCTTTGGTGAGGACTTCTACATCGAGCTGCAGTATCACGGCTTGGAAGACCAGAAAAAGGTCCTCTTCCCGCTGATTCAGCTCGCGAAGGCCCTCGACATTCAGCTCGTCGCCACAAACGACGTTCACTATGTCGAGAAGAAGGACGCCTTTGCTCAGCGCGTTCTGATGTGCATGAGCATGGGTAAGACCGTGACCGATGAAACGGCTCTCGGCTATGGCAACCCCGACCACTGGTATCTCAAGTCCGAAGAGGAGATGACCGAGATTTTCGGCTCTATCGCCCCGGAGGCACTGGCCAACACGCAGGTCATCGCGGATAAGTGCAACGTGGAAATCGAGCTTGTTGAACAGGGCGGCTACAAGCTGCCGACGTTCCCTCTGCCGGAAGGCTGGAAGTCAAACAAGGAGTATTTCCGCACGCTCTGCACCGCCGGCCTGAAGCGCCGCTATGGCAACAGGTGGGAGAAGTACCTGCCTCGACTGGAAATGGAGATGGGAGTCATCGAAAAGATGGGATTCGTCGACTATTTCCTCATCGTGTTCGATATCATTGCCTTCGCAAAGAAGAACGGCATCAGTATCGGACCCGGACGCGGCAGCGCCGTCGGCAGCAGCGTCTCCTATTGCCTCGGTATTACCGAGCTGGAGCCGACTCAGTACGGTCTTCTGTTTGAGCGTTTCCTCAATCCCGAGCGTGTGACGATGCCGGATATCGACATCGACGTCGACCCGAATGGCCGCGAGGCTGTCATCGCCCATATCGCTGAGCGATTCGGCGCGGACCATATCTCGCAAATCAATACGGTCGGCACGCTGGCGGCTCGCAGTGCTATCCAGAACGTCGGAAAGGCCCTTGGCTTTGACAGTTCGTTCTATACGAACATCAGCAAGCAGATTCCGCAGGGCGTGTCCCTGTGCGAGGCGCTCGACTCGAACCAGACGCTGAAAAAGCGCTACAAGACAGAAGAGAGCGTCAAGAAGCTGCTCGATGTCGCTATGAGTGTTGAGGGACTCCCGCGCAACACGTCGACGCACGCCGCCGGCATTGTGATTGCTCCGGGTCCTCTGAGCGACTACGTCCCCGTCCGTATGACGGAAGGTCGCCTGGTCTCTCAGTTCGACATGGGCTCTCTGGAAGCTACCGGTATGCTGAAAGTGGACCTTCTTGGGCTGCAGACACTTACGGTGCTCGAAGACTGCAAGGAAAGCGTCAACGGCGAGCGCCGAGAACTGGGCCTTGCGCCTATCGTTCTCGGCAAGCTGCAGATGAACGACCCTCGCGTCTTTGAGATGCTCAGCCGCGGCGATACGACTGGTGTTTTCCAGCTCGAATCGGATGGCATGCGCAGTACGCTTCGTAACCTGCAGCCGACGTGTCTTGACGACCTTATCGCTGTCATCGCACTGTACCGCCCGGGTCCGATGGACTCCATCCAGACCTTCGTTGAGAACAAGCATCATCCGGAAAAGATGACCTATCTCCACCCGAAACTGGAGCCTATCCTCGGTTACACATACTCCTGTATCGTGTACCAGGAACAGGTCATGGCCATCGTCCGTGAGCTCGCTGGTTATAGCTATGGCCGCGCAGACCTCGTCCGCCGCGCCATGGCAAAGAAAAAGAAGGAAAAGATGGAGAAGGAGCGCGAAATCTTCATCAACGGTAAGTTGAATGAAGACGGCTCTATCGACGTTCCCGGCTGTGTCCGAAACGGCGTGCCCAGGGAAACAGCAGAAGCTCTGTGGGAGCAGATGGCATCGTTCGCATCCTATGCGTTCAATAAGAGCCACGCTGCTGCTTATGCCGTTGTGGCTTATCAGACCGCATTCCTGCGTTGCTATTACCCGCGTGAATTTATGGCAGCTCTGATGAGCAACGCCGCTTCGGAAGGTAATACCAAGAACCTGCTGAAGTATATCAGCGACTGCGATACCGCAGGCATCAAGGTTTTACCGCCGGACGTCAACATCAGCCAGGTGAACTTCTCCGTGGAAGAGAACGGTATCCGCTTCGGCCTGCTCGCCATCAAGAACACCGGCAAGGCTGTTCTGAACGAGCTGACGATGGAGCGCCACAGCCGCGGCCCGTACAAGGACCTCAAGGACCTGATGGAACGCACCGTCGCCTCCTGCAATAAGAAGACGATTGAAGCGCTCATCATGTCCGGTGCTATGGACTACTGCGAACAGACTCGTTCGCAGATGCTCGAAGCTCTGCCGAAGTTCATCAAGCTGACTTCTGCCGCACGTAAGAAAAACGTGGAGGAGCAGATTTCTATGGAGGATATGTTCTTCTCCGGCAACGCTGAGGACAATACGCCGCAGGTCAATCACTTCCTTGAAAATGCTGAGTATCCGGATGTTCCGGAGTTCTCGAAGAAAGAACTTCTCAAGATGGAGATGGACTCGACTGGTATGTATATCAGCGGTCACCCCATTGACGAATACAAGCAGGAAGTGGAAGGGAAGACCACACACAAGCTCATTGACCTCTGCGATGATGAAGACGGCAACCCGTCAAACGTCGAAGATGGAAAACAGGTCCGTGTCGCGGGCGTCATCACGCAGAAGCGTGACTTGACGACGAAATCTCATAAGCAGATGTGCTTTATGACGATTGAAGACCGTACCGGCAAGCTGGATGTCACCGTTTTCCCGCAGGCCTACGAGGCCTATGGTCCCAAGCTCAAGGAAGGCGTGGCTCTCATCGTTATCGGCAACGTTGAACACAGCGACTTCGGCTGCAAGGTCATATGCAACTCCATCCAGTTCCTCGAACCGGAACCGGAAGTGCAGGCGTACACGCCGTCCGAAAACGCATAACACATCCCAAGGAGGTGGCGAAAGCCACCTCCTTTTGCTTACTACAAAATCAAATTTCAGGAGGATTCTATCATGAGTCAGTTTGTACAGGTCATTACCAGACAGGAGCTCTTGGAGGAAGCAAAGAAGACGAAGTTCTATTTCTTCATCAAGGGCATTGTCGAAAGCTGCCAGGACTGCAGCGCTGACAAGACCGTTCTGCGTGTCAATGAACTCGCAGCCATTTCGCGCGGCACCGACTCTTACGGCACCATCTCGAAAATCTGCATGGAGAAGGGGAAAATGATTTCCACCATCACCGTGTCGGATAAGAAGGCAACAGAGGAATTTATCAATGCCAATGATGCCGCGAGATATCTGTCCGCCCGATTCACCGCAGACCATATGCTGCTCAACGATTTCGTCCGCGCGTTCACCATCACCGGCAAGCTGAACGATGTGGAATACATCATTCACGACCTGCGCGCCAGCCTTAAAGAGTGATGGCGCGCGAGCTTCTCAAAAATAAAACAAAAGGAGGATTTCAAAATGTATCTCAGCAAAAAGCAAATTGCCAGCAACCTCGCCGTCGTAAAGACATCTTTCGTCAACAACCAGAAGGTCGTCACACTCATGCGTTCCGCGCGTGGACACGACCTTCTCGAAGGCATCACCTATGATGAAAAAGTCGCAACTGTCCAACTCAGCACCGCCATCCAGAACATTCTCGAATATGGATTCTGGAACACGTGGGATTTCGCGAGACCCAGCGGCGTCATTTCCCTCAAGGTTCTGAGTCAGGTGGATACGGCATCCTTCCTGTCGACAGAAAACGACAGCATCTATGTCGCGGTAAGCGATATGGACGTCTGCCACTTTCTGTACGATATGCCGGAAGATACACCGACGCTTCTCATCTTTCCATCCAGCGGTATGAAGGTCTTGAAAAAGCCCTATACCGCCACCGAAATCATCGAGAAGCAGAAAGGTGACATCATCTCTGGCGTCGTCCGCATCAACCTGCAGGACGCCATTAACGGAGAGTTTGATGACTTCCTTGACCTCATTTCTAACAAGCTCGTCGACAGCCCGTGTCTCGTCGGCAGCACGTACGAAATCGTGGGCGTCGAACCGGAGAACTATATCCTCGTTAAGGTGACAGGGCATACGTCGATGCTCGACCTCGACGATGACATTCTTCTGGAAGAAGGTGCACTCGATGAGTAATCCTGCGCGCAAAACACCCGAGCGCATCGCAGAGCTCATCTGCGGAGGCGGGGAGTGCATCTGCGGATATCCGTGCGGCCACACGAATAAGCCGGCAGCGGAGAATCTGCCTCCTCTTCTCGGCGTCAGCACCACGTGCCCTCTGGCTCACCACAACGTACAGCCGGACGCAAGACCGTGGAACACTCTGACCGGCAAAGAACGTGCAGAGCGTTCTCCCACCGTCGACGACTGTTGGCGCTACTGCGATTCCTGCCCTCACAGCGACCACATGATACAGCGTGGAAAGGAAGTCATTCACTTGAAGGACTTCGATACCGTCTGCATTGACTGCCCAGTGTGGCAGGAGATGGACACACTGTACGAACAGCAGGCAGAAGCGGCACTCTCGTAGGAGGCTTGGCAATTCATTTGAACTTAAGGCGCTGCATCCCAAATTAGGGGTGCAGCGCCTTTCTTTTTATGCTATTATAGGGGAAAGAGGCGACAAGAAGCCCGCTCTTCCATGAGCCAGAGCGCCCGCACGAGAAGGAGACACAGCCCATGCAAAAAAGACGCCCGCAGAGAAACCGCCCCATTCCGGCGGCGCAGAATAAGGGCAGTCACAAGCACCTCGAAATCTTCATGCGGCTCTGCCGCAAGCACGGCATCTCCTGGGGCACGGCATCAGAGGAAGAAAAGTCCATCGTCGAGCAGCTCCTTTGTCCACCATCTCTTTCTGCCAACATAACCCTCAATGATAGAATATCGAGCGACACCATCCCGGTGGCGCTCTTCTTTTTTGTCCAAATCCGCCCAAGGCGCTTGTATCTGACGCTAAATAACGGTATAATGACGTAGATTTAAGAATGAAAAGGATGGTGACACGACTTTGCTCAAAGATATCGACCACGACAGCATCGGATATCGTATCCGGACCGCCCGGAAAAGCAAGGAATTAACGCAGAAAGAACTGGCTGCCCGAGTGGGCGTCGGGTCAAGTTATCTTGCGGCTGTTGAACGCGGAACGAAGTCCGCATCAGAGGCACTTTTCAAGCGCATCGCACTTGCCACGGACGTCACCCTCAACTGGCTCATTACCGGCGAAGGGGAGAAACCGACAATACTTCCCGGAGCAGTGCTCAGCGAGAAAGAACTCCGCGAAATCGTCACCGAGCGATACCTCAGTATGTCCGTTGAGGAAGCCATCCAAAGAGGGCAGGCGTGCTTCGTTGAGGGGGATGCCTTGCAGGAGAAGTATTGTCTCCTTACGCAAGGACGATTCACACAGAGGTTCTTCTCTTTCCAAGGCTGCCGGAGAATGCCTGTGAGCGAGCTCGACGCCGTGTTCCGCGACTTTGTCGCAGAGGTGGCGTTTTCGAACGAAATCACCGCAGAGCGCACGAGCCACACGTTCGTCCTGACGTCAGAGAGCATGATGCACCATCTCTGTGAGCCGCCGCGGCTCCTCAACGCGAACACATTCCTTCTTTTCATCGACCCGGAGAAAAAGGAAGTCATGCAGGAGAAAGCCATCGCGGGACACCAGTCGCCAAAGATGTGGTGGCGTGTGCAGAGAGCTATAGAAGCCGAGAAAGACGAGAAGAGCGGCACCCCTTGAGGTGCCGCTCTTTTTTCATCATCGCAGGGGAGGACCGTCAGTTGCCCTTCCGTGCCTTTTGCGCGAGCCGCTTCTCGTAGCAGTCTTTGCAGAGAGTTCGCCACCAGCCGAGGTCCTTACGGATGGATGCCCCATCTGTGCTTCCGCACTTTTCGCAGACGGTGCTGCTCTTCGCTTCGTAGACACGGACGATTTGCGCCACATCGCGCCAGAGGAGCTCCCTGCGCTCATCCCGCGGCGCGCCGGCCTCAGGCGCTAAACGCATGCTCTGACCGCCAGGAAGGTCTATGGCAGCGCTTCCGCCCTGTGCACCTTCAAAGGTGTAGTAGAAGCGAAGCGTCGCATATTTCTCTTTGAGCTGCGTAGGGATGAGGTCGACCGGAAGGCCGTCTTCGGCATATCGCTTCGAGATAGCCTGACACATGTCGTGAATCAGGCCGTACCAGCCGTCATCACAGTCGCAGCCATAACGGCGGTACAGATTCTCTTCACCATCGGCCTTGTTGGTCGCCATAAAGGGAAAATCTGTCTGCAGTTGCTGCTCTAACTTTTCGTTCATACATTACCTCCAATTCGTTCTATCGGACGCTGATGCAGAGCGCCTCAATCGGGATGGGCGTGGTAGGGGAAGAGCGGGGATAAGAAGCGCCCCAAACACATTTCTAAAACCAACGATAACTCTTTCGTCAGTATTAGAGGTTTCGAGGTCAAACCTTTAATACTGACGAAAACGCAGAGTCAAATATAAAACGTCTCCAACGTGTCGAGATTCAGACAGCCCAGGCGTCCGCCATCGTAGCAGCAACCGCAGTCGATGGCGATTTTGCTCTTGTGAAAGATGATGTCATCCGTCGGCGGCTCGCCGAGCATCTTGTGAATCTCCCTCGTTGGGGTATGTCCGAAGACCAGATAGCGGTCGGGGTAGAACTCCTGCTCAAGGAACGAGCGCCCGAAGATAAAATCTCGCAACTGATACTCGCAAATGTCCTTGCGCGCCTCGAAGTGATTGAGGCCGGCGTGTGTCAGGAGGAAAGAGCGGCCAGAGGTCTCCACCTCAGCGTAAAGGTCCATGTTGCAGATGCAGTTGAACACCGCTCTTTTCTCCTTTGCTGTAAGCTTGTGAAGCTCCGCCATCGTCGCGCCGCCACCGTTGAGTATCCATTCATCCAGCGTCGCCATCTGAAGCTCCGTCAGGTCGTCTATGCTGTCTTTGGTTATCTCTTTCAAGACCCAGCTCAGACACATCGCAGCCATGTATTCGTGGTTCCCAAACAGCGCATGGATGTTGTCTCTCTTCCTGATGTCCAGAAGTATCTTGCAGCTTCCGTGGCCTCGGTCTATGAGGTCGCCTAAAAGGTAGAGCTCATTCTCTCCATCATTGAGAGCCAGCCTTTTCACAAGCTCCTGATATTTGTCCCACTGCCCATGCAGGTCCGATGCCGCGTAAATCATATATCCGCACCTCTTCTTTCTCGTACTTGTGTTTCCACTACCTACTTATCTCTTGAGGGACGCAAAATCGGACATCGTTTCTGCACGGTCATAGATGCGGCACACCATCTCATCGAGGCAAGCCGTCACTTCCTCCTTCGTCTGGGGCAGGGGCTGGGTCAAGGACTGGCCGTCAAAGAAGGGGATACCACGGATATGTTCACTGCCATCCGAGGCCGTATAGACTTCATAGTAGCTCTCCAGGAAGAGACGTTCTCTGTTCCGGATGAGCCAGCTCTTCCACGACTGACCCATCTCGGGCGCGGCGGGAGTTCCGTGCGTCTCGATGAAGTCAGCGAAGAGCGGCAGGAAGTCGTGCACTCTTGGAGAGGTGCCCTTCGCTCCATTGAACGGATACGCCGGACAGGGGCTGAAGTTTGCGACAGAGTGGGTAAGAGCGGCAAGCTCTTTCAGCTTAGGATAAGCCGCCAGCGTGCCGTCGACGACTTTCCGAATCGCCGGGTATTCGTTCGAGAAATACTTCTCCTCGAACGACGGGTTCCTGTACTTGCCTTTGCCAGAGCCACTCTTCCCGCCGGAAATCCGCGGGGTGGGATATTCCACATAGTCCGGGAACGTATAGTACCGGCTGCTGCAGGGGTACACGTTCTCGTGCACCTCGACGATGACCGCGCAGGCAAACACGCTCCAGAACGAGCTGACGACATCGAAGTTCTGCTCTTCCTGCCAGCCGAGCTTCTCATAGAGCTCCCGGTTATACTGTGCATCCTCCAACTGCCCGGCGATACGGTCGGGGACCTCCACCTCATTGATACCATGCAGGAACCACTCAAGGATAAGTGCCACCGAGTCGTCCTTATTGCGAAGCGGCACGTCCAGCTTCCTATCTCTCAGATACGGTCTCATTGCCTCTGTCATTTCTCTTGTCTCCTTTTTTTCTTTTGATGGAGCACGCTATCTCTTGCCCGCAGTATACCATACGGCGTGCGCGTCCGCAATCGGGGAGCGCCTATGCGAGCCAAAAGAAAGGGTGCCGGGACGGTTGCGAAAAATACTGTCCCTAATATTAAACAAGAAACAGCGAAGCGCGCATTCACCGGTTGCAATTATAGCCTCATTAACGGTATAATATCATCATTATCAGAATGATTTTGAAGGTGGTGGTCGTGTGAAGCCGGATAAAGAGCGGCGTTTTCTCAATATGCTCCAGGAGCCGAAGTGCATCGACAAGCTCTGGCAACACCAGGAGGATTGACTTGATGCCATCCAGCGCCAGAGGCGCGGGGAAATCCCATTAGAAAACAGGAATCACCCGCTTTTTCGCCTTTTCACCAGTTGCTTTTGTGTTCTGATAGCGGTATAATTTCGTTAAAATAAGAATGTAAAGGGAGTTGACGAAGTTTGAGCCGCTATCTGCCGCTTCTTTCCGGCATCGCCATCGGCGTATTGCTCGCCGTCGCATGCCATACGGACTACAAAAGGAGAATCATCCCGAACGCCATCCCTATCCTCATCCTCGCCGCAGGATTTTTCACCTCAGGTTCTTTTTTGATGAAGTTCGTCAATCTCGCGGCAATGGTGCTCATCATTGTCGTTGCCGAAAAGACGCTCCATCAGCACAGCGGCGGCGGGGATATCAAGCTGTACCTCGCACTCAGCTTTGCGCTCGGGCTTTTATCTCTTGGCATCGTCCTGATGGAGACCATTCTGATTTACGCCATCTACCATGTGCTGACGAAGAAAGGGAAACTCAAGGGCTGCCGGTTCCCGGTCGCCTGCTTCGTTTTCCCGTCCTACTGCATTTACTTCCTCACATCGACCATTCTGCTGTGAAATGAGGTGCTCTCATGGGAATCATATCAGACTCCATTAACAAAAGGCGGAACCTGCGTTCCGATGACGGCGCAGTCACGCGCGCGGAACGTGCGGAGCATCACAACTACCAGGAGGAGCTGACCGCGTTCGGCTTCGTTTCTCCTCTCGTATTACCGAGCGACCGCTTACAGGAACTCAAAGGAGACATGACGCTGGACGAATTCGCCAACGCCTGCCACATCAAGACCCGCGAAGCGGAAATCCTCATCGAGAATCCCGAGATGGAGCCAACGACTCAGCAGCTTCTCACGACATCCTATGCGTTCGGCGTCTCCGTCCTCTGGCTCCTTGGCTATCACACGAGCAAGGAAAACGG
>OWIM01001328.1_pt1 | contig 9921 bp, 9 predicted proteins | sample 1732751 | NCBI WGS metagenome assembly OWIM01 (sample SAMN05065749, study PRJEB22554) | human gut metagenome | biome: ENVO:2100002; feature: ENVO:00000062; material: ENVO:00002003 | host: Homo sapiens | place: USA
CGAGATGCAGCGTAGTCTCGTGGGCTCGGAGATGTGTATAAGAGACAGTATTATAGTAGTGGAACATGTGCGCCATGTTCATTAAAAGGCTTGCATCATTGGGGGAAAATAATAGATAGTGTAGAATTAGTGGGACCCTCACTTGAAATAGTCTTTATTATTAAGGCGAATAGATACGACTCTTTGTTTTTTCATAGTTTAAATTCAGAGCATTTTATATTTCCTGTATTATGCGATAAGGAGGGGGAGTTTGAAGAAAATAATCTTTTACCTATAAATAAGGAATATAATGCCTTTTTGTTGGATTCAAATAACGAGGTTGTATATGTCGGGTCACCGCTATTAGGACGAAAAATGCGAAGTTTATTTATAAGTATAGTAAAAGTTCTGAATAATGATTATCGTAACGGTGTCAATAGTGACTTGCCATCATCTGATACCATAGATAATATAAGTAGTTAATCAAGCGGTGAATGGCATAAAATAATAGGATTTATACATATTCATTTAATATGTTTTATATATAAAGATTGATTCTATGAGAAAATATATGTATTTGATATCTATTTTGATATTATCATCATGTCAAGTTGCAGATGTCCAAAATGGTACAGAAAAGAAAGATAATTTTTTGCAGGAGGTTGGTCGCTTAAGTGATTTTGTATTGTCTCAATCAAAAGTTGGAGGGTATCTGTCTGAAGAAGATGCTGTAATTTTAGATAATTGGTTAAAAGAGTTGTCTACTCGATATGATTTTCAAAATAATTTTGATTATTGTGGAGATATTTATACTCGTTCTGATTATGAACCAGATTTTTATGATTATTTGAATTGGATTGAAGAAAATGCTACTTCTGGTTTTTACCAAATTATTTATCGTTGGCTGGTTGATGAAGAATTTGATGATGATTTAAATCAAATTCTTGCAAACACTATTTTGTTGCCGAATGAACAGGTTGCAATAGCTGTTGTTTATCCATTGGTACAAAATTCTTTGGTGGAATTTGAAAGCCGAGGGGGAGTTGATCAATGTTACGATCAATATAATAGTGATATAAAACGCTGTAAAAGGGATTATCATATAACTATGGCTGTGGTGACTGCCGTTTCGGTCTTATCCGGAGGAAGCGCTGCACCGGCTGCTGCGGTATCCCTCGTTGGAAATACCGTTGCTTTGAAGAGTTGCATGGATGGTGCTGCCCGAACTTTTGATATTTGTGTGAAGTATGCAAAATAGAGATTCGAATTGGAGACATTTTCTGGGAGACCGCTGTCGGATCGTGCGATGCGATCCGGTTCCCGGGCGGATATTCACTTCCGAGAGGCTGCTGTGGGCTTTGGCGGTTGTGATCGGAATCGAGCTGCTTGTTTCCCAGGTCATCTCTTGGGAAGTATCGGTTTGGGTAGCGATGTGTGGTGACGGTTTGCTTGCACTCGGGACCTTGGGGTTGTTCCTGGTCCGAATATACCGCAACCGGGAGGTGGACTGGTTGTTGCTTTTCGTTGCCGTGATGATGGTGCTGTTGGCCGCTAATCATTGGGAGATAGCGCAGAGCCATCCGATCGCGGGGTGATACGCCCCGTTGTTTCTCTAACGCCGAGTCGCCGGAACCTGCAAAAGGCCCGGCGATTCGGCGTCAGAGGTGAATCGCTGTTTTTTATTTTTCGGTGTCCGTACCGAAAATGTTGAAACGCCGGAGCAGCGGGTTGCGGCGGTCGAGCAGCAGGAACTCCAGCAAGAGCAGGACGAGGGCCGCTCCGATCAGGTATTGGAACTGTTCGTTGAACTCCTCGAAGCGGAGGGCCGCCAGGTCGCCTTTTTCCATATTGTTGATCGTGCGTACGATTTCGTCCAGCCCGATCGACTGGTTGGTCGAGCGGATGTAGGCTCCGTCGGTCGCCTGTGCGATCTTTTCGAGCAGGGGTTCGCCCAGTTTCGATACGACCATCTCTCCCTTGTCGTCCTTGATGAACTCGCCGCCGATCTGGATCGGAGCGCCTTCCGGCGTGCCGATGCCGATGGTGAAGATGCGGATGCCCTGTTCGGCGGCCCGTTCGGCCGCTTCGATGGCGCCGGAGTCGTGCCCTTCGCCGTCGGTGATGAGCACGATGACGCGTCCTGCGGGGTTATCTCCCTTTTCCGAAAAGGACATGGTGGCCAGCGAGAGGGCCTGACCGATGTCGGTGCCCTGCACCGAGACCATCGAAGGGGATATTCTGCGGGCAAAGGCTTTGGCCATGCGGTAGTCCGAGGTGATCGGCAGTTGCACTACGGCGTCGCCCGCGAAGACGACCAGTCCCACGCGATCCTGCTTGAGTCCGTCGAAGAGCTTGTCGATGGCGTATTTGGTGCGTTCGAGGCGGTTGGGCTGGAAATCCTCGGCGAGCATCGAGTTCGAAACATCGACCACGAGCATCATCTCGATACCCCGGCTCTCCACCTCGCGGAGTTTCGAACCCAGCTGCGGCCGTGCGAGCGCCAGGGTGAGCAGGGCGAATGCCGTGAGGTACAGGATGAATTTCAGACGCCGGCGCCCCGTAGAAGCGTCGGGCATGAGCGGACGGATGGTTTCGAGCCGGCCGAAACGGCTGAGGCGCCGGCGTGCGAGCTGTCCGGCGGCCGTCCATACGGCGACGAGCAACGGGAGGAGCCACAGCAGCCAGAGGTATTCGGGATATGCGAATCTGAACATTACGGCAGGGATTTTAACCAGAGGGTACGCAACAGAAATTCCACGAGCAGCAGGGCCAGAGCCGCCGCTGCCCAGCGGAGGTACTCCTCGGTGTAGGTGGTGTATTGCGATATTTCGACCTTGCTCTTTTCGAGCTGGTTGATTTCGTCGTAGATGGACTGTAGTTTGGCGTTGTCCGTGGCGCGGAAGTAACGGCCGCCCGTGAGATCGGCGATCTCGCCGAGTATCTTTTCGTCGATCTGCACCTTGGCCTGCACGACGGTCGGGTTCCCGAAGAAGTCCACCGTCGGATAGGGGGCCGTGCCGCGTGTGCCGACACCGATCGTATAGACGCGGATGCCCTGGTCACGGGCGATCTCCGCAGCCGTGAGGGGAGCGATTTCGCCCCGGTTGTTCTCTCCGTCGGTCAGCAGGATGATGACCTTGCTCTTGGCGTTGCTCTCGCGCAGGCGGTTGATTGCCGTCGCCAGTCCGTTGCCGATGGCCGTGCCGTCCTCCACCACGCCGCTGCGCAGGCGTCCCAGCAGGGTTTGCAGCGTTCCCTGATCGGTCGTCAGCGGGCTTTGGGTGAAGGCTTCGCCCGCGAAGGCCACCAGTCCGATGCGGTCTCCGGGGCGGTCGGTGATGAAGTTGCCGGCGACCTGCTTGGCTGCCTGGATGCGGTCGGGCTGGAGGTCCTGGGCCAGCATCGAGGTCGAAATATCGATCGCCAGCACGATGTCGATGCCTTCGGTGTTGCTCGTCGAGCCTTCATCGACCGATTGGGGGCGGGCCAGCGCTACGATGAGGAGCGCGACGGCCGCGCAGCGCAGCGCGAAAGGCAGATGCCGCAGGTAATAACGTACGGTGCGCGGTGCTTCGGCGACACCGTCGATGGTCGATACTTGGATCGAAGCGCCGCCCTGACGGGTCCGCCAGACGTAATAGACCACCATGAGCGGAATGACCGCGAGCAGCCACAAAAAGTATGGAGAGGCGAATTGCATAGCCGTTTCAGAATTGATTCGTTACCAGTTTTTATTGCCGCGTACCACGACCCCGGCTTTCTCCTTGAGTTTCTCCTGGGTCTTGTCCTCCTGGGTCTGGATCGCATCCAGCATCCGTTCCTGTTCTTCCGGGGAGATGCCGTTTTCGCGGGGTTGGCCGGGCTGCCGGTCGTCGCTGTCCGGCTTGTCGGAATCCTGCGGCTGTTCGTCGGGATTTTGTCCGTTCTTGTCGGGATCATTCTGACCGTTCTGCCGGTCTTGTTGATCCTGTTGCTCGCCGCCCTTGTCCTGCTGCCGGTCTTTGTCCGAATTATTATCCTTGTTTTTGTCTTGATTCTGATCCTGACCGCCGCTGTTCTGCTGGTCCTTGTTCTGATCTTTGTTTTGATCCTCGTTCTGCTGTTTTTGCAGCAGTCGCTTGGTGTAGGCGTAGTTGTACTTGGCCTCCTGGTCGGCAGGATTCATCCGCAGGGAGTTCTTGTAGCTTTCGAGCGCTTCCGGGTATTTTTCCTGTTTGAATTGGGCGTTGCCGAGGTTGTAGAAAGCCTCGGCCCGTTCCTGGTCGGTGCGGGTGGAGTCTGCGGCGATGCGTTCGAGCATCTTGGCCGCCTCCTCGTATTTTTCGGTACGGTAGAGGGCGCCCCCCAGGTTGTAGGCGGCCTCGAAGTTTTCGGGGGCCGCTTCGAGCGCCTGCGTGTAGCGTTCGATGCTGCGGTCGTACCGCTCCTTCGCGAAATCCCGGTTGCCCTTGCGCACGAGGCTGCGCTCGGGGTATTTCTGGGCCGAGGCGCTGCCGATTCCGAGCAACAGGGTGATGAATATCAGTAGGATTCTGTTTGGCATGGCGTGTCGGATGCTATTGGGTGTCGTCCTGTTCGGTGCCCTCCTCCGCGATTTCCGCAGGCTTGGTCTCCTCGACGAAATAGTAGGCGTTCAGGTAGTTGTCTTCGTTGGTCGTCCCTTCGGACTGGGCTTTGGCGAATTTCGCCAGGTCGGCGTCCCGGAGGATCGCCTGCAGGTCCATGACGCATTTCTGCGGCAGGTCGTAACGGCGGACTGCCGCGAGAATTTCGTCAGAGGTCATCTCCATCGCGCCGAAGCCGTATCGTCCGGCCAGATAAGTGCGCAGGATGTCCGTCAGGCCCGAGTAATACTGTTTGTGGCGTCCGCTCTGCCAGAGTTTCTGGTTGTGGAGCGTTTCGAGCGCTTGGATGGCCGCGATGTGGGGCGGCAGGGGCGGTGCGGGACGGAAGATGTCGCGTACCTTGCGGGCGTAGCGGGCCATCAGGCGGCGGCCTGCGTAGATCGCGCCGCCCAGGACGATCAAACCCAGCAGGCTCCAGAGGACGTAGCCGCTGATTTCGCCGTAGCGGAAGGGCAGCGTGCGCTGGGCTTTGATGTCGTAGATCGTGTGCGACGTGGAGTCGATCTGAAAGGTTCCCACCTGCAGCCGCAGGGTGTCGGCGGTATAGAGCGTGTCGGTGATGTTCTTGTCCAGATAGAGCACTTGTGCGCGTCCCAGGCCGAGGTTGCCCTCCTCGAACGCCGCCAGCGTGTAGCGTTTGCGCAGGCTCAGGTGACGTCCGTCGCGCCGGAGGGTGTCCACCGGATGCGATTCGACGACCTCCAGTCCGCTCTGCGGAGGCGGGTTGAAGGTGGGAAATTCCACGACCTGCACCAAATCACGATCGACGTCGATCACCACGTCGAAGCGGTCGCCGATTCCGATGCTGTCGGGTTCGACGCGGGCGGTGATCGTCGGCGGTGCGGCGTACAGAACGGTCGTCAGCCCCGTCAGAAGAGCTGTCGCCAGAGCTGTTTTTACTCTTTTCGTGATGGATGTCCGACCGGCTTTCGGACGACCCGAAGACCGCAGGCCGACGGGCACCGCTTCCGAAGGAGGTGTTTGCGCGGCATTTTGCCGCTCTGCGGCGGCGGACGGTTGAATACCGCCGTTGCGTGCGAACGGAGAGCAGGTTGATGCCGGGTTATTTGGGATCGACTTCATCGCTGTTTGAATAGTTTGATGAGTTCCACGACGTAATCCCCGTCGGTCGATACCTCGGCCGTGTCGATGCGGTGGTGTTTGAGCGCCGAGAGGATGGCGGCGCTCCGCTCCTGCCAGACGCGGGCGTAGTGCTCCCGCACCCGGGCCGAGGAGGTGTCCACCCACGCTTTTCGGCCCGTTTCGGCGTCTTTCATTTCGACGATCCCTACGTCGGGCAGTTCGGCTTCGCGGGGGTCGCTGACGCGGATTCCCACCAGGTCGTGTTTTCCGGAAGCGATCTTGAGCGCGTCCTCGAGCGCCGTACGGTCCTTGCCGGGATCGAGAAAGTCCGAGAGCAGGAAGGCCGTGCAGTGTTTTTTGGTGACGTTGGTCAGGAAACGCAGCGCTTCCGAAATACGGGTCCCCCGCGATTGCGGCTCGAAGCCGACCAGTTCGCGGATGATGGCCAGGATATGGCTGCGCCCCTTTTTCGGGGGGATGAATTTCTCGATCCGGTCGGAGAAGAAGATGCAGCCCACCTTGTCGTTGTTCTCCGAGGCCGAGAAGGCCAGCACGGCGGCGATTTCGGTTTGCAGGTTTTTCTTCAGGCGGTCCGTGGTGCCGAACATCCGGGAGCCGCTGACATCCACCAGGAGCATCATCGTCAGCTCGCGCTCCTCTTCGTAGACCTTGATGTGGGGCGTGCGCGAGCGGGCCGTGACGTTCCAGTCGATGTCGCGCACGTCGTCGCCGGCGCGGTATTCGCGCACTTCGGAAAACGACATGCCGCGTCCCCGGAAGGCCGTGTGATACTTTCCGGCGAAGATTTCGTTGGAAAGCCCCCGGGTTTTGATCTCGATCTTGCGGACTCGTTTCAGGATATCGTTTTCGGTCTCCTGCATTATTGCATTTTCAATTAGGGTACGATTACGTTGTTCAGGATGTCGGTGATGATCTGCTCTGTGGTGATGTTCTCGGCCTCGGCTTCGTAGGTGAGTCCGATGCGGTGACACAGTACGTCGTGGCAGACGGCCCGCACGTCCTCCGGAATCACGTAACCCCGGCGGCGGATGAAGGCGTAGGCCCGGGCAGCCTTGGCCAGCGAGATCGACGCACGGGGCGAGCCGCCGTAAGCGATCAGGGGCTGCAGTTTTTCGAGGTTGTATTCGGCCGGTTCGCGGGTAGCGAAGATGATGTCGATGATGTATTTTTCGATCTTTTCGTCCATATAGACCTCTTCGACTACGCGGCGGGCCTTGACGATGTCTTCGGGCGAAGTCACTTTATTGACCTTCGGGAGTCCTTCCCCGGCCAGATTCATACGCATAATGTCGCGCTCCTCCTGTTTCTGGGGGTAGGAGATCTTGGCTTTCAGCATGAAACGATCGACCTGCGCCTCGGGCAGCGGGTAAGTACCTTCTTGCTCCAGCGGGTTCTGCGTCGCCAGCACCAGGAAGGGCTCGGGCAGCGGATAGGTTTCGTCGCCGATGGTCACCTGCCGCTCCTGCATGGCTTCGAGCAGAGCCGACTGCACCTTGGCCGGCGAGCGGTTGATCTCGTCCGCGAGGACGAAGTTGGCGAATACGGGGCCTTTGCGGACGAGGAACTCCTCCTTCTTCTGCGAGTAGATCAGCGTACCGATCAGGTCGGCCGGCAGCAGGTCGGGGGTGAACTGAATGCGCGAGAAATCGGCATCGACCGCCTTGGCCAGCGTGGTGATGGCCAGCGTTTTGGCCAGCCCCGGCACGCCTTCCAACAGGATGTGCCCGTTGGAGAGCAGGCCGATCAGCAGGGTGTCGATCAGGTGATTCTGTCCGATAATCACCTTGCCCATTTCGCTGCGCAGCGTATCGACGAAGACGCTTTCGCGTTCGATCCGTTCGTTGAGTTCCTTGATGTTGATGACTTCACTCATTTTTCGGTGTGTATTTTCGATTTTTCGTTGTTTTCGGTATTTATGCAACGCATACCCTACAAAATTATTGCAAAATATGTATTTTTTTCGAAAATCGAAAATCCCGACCGCTCTTTTCGCCCTGATGCGGGGCGGTGCCCCGGTTGAAAAACCGTACCCGGGCGCCGCTTCGGGGCGAAGATCGGGCGGAGGGGGTCCCGCAGGTTCGCCTTCGGTTGCGGCGCTCCGTCGTATTATTCGGCTGCGGACGCTCCGTCGTTGCCGGGAAATCGCTATATTTGCACGTTATGGAATCTCAAATATTGAAAGGCCTGAATCAGGCCCAGCGGGATGCGGTGGTGAACTACGATTCGCCGTCGCTCATCATTGCGGGCGCCGGGTCGGGCAAGACGCGCGTTCTTACTTCGCGCATCGCCTATATGATCGAGCAGGGGGTGGCTCCGTACAACATTCTCGCCCTCACCTTCACCAACAAGGCCGCCGAGCAGATGCGCGAACGCATCGCCCAGATGCTGCCGGACGGACGGCACCGCTATATCCGCATGGGAACCTTCCACTCGGTTTTTTCGCGCATTCTGCGCGACAACGCCGAACGGATCGGCTTCCCTCAGAGTTTTACGATTTACGAGCCGTCGGACTGCAAGAACCTTCTGAAAACCATCGTCAAGGAGTTGAACCTGGACGATACCAAGTATAAACCTGCGATGCTCGCCTCGCGCATCTCCTACGCCAAGAACTGCCTGGTGACGCCGGGCGCTTACCTGGCCAATGCGGGTGCCGCAGCCGAAGACCGGCGGATGCAGATTCCCGAGTTCGGCAACATCTACAACATCTATTGCGCCCGCTGCAAGCGGAACGGGGCGATGGATTTCGACGACCTGCTGTTGCAGACCAACATCCTGCTGCGGGACTGTCCCGACGTGACGGCCCGTTACCAGGAGCAGTTCAAATACATCCTGGTCGATGAGTACCAGGATACCAACTATGCCCAGTACGTCATCATCCGGCGCCTGTCGCAGCTCCATTCGAAGGTCTGCGTGGTGGGCGACGACGCCCAGTCGATCTATTCGTTCCGGGGGGCCAAGATCGAGAACATCCTTTCGTTCAAGAAGGATTTCCCCAACGCGATGATCTTCAAGCTGGAGCAGAATTACCGCTCGACGCGCACGATCGTCGAGGCGGCCAATTCGGTGATCGAACGCAATTCGAAACGCATGGAGAAGAAGTGCTTTTCGGAAGGGGATATGGGCGAAAAGATCCGCGTGCTCCGAGCCTATACCGACCGCGAGGAGGCCGAAATGGTGGTCAGCGACCTGCGCGACAAGGTGCGGGCTGCGGGCGATGAGTGGGCCGAGGCAGCGATTCTGTACCGCACCAACAACCAGTCCCAGGCGCTCGAAGACGCGCTGCGCCGCAAAGGAATACCTTATCGTATTTACAAGGGCAATTCGTTCTACGACCACAAGGAGATCAAGGATCTGCTGGCCTATATCCGGCTGGTTATCAACCCCCGCGACGACGAGGCCTTCAAGCGGATCGTCAATTACCCTGCCCGGGGTATCGGCGATACGACCGTAGAGCGGATCGCTTTGCTGGCCAAAGCTCGTAATCTGTCGATGTGGGAAGCGGTGGATGCGCTGACGGCCGAGCCGGTGACGGATCCCGTGCAGAAGACCATCGTCCGCAAAGTGGCCGAGTTCGTGGCCCTCGTCCGGGGGCTGTCGTTGGCCCGGGCCGAAAAGGGGCTGTACGACCTGGGACTCGAAATTGCGACCCGTTCGGGTATCATCGGCGCTTACCGGGCCGAGAACACCCCTGAGGCGACCAGTGCGCTGGACAATATCGAGGAGCTGCTCAACTCGATGCAGCTCTTCAACGAGCAGCGCGAGGCCGAGATCCGGGCCGGGGAACGTCAGCAAGAGGAGCGGGCTACGATCGAGGAGTGGCTGCAGGGGGTGATGCTGATGACCGATATGGACAAGGATGATCCCCAGGACCGCAACAAGGTGACGTTGATGACCGTACATTCGGCCAAAGGGCTGGAATACAAATTCGTGTATATCGTCGGATTGGAAGAGAACCTCTTCCCGTCGCAGCGGGCCGTGGAGTCGCCCGACGGTTTCGAGGAGGAGCGGCGGCTCTTTTACGTGGCGCTGACCCGGGCCAAGGAGTTGGCTACGCTCTCCTATGCCGAGATGCGTTTCAAGTGGGGCAATATGGAGTTCTCGCGTCCGAGCTGCTTTCTGCGCGAGATCGACAGCCGTTACCTGGAAACGGATGCGATGCAGGAGCTGTCTCTTATACACATCTGACGCTGCCGACGATCTTACGCGTGTAGAT